>Ga0255764_10003625_pt1 | contig 12239 bp, 14 predicted proteins | sample 071ome_30_FD_179964 | JGI IMG/M metagenome (GOLD analysis project Ga0255764, IMG submission 179964) | Coastal salt marsh microbial communities from the Groves Creek Marsh, Skidaway Island, Georgia - 071406AT metaG (version 2) | ecosystem: Environmental > Aquatic > Marine > Intertidal zone >... | reverse complement strand
TGAGGGAGAGGTTCACTTCACGATCCGCACCGCAACGAACCAAGGCCTTGCCGATCTTCAGGCGGTGATCACTGCAATCGCTGAACATGTAGCCGAGCGCGACCGGCTCTCAGTTGAGATTGAAGTTGTCGAAGACTTCTTTGCAAACGTAAACGACCCTGATGTCACAGAACGCGTTCGGCGAGCGGCTGAGAGTTGTGGGCATGACATCATCACACCCGAGGTCGGCATGCGAGCAGGGGAAGATTTCGGCTTATTTACTGAACGTTTCCCTTGTTGTCTGGTGCTTCTCGGCGCCGGTGAGGAGCACCTACCGATCCACAACGCTGGATACGACTTTCCCGACGAACTCATTTTGACCGGAGTCGAACTGTTCGAGCAGATCGTGCGGCACGCTGAAGCAGAAATTTGATTGCACGCAACATCTTTGTGCGCGACACTGTGCGCATGATGATGAAATCTGATGTGAAACGACTCGCAACTATCTTCGCAACAACTGTTGGGATGTTGGCTCTCGCAGGGTGTGGAGGCGGAGACCTCATCGCCGAAGCAACAGCCAAGGCCGATGGTGCCTGCGAATGTGACAACTTCGAATGCACCACTGACTTCATCGGTTGGTTCAACGAGGTGTCAATTACTCGTGAGAGCGACCTCGAGGCCCTCGGTGAAACCGGGTACAGCGCCTACCTTGAGCAGTCGCTTCGGGCAGCAGACTGCCAAGACGCACTTCGATAACGTCAACGCAATTTAGTCATTGAGCGACTTCATGCGCTCGAGCATTTGTCCCATCTGCTGATGAACGGCGTTCACTGCTTGTAACGGACGAACCATCACCTTGAATTCGACTATTTTCCCATCATCGTCGCAGGTGATGATGTCGACACCGTTCACTGCTTTTCCATCGACAGTGGTCTCAAATTCGAGCATCGCATGATGGCCGTCCACAATTTCCTTGGTGTAACGGAATTTTCCAGAGGAGTCGTTGCCATCTGCGATTGCCTCGGCCACATTTGATGCGTCACCTGGGAGTGCCTGACTTGCTGCGTTGAGGTACAGCATGGTGATGGCTTTGCCCTCTTGAGGCGTGAAGACAACCGGCGACAAGAAGACGACATCATCATGCAACAGCTCATCGAGGCCACCGTGAAGTTGGCCCCGCATGTGCAGGTGCCAGCGCTCAATAACGTCATGAATCGGGCCATTCGTCATGAGATGACCGTAGTCGTCATCTTCATGAAGATCTCAATTGGTTGAGATGATCAGAACGTGCGTGCGAGCTGGTGACCACGAATTTCGCTTGTTTGGCTTTGCACAAGCAGAAACATCGCTTGGCGGGCCAACAGTTGCGCGTGGTGAGAGAGTGCAACTGCGCCGCCCCCTGAGGCTGCGACGAGCATCGTTGCGGAGCGCATACACAGGTCGCTCGCGTTGGCCCGAGCGGCTGGAAGTTCATCGACTGTTGCGGCATCTAGGCGCTCACGAGCGGCTAGGTATTCATGATCAAGATCTGAGGGGCCAAGCAGGGAAAGGCACCGTCCTGTGAGGCCGAGCGCAAGAGATCCATTTGCTCGTAACCCCATTCGATAGTTCTCAAGCCAAGTATCAAAGGGCACAACTGATGTGATGTCGTCACTCGTGATGACATGCTGGTCGAAGGTGATAACCGCTGTCGATGTTGAGTTCACTGCGGCGAGTTCAAGCATGCGAGCTGACATCGTGGCGGATTCAATACCGGGAACAATTCCCCAGATAATCGAATCTTGGCATCGTGCAGCAATGAGAACGATGTCGACGTCGCCCCAGCCAGTGATATACGGCGCGGTGCCCGAAATCTGCCACCCATCAGCACAAGGCTCGGCCCGGAGAACTGGCGGCCCCTGGCGCAGAAGATGCGCGAACGCAACTCCACCACGAATATCGCCTCGGGCAAGCCCTTCCGCATATCGGTGGGCTGCACCCTCGCAGGCTGCAGTGGCTGACGCCGGTCCGGCATGTTGCTGCCAGATGAACGTTGAGGTCAGACAACCGCCAGCAAGGGCCTCGATCACCAAGTTTCGATCACCATCAGAAAGGTTTGAGCCCCCAACTGCTTCAGTCGAGAAAATGCCGTAGAGCCCAGCATCTTGAATGGCCTGTAACTGCTGAGTTGGAATTTTCCCGCTGCGATCGGTTTCAACCGTGGCTGGGAACAGCACGTCATCAGCGAGCCGTCGGGCGATATCGACCTGTGGGCACGTCGTGGAGATGCTCAGCGAGTGTTGGCCCATACCGTCAGAGTAGTTGACGAAATCCGCCTCGAACTTACTCGTATTGGCGCTTTGTTCGAATGAAAAGAACTGTGGGGTCAACGGCGCGATCACCGGTTTCATTGCAAAGGAGTTGAGATGTGATGAGGCCGGATCTCACCAGAGTGCGGGGGTGGTCATCTTGTGCCGGTAGTCGCTCTGCCATGCGTCCAATGACGCGATGCATGCTGGCTTCATTTTGCTGTCGAAGCGCCCACGCTCCCATCGTCATTCCGGCATCTTCAATGACCTGCGCCTCGGATGTTCCCTCGGTGGCGGCACGGTGAATTGCGATGCTCTCGGCGTCGGTCGTGTGTGGATTGTTCAGCACCACGGTGGTTGAGGGTGAAGTTGGAGTGGTCTCAGTTACCACCGTTGTTGGTGCTGAATTATTCGGTTCTGCCAGAACTTCAATAGGGCTTCGAAGTCGGTCGACAATGGCTGCCGCAGTTTGCTGTTGATCAGGGTCACAGTGACCGAGCAAGTTCGTGCGAAGGTGAGCTAGGCACGAGGGGGTCATCACCATGATCGGAGTATCAGAAGGTCCATTCGCGAGAACCTTGATCAGCCGTCGAACACGCTTACGGAATGCCTGGACGCGCCCTGACCGTAGTTCCTCGGCCCCGCAGCAGGTCGTGGTGGCGAGGGTGCAGGACACCTGCTGCGAGTTCAGTTCTTCAGTAACTGTTTGGCCGAGGTCGGTTGCGAAATATTCAACAACGCATGTCGGGAACACCGAGACACTGGGATCATCTGTCGGGCTGACGGCGTTCTGTTCACGAAACCAGCCTGAGAATCGCTGAGGAGAAATTGACGGCAGTTGCGCAGATGATGAGATTCCGGTGAGAGCAGTGACGATTCTTCGACGAAGCGAACCAGGTCGTCGAGTGAACCAGTTGGTGAAAGTTGACAATCGAGATGCAATCGGCCCAATCACATCGGGAGAGGAGAGCATGAGAGATGCAATGCGTTGCCGAGCCGTGAGTTGACCATTTGTACGGCGCACCTGCATTAGTTCGAGGAAGGACAGCGGAATATTGATGTCGTAATCGCTTGATGGCCCTCGATGCGGGCAACGGTTTAGACAAGCGCCGCAATGGAAACAATTATCTGAGATCAGGTCCTGCTGGTGAGGTGTGAGCAGTTGAGGGTTCTCGCCGTCGACAATCGACAGAGCATCGAAGAGCGATGGAAATACATCGCACAGGTCAACACAAAGGCGACATGTGCCACAGACCGACATGTCGTCGGCAAGAGAAGTGCGAACAGCAGATTCCTCGAGAATTGGGAAAGAGTGTGAGGTCACGAGACGACAGTCTGCTTCGTCGGTGCTCGTTTATTCAAGATTGGTTCGTCTTCATTCTCACCCGAGCGACAAACGCTCGGGTGAGAATGCGAAACGATGGCCCAGCCAGTCTCAGGCCAGGTCGAAGCGGTCGAGGTTCATGACCTTCGTCCATGCTGAGACGAAGTCACGCACGAACTTCTCGCCAGAGTCTGATGAGGCGTACACATCAGCAATTGCACGAAGCTGTGAGTTTGAACCAAAGACCAGGTCGTTGCGGGTACCCGTCCACTTGACGTCACCAGATGTCCGGCTGCGTGCCTCAAACTCGTCTTGCGCGTCTGAGGTTGCCGACCAGACATTGTTGAGGTCGAGGAGATTCACGAAGAAGTCGTTTGACAAAACTCCAACGCGATCGGTGAGTACACCGTGTTGTGAACCTCCAGCATTTGCTCCGAGAACACGAAGACCAGCGACGAGCACTGACATTTCTGGTGCGCTCAGCGTGAGCAACTGGGCACGATCAACGAGCAGATGCTCAGCATTTTGGGCGTGACCCTTGCCGAGGAAGTTGCGGAACCCGTCAGCCTTTGGCTCGAGAGGTGCGAACGATTCGATATCGGTCATTTCCTGGGTTGCATCAGTGCGGCCAGGAGTGAATGGTACAGAGATCGAAACGCCACCTGCTGCTGCAGCGGACTCAACGGCTGCTGTGCCTGCGAGGACAATGAGGTCAGCCATCGAGATCTTCGAGCCAGAGGCGTTGAAGTTGCTCTGAATTCCTTCGAGAACAGAGAGCACTCGACGCAACTGATCTGGGTCATTCACTTCCCAACCGTTCTGAGGAGCGAGCTGGATACGAGCACCGTTAGCGCCGCCTCGCTTGTCGCTACCACGGAAGGTTGAAGCTGATGCCCATGCAGTCGCAACAAGTTCGCCAGTGGTGAGACCTGATGCAAGGATGTCAGCCTTCAACGACGCAATTTCAGCATCTGTGACGAGGGCGTGATCAACCGCAGGAACTGGATCCTGCCAGATGAGGTCTTCGCTTGGAACTTCTGGTCCGATGTAGCGAGCCTTTGGCCCCATGTCGCGGTGCGTCAACTTGAACCAGGCGCGAGCGAACGCATCTGCGAACTCGTCAGGGTTCTCATGGAAACGCCGTGAAATGGGCTCGTAGATCGGGTCGAACCGCATCGCCATGTCGGCAGTAGTCATCATTGGAGCATGACGCTTGTTGGGGTCATGCGCATCCGGAACCAGATCAGCTGCGGCCGGATCGGTTGGCTTCCACTGCTGCGCACCTGCCGGGCTGTGAGTGAGTTCCCATTCGTAACCGAACAACATGTCGAAGTAGGAGTTGTCCCACTGTGTCGGGGTTGGTGTCCATGCCCCTTCGATACCGCTTGTGGTTGCATCTCCACCAACACCAGTGCCGTGAGCATTCTTCCAACCGGTTCCCTGCTGCTCAATTGGAGCACCTTCTGGCTCAGGGCCGACGAGGGCTGGGTCGCCCGCACCGTGTGCCTTGCCGAAGGTGTGGCCACCAGCTGCGAGGGCAACAGTTTCTTCGTCATTCATTGCCATGCGGCGGAATGTTTCGCGGATATCAGCACCTGATGCAATTGGGTCAGGGTTGCCATTTGGGCCTTCGGGGTTCACATAGATGAGACCCATCTGCACTGCGCCCAGTGGGTTTGCGAGCTCGCGGTCACCGGAGTAGCGCTTGTCACCAAGCCACTCAGTTTCTGGACCCCAGTAGATGTCATCTTCTGGTGCGTAGATGTCTTCACGACCACCTGCGAAGCCGAACGTCTTGAATCCCATCGACTCGAGCGCCACGTTGCCGGCGAGAATCATGAGGTCAGCCCATGAGATCTTGCGGCCGTACTTCTGCTTGATAGGAAGCAGGAGCATGCGAGCCTTGTCAAGGTTGCCGTTGTCGGGCCAACTGTTGAGTGGGGCAAATCGGTGGTTGCCGGTTCCGGCTCCACCACGTCCGTCTTCGATTCGGTAGGTGCCGGCTGCGTGCCACGCCATACGGATCATGAGACCGCCGTAGTGGCCGTAGTCTGCAGGCCACCACTCTTGAGAGTCGGTCATCATGGCTTCGAGGTCTGCCTTGACTGCGCCGAGGTCGAGTGACGCGAACTCCTTCGCGTAGTCGAAGTCATCATCCATCGGGTTCGAGGCTGGATGTCCCTGATGGAGAATTCCCAGATTGAGTTGCTCTGGCCACCAGTGTTGGTTAGCAGCGGTTGTCGTCGGTGGGTTTACGCCGTGGACGACTGGGCATTGGTCGGACATCATTTCTCCTTATTTGGTTGGTGAGATTGTTGGTTGTTGATTGGACAGGCGAGAGGTCTGCGCAGAACCCGTGCAGCGGGCGCATCTCCCATGGAACACCACCGATGTTGACGATGGTGAGAAATTGGTTGGCTCACTGATTGAGACCGCATCGAGGTGATCGACGATGACATCAGCGATCGAGCCACACTCGTCGCAGACAGCATGGTGGTGATCGGCCAGATTTGGGTCGAAGCGCACCGCACCGCCGTCAAGAGTGACCTGACCAAGTTCCCCCATATCAGTGAGGTCGCTGAGCGTTTGGTACACCGTCCGTAGCGAAATTCCGGGCATCTGCTGCGATGCGATCGAGTACAACGACTCAGCAGTTGGATGCTCAGCGTTGTCGTGCAACAACGAGAACAACAACTGGCGCTGCGGGGTGACTTTCAGCCCCTGCGAGCGGAACCGTTCGGCAAGTTGTTCAGGACTGCGCACAACAACATTGTCGCGGGTTGCGGCCGTAATTTGCAAGTCGTGCTAATTAGCAATTAATGCAGGCGGCTGGCGAGGGTGAGCGGTTCTTATCTAGCCAGCCCCACCCGGCTGCCAAAGGGTTGCCCGGTAACCCTCCTCAAGCGAGGAAGCAACTGCATCAACTTCGTTACTCACTCCAAGGTGCGAAGCAAGAAGTTCGGCACCACTCGGGCGTTCACTGTCGGTCGGCCAGGTTGAACTATCCCAGATATTTGATCGCCGCATGGCCTTCCCGCAGTGCATGAAACAGGTGGTGACGCTGACGACGATTGCAAGATTTGGTACCTGATCACCATCTGCGCACATTTCCCGAATATCTGCATCAGTGGTGACAGATGCAGACCCGTTCACGCGCATTGTTTCTTCAAGCCCGGGAATCATGAAGAGCATCGCCACTGATGCATGATCAAGAAGGTTTCGGTATGAGTCGATGCGATTGTTCCCGGCGAGGTCACCAAATGCGATGCGGTGTTCGTCGATGACCTTGACAAAGCCGGGGGTGCCACCACGCGGCGAGACATCGACTCGTTCGCCGTTGCTCGTTGCGAGAATAAATAGCGGAGATGCACCGATCATTCGTGCTGCGGCGTCATCGATGTGATCGATTTCTTTGTCGAGGGCCCGCTGGGATGGTGAGCGAAACAGTGACCGCAATGCGTCGGCATCATCGATGCACGAGTGAAGATCCATAGCGCAACCCTAGAGCGTGTGTGCTCGTGCTGTGAGCGAGGCTGCATCACCAGCGATCTCAATTGACTTCACTCTCGCGGAGGCGCCGTTAACGATGGTCACTGCTGAGCGTCGAACCCTAAAGATCTTGGCTAAGAATTTCTGCAGTTCTTGATTGGCTTTGCCGTCGACCGGAGGAGCGGCTATTCGGATACGAAGCTCAGTCGTTGTTGTATCCGCGATCGAACTTTGTGACGACCCTGGCACCACCCGGATGCGAAGTTTGATTCCATGCGGGGTTACCTGAAGCCAGGGCGGGCTCGACTTCACGTGTTGTTCACCGCCCGTTCTCTGGTCAATTGCGCGGAAGGTCACGGAATGGCATCTCGCGATCGGTCGACGGTTCACGAGGAAGCCCAAGCGCACGTTCGCCGAGAGTGTTGCGCTGAATTTCATCTGTGCCTCCGCCAAGTGACATGCCGCGGCAATTCAGTACGTGGTAGGCCCAATAATCAGCATCTTCGTCTGACTTCTCCCAAGCACTGGCATACGGCCCGCCAATGAGATGCGCGACTTGGGCGGCGAGACGCCCCTGGTGGGTGCGCCAGAGTTTGCCAATTGACGGATGCAGATTGCGTTCGCCATTCCACTCGATGAGATGTTCACCGATGTACACCTGCGTAAGCAGGTCGGCGATGACGGGGTCATCTGATCGACCGAGGGTGACAGCGCGCTCGTGTAATTGGCTGTGTCGAAGTGGTTGGCGACCGGTCTTCGACCGGCCAGTGGCTGGTGTAAACGTTCGACCAAGGGACGTTCGTTCGTGAGCAAGAAGACGAACTGCGAGTGACCAACCACCGTTGAGTTCTCCAACAACATTTCCGGCTGGAACGCGAGCTTCGTCAAGGAAGACCTCGTTGAATTCTGCAACACCGGTCATCTGTACCAGCGGCCTGACGGTGACACCTGGCTGATGCATATTGATCACAAACATCGAGATGCCGCTGTGCTTTGGCAGATCGGGTGCGGTTCTTGCAATCAAAATGCCGAGATCAGCATGTTGAGCACCGGAGGTCCACACTTTTTGGCCTGTCACAACCCATTCATCACCGTCTTGTTCGGCTTTTGTGGTGAGGCCTGCAAGGTCAGAACCTGCGCCTGGTTCGGAATACAGCTGACACCAGATGACGTCGCCCCGAAGCGATGGCGGGATAACTCGCTGTTGCAGGTCCTCTGACCCAAATTCAAGGATGGTCGGCACCGCCATATTGAGGCCGATACCAAAGATGCTTTCCTCTGGCGGAACCTGCTCGCTGATCTCAAGTTGTATGGCGGCAGCGATGTCGGTGTCAAGCCCAACTCCTCCGAGATGGCGAGGGATGTCGAGCCCAGCAAGCCCGGCATCGGCAAGGGCGGCTCGATAGGCGCGGGCACGTTGAATGGAGTTTCCATCGGATGATTGGCCATCAAAGTGCTCGCGATAGAACGCACGGAAACGATCGACATACTCGCTAGCCGAAGAGTTCATTTCACCCAGACCTCTGTTGCCATCATGGGGCATCTTACGTGCGCTGACGAGTTGGTTTTCGAAGGGAGAGTTGCCTAAGCGCCCGGAGGGAACTCGTATTCGACCTCGTCGAATGAGTTGATGTCAGAAAAGATGTAGAGCAGCCGAAGCGGTTCGGTTGAACTTCCGTTGAGGGCGATGTGCTCTGTGCCACCAGGAATGTGCACAACCTCATTGGCGTGCATCAGGCGAGGTGGTTCATCGTTAATATGCATCTCTGCCACCCCGGAGAGAATGACGTAGGTCTCGGCCTGAGGGTGAAGATGTCCACGAGAGGGGCGGTGGGCGTCAACAGGGATTTCAGCGATGCCCATGACAAGCCCGGCATCAGTGTTGCGGCCGAGAAGCGTCCACCAGTTGACGACGGTGTTGCCGTCAATGGCTCGAGTTTCGATCGGAAGGTCCACTGGGTTGACGAACAGCGCGTTGTGCACCGCAACAGCGTATGTCGCCTCAATGACCGCGATCGCGAACCTTTTCCAGCCATGCGGTCAGTAGCATCTCAATTTGTATGCGAGCACTTGCACTTACCGATCGTGATCTCAGTTTTGAACGTTGGCTGGCGGTGCCACCATCACATCTCTGGACAGGATGGACGAATGCCAACATTTTGATGAAGTGGTTCACCCCAGCGCCATGGGTGACTGAAGAAGCCGAGATCGAACCAGTTCTCGGTGGCATATTCCGAACCGTCATGACAGGGCCCAACGGTGAACGCAACGAAGGCACCGGAACGGTTTTGGAAGCCATTGAGAACCAATCGTTTATTTGGACCAGTTGCCTCCAGCCGGGCCTGGTGCCCACAGAACCACCTGAACACGGCTTTGTGTTTACTGCGATCATTGAGATGGAACCCGATGGCGACGACACCCATTACCGGGCTGTCGTTCGTCACGCGAACGCGTCAGACGCGAAACAGCACGATGAGATGGGTTTTGAGGCTGGCTGGGGAGCCGCCCTCGATCAACTCGTCGCGCTGTACTCCGTCTGATTCCTGCCAGAGAAAACTCGTATTTCTACGAGTCCCCGTAAGTGGAGCTGGGGGGAATCCGCTAACAGGTCTCTGAGCTGGGGTTTTCAGCCCGCGCGGAACGCGTTACGCCTAACGGTTACGCCAGCGCGGGGCCGCCATGCTTGTTCCAATGCCACTCCAAAGCCAGGTGATGGGGGAGTGCCGGTAGCCATCCGAGGTCCGTCTTGCTGACGCCGAGCTCCGCCACTGTTGGGCCTCCGTCAGACGAGGTGAAGGAGTAGTTCGCTGGATCGATCAGAAGGTATCCACGGTCAAACGCGCGGTGATGTGTTGGGCACAGCGGCAACCCGTTCCGAGCGTCATCGACACCGTGCTCGAAGTCAGGGACGATGTGAGCGGCATCGACCATGCCCTTGATGGAGAGGCCGCACGCCGCACAGCCGGGGCCGTACCGTTTGAGCACGGCGTAGGCGAACTTCTGCTGTCCCGGGCGGACCTTGGTCGCAGTGGACGACTCGTAGGAGTGGGCTGGTGATGGTGACGCCGGGGTTGCCTTGCGGGACGATTGGCGCTGATCGCATGCTCAGGTCGGAGTGATCACACGTCGATTGAGCCAGGCGTGATGCGTTGCCGGGGTAGGGTGCGATCGAAGTCCGATGCTCGGTGTGCAATGGAGGTGGATGGCGATGATGTGGGGTCTTCTCATTGCGATGGTCGGCGTGTTGTTCGTTTGGTGGGGCCGTTCCAGGTCGGAGTTCGTCGTCTACCGACTCTTGGTTGCTCGCTCCCGGGTCCTTTGGGGGTCGGGTGATCGGGTGCACGGCTTCTACCAGCGTGCCGGAGTCGCCATGGTGGTCTTCGGCGCGGTACTGGCAACCGTCGTCTGACCATTGCTGGACGCGTCCCGATGTGGCGATTTCTACGAGTGGGGGACCCGTATTTCCACGATTCCCCCAGCGTGGAGATTGGGGGCATCAACAATCCTTTCTGTGCAGGTGCTGAGAGGCACCTGGGACCAGATGACACCAATCGATGACGCCACAGATGAGGCACTCGTCTTGAGCCCATCATGACGAGGTGTCGTGGATTATGACGTGCTCTTCGGCGGACGGATGATCAACTCTTCGATGTTGATCTCGATTGGTTGACTGATCACGTACTCGACTGCTCGAGCAACGTGTCGGACGTCGCCGAAGGTGTCCGGCATCGCTTGTTGGATTTGATCGAGCTGCCCCTGTGGCAGCCGCTGCTGATCGTCAAAGGCAACCTTTTCGATCCCTGCCAAAGCCGCTACGCCTTCCACCATGGTGCTGTCGATGTGTCGAACAAAGTTCGTTGCAAATACTCCCGGCATGATTGACGTGGTGCGAATGGTGTCGCCCTCGAGTTCCTTGCGCAGCGTGGTGTTGATGCAGTTCACTGCGTGCTTCGTGGCACCGTAGACGCCGCTGTCGCGCCGTGTCGCGCCGACCGAGGAGATGTTGATGATGTTGCCCTCCGAGTTGGTGGCGCGCATGGCTCGAATCGCAGCCTGGCACCCGACTGCTAGTGCGAGAACGTTGACTTCGAGCATCGCTCGCCACATCGCGGGGTCGCCGTCGGCGATCGTCGTTCCCACGTCACCGAAGCCGGCGTTGTTGACCATCACGTCAAGGCGTCCCGTCGCATTCGCGGATGATGCGACCCACTCGGTGAGTTGTTCAAGATTGCCGAGGTCGAATACTGCAACATCAGCTTTGCCGCCGGCCGAGCGAATCGTTGATGCGGATTCCTCCATCGGTTCGCCGGTCCGTCCCATCATGAAGACGTGGGCACCGAGCGAGCCGAGATGTTCGGATATCGCTCGGCCAAAGCCACTGGACGCGCCAGTGACGCACACTGTTCGGCCCTGGATTGATCGGTGCTCAGACATTTTCTTCCCCTTCCGTTGCGCACTGACAGTTTTGGAGCAAAATGTCAGATATGTGGATCCTGACATTTTGAGTCAAAAATGTCAAACTGGGGACGTGGCTACAACTGACTCAGCCCGAGAACAACGGATCGACGACATCTTGCGGGCTTCGATCCCGCTGTTCGCGCAGCACGGGTATCGGAAGTCATCGATGGCGACCATCGCGGCTGCAGCAGGTCTGTCTCGACCGGCCCTCTATCAGTACTTCACCGATCGAGCTGATCTTTTCGCGGCCGCCTACGTGCTGTTATTGGACGAAGCGACTGACGCGGCACTAGCTGAACTTGAGCTGCCGGTGCCTCTCGCGGCGCAACTCGACGGATATCTCCAACGCATTTCCGGCGACGGTTACGCAATGCTCGCGGCAACCAAATTCGGTGATGAACTCCTTGAGGCGCGTCACCAGTTTGCAGCCGAGGCGGCCGAGGCGGCAGTGAGGCGCGCCCACAAAGGTCTTCGTGCCCATCTCAAGGCGACACCAACTGATCAACGATCGCAAGATCGCGCCTTTGAAGTCCTCACGCTCTCAACATTTGGGCTCAAGCAGGATCGGCCCTCGCCGGCCACCTATCGACGACGGCTGACATTTCTTGCGGGAGCTGTTACTCGAGCATTGCTCGAAGTGGGGGACCCGTATTTCTACGAGTCCCCGTAAGTGGAGCTGGGGGGAATCGAACCCCCGTCCA
>Ga0255764_10003613_pt1 | contig 12256 bp, 18 predicted proteins | sample 071ome_30_FD_179964 | JGI IMG/M metagenome (GOLD analysis project Ga0255764, IMG submission 179964) | Coastal salt marsh microbial communities from the Groves Creek Marsh, Skidaway Island, Georgia - 071406AT metaG (version 2) | ecosystem: Environmental > Aquatic > Marine > Intertidal zone >... | reverse complement strand
ATGTCCGGACCAAACCATCCATTGTTTCTATAAAGATCAAAAGCCTCTCTTGGGCCAGGTGCTATCATAACTTCAGCTAAAGGTTTTTCTGTTGGACTATCCCAAGAAAAAACCCATCCTTGGTAGTTCTCAAAACCAATATCCCCTAGGTCACCCATCAAATCTAATAGGTCCGAATCTTCATATTCATTAAGGTGCTTGATGTACTTTTTCATCTGACTAAGTTTTGTTGTATTCTATCCATCCAAAGTTCTGCTATAGCCCGTGTTGCTATTTTTCTGTGCTGCTGAGGAATATCATCAATTCTTTCTTTAACCTCATTTATGGCTTCCTCTATAATGAAATCAACAGCCATTCCCGAAACATCCACATAGTCGTCATGATCTAATGTCTCCTCAAAGAAGTTATCGACTGTAAGATTTTGAGGTAGAGGGTCTTTGAAGCCGGTTGATTTGAGGTCTGACCTTAAATTGTTAAGTTCCTCGTCGCTATATTCTTTAAGATGTTTCATTATTTCATTCTTGTTTCTACTACTTCCCAATCTATAGCATCAAAGAAATCCCCGATGTAAGATTTTCTATCTGCTTTGTGCTTAAGGTAATAAGCATGTTCCCAAACGTCCATTCCTAAAAGTATTTCACCTCTAAAAGATCTTTCCATCAGAGGATTATCCTGATTTGGTGTGGTTGTGATTTCTAAAACATTGCCGTTCTGTACCAGCCAAACCCACCCAGAACCAAACCTTCCCAGCCCAGCTTCGGTAAACTGCTTTTTAAAAGAAGCATAGGAACCAAAGGAATCTATAATAGACTGTCTAATTCTACCCTGAGGGCGTTTCTTTTCTGGACTTAGACTTTCAAAATAGAGGTAGTGATTATAAAATCCACCGCCGTTGTTTCTAACTTTGTCAGAATATTTTTTGATATTCCTAAGAATTTGCTTTATACCCTGCATTTCTGGACCCATTTGGACATCGATGTTTTCTTCCCGAACTGCCTCGTTTAATTTCTTGGTATATCCAGCAAAGTGAACATTGAAATGCTCGTCCATTGTTTCCTTATCAATATAAGGTTCAATATCTCCCAAAGAATAGCCCAGCTTAGGTCTTTCAAACCTCTGCCTTTTAGCTTCGAATAATTTAAAATCCCCGGAATATTCTTTCAGATGTATCATATAGTAGGTTATATATCTAAGTAAATTCAAGCCTTTCCATTAAATTTGTAGTGATGAAAGATAATATGAAAATGCATCCCAGTCTAGACGATTTCTCTTATCACGAAGTTGCTGACAGATGTCACTTAATTATGGACATGATCCAAAATCATTTAATAGACCACCATGCGATGAAGCACCATCCAGAGCAGGTTGAGATATTAGATAAAGCAATCACTATGGTTTGGAGGGTATATCAAAATTTCGGTGGTGCAGAAAGAGAAAGTAATGAATAATATGGAAACTGTTATAATAAGTGTACTCTTAGTCCTGTTTATTCTTGGGTGTTCAATAATATTTGTGGACCAAGTAGAAAAGAGAACAATGAAAAAAAGGGAGAAAGAAGAGTTTGATGAAGACCATGCATTAGACATGGCTATGAACAAAATGCTAGAGGATTTTAGCGAAGAAGAAATCCAAGACCTAATCGACGAGTCCAAGTCCAAAGACCCGAAAGATGAAGTATAAAAGCTTCCTTACTCTAATAATGACTTATAAAAAGGTCAGTGAAGAAATCTCAGAGCTTTATGACATTGGTGTGGATCTACTAGAAGGGAAATACAAAATTCTCGAAAAAGTAGGAGATATGCTAAACGAAGCCATGGAGGTTTCTTATGGAGAAGAAGGTCTGGATTGGGTAAACTGGTTTATCTTTGAAAATGAATACGGTCAAAAGGATTGGAGCACAGCACCTTTATACTCAGAAGATGGAAAGTTAATCAAAGAAGCCGGTGAGGTCAGACACGGTGCACACGACGAAAATGGAAATCCCATCTGCTATTCTTATGAGAGTCTTTGGGAATATTTGGAGTCTAACCACAAATCGAAATAGTGGAACTTTACTAAGTTTTTGTACTAAAGTTATATACAGAGAGCGGAGCCTTTTACCGTTTGATGTCCAGAGTCGCTAAGCGGCTTTTGAATAGTCTTTACCGGCTATAAATGGATTTTAACTAAAACAAAGGTAAAGTAACATGAAAGTAACAAGTACAAACAGCTACAGGCTGAACAGTAGTTTCAAGCCCGAAGCATGGGTTGCCACCCAAAAAAATAGGCAAAAAATCTACAAGGGTAAAAAGGTCTATCTAGAAGATGGACAGGAGTTCGAAATCGAACTACACAACCCAACAAAATCAGTTTATCTTGCTAAAGTCCTAATTAATGGAAAGCATATTAGTTCCAGGGGAATTATTTTGCAGCCAGGTCAGAGGGTTTTCTTAGAAAGATTCATAGACGAAAATAGAAAGCTCGTTTATGAAACCTATGAGGTTGAGGACACAGAGGAATCTAAGGAAGCAATAGCTGATAACGGAATGGTGTCAATCCAATTCTTTGAAGAGTACAACCACATTAGTTTTGGTGGTACTACAATTACAACTTGGACAACATCAAATCCATACACCTTCACATACGACAACACCAACACTTTTAATTCAAGTAATTTTACTCTGAATACAAGTATGTCGGGTGAACCAAGTCTAAGCTTTATGAATCTTTCAAACTCGACTGCCACCTATGAAACAAGGACAGCAAGTGCAGGAAGTTTAGAGACTGGTAGAGTCCAGGAGGGAGAAAAGTCCGAACAGACTTTTGAAAACGGATATGGTACATTTAATGCATGGGCTTCTCACACAAGCTCTTATCAAATTCTCCCAATTAGTCAGCTTCCTGTTGAAACCAACGAAATCCGGAATTACTGTTCTGGATGTGGTACTAGGATTAGAAAATCAACCTGGAAGTTTTGTCCAAACTGTGGTGAATCACTAGAATAAAAATTTAGGTAAAAGGTTACAGCTCACTGAAATCCGGGATTTTTATCCCGGATTTTTTTATTTAGTTAAATTTCATTAACATTACAATATGAGTAGAAAAATAACAACAGGAATAAACCCGGAAACCCAAGATATAGTTGATGTAGCGTATGGCTGGGATGAGGTACCGGGATTCAAACCCGGATACTTTTTCCAGGTATATAGTAGAAGAAAAGAAGACATCGAAAGAGATGGAGAGGGTATTATTGTTAACGAGGGATTTTTAACAGGAATATCCGAAGTAAGACTAAAAGAACTAAAAAAAGAATGGAAAACAGAAAACGCAATGTAGTACCGGGAAAAACTGAACTACTTTTCAACAAACTTAGAAGGCCTATACACTATTCATACATTGCTAGATACATTCTCAAAGAGTCAAACGAAAAAACCCTTGAGACCCTTCAAAAACTTACCAGCCTGGGATTGCTCGAGGAAAGCAAATATTCGGAAGGATATTTTGTAAATTCTACTGGACCCTCAGGTCCATCTTCCATTTAAATAAATTTTTTTAAAACGCCTTTCTTTCTTAGTTTTAAGGATCTTAAAAAAAGAAAAAGATGTTTACACTAAGAAAAGTTGAAAGGAGAACAATCTGGGAAGCAACAGAACCGGTTGGGTTCAACCCAGAGGCATTCAAAAGTTTATCCGAGAATGCATATGAAGGGGATGTGAATGACGAAGAAGCTTTTGTAAATTACATCCAGGGATTGTACTGGGAGGATTGGTATGATGTATCAGAACAGTTGGAAGCAAATGGATTTGAAGAAGATGCCAATGCTATTTTTGCAATCTTTGAAGGTGAGCTCAAATGCTATTCAGATTCTTCGGAAAAAGGAGAAACCTCTTGGATGGAAATTGGGGAAGCTGATGAATCTTACACCAAGTATGGTGGGTTCAACTCCCGATATGACACTATGAGTTAGAGAGTTATCATCCAACGATAATCCCAAATCTTAATCCACCTAAATATTTTTCCCTTGTTGAGGAGTTGCTGATGGTAATACTGGAAGCACTCCTCATCCTCCATTTTACATACTATTATGTTATCCTTTGAGGAGATTGGGAATTTTTGAAATTTGTCTATACAGTTGATGATCCTATAATCCGGGTCCTCTTCGTAAGGCCAATTTGACATTGTTATTGGGTAATCCCTGTACAGTTCTCTAATTTTCCTTCTCCTGTGAGGTGGTAAATCTCCACCACAATAATGCATTGACTTTTTCTCATTTTCCCACTTTAGAGGGAGAAATGGTATAATGTCAGTTTCAGACTCAAAGAAGTGCGGATCATATGGAGATTCCAATAAGTTCTGATACAGCCAAGTGAAAAACTCTCTTGCACAGCGTTCAATTTTTTCCTTCTCTACTGGGCTTCTCTCTATTGTAGAATTTGAGGTTGCCCTCATTTCATACTTAATGTAAACACGAGGCAGACAAAGAATATCACCAACTGTTTCAAAGCTTTTGACAATGAACATGTCGTTCATCCTTATGATATCATCATAATTAGAAAATATCTCCTTGAAAAGGAAGGTAAATTTGTAATCAAACCCATTCCTCCAAACCCTACCTATGAAATTGTGTTTAGCCTGGGATGAAAGATCTTTTTGAGTGTGATAGTGAAAACGATTGAATCTGCCATTTTCGTGAACCCATTCAGAACCACATAGGATGCAATTAACCATAGGGAACTTACCGAACCAAAATTCGCAATGCTCGAGGTAATTTGGATGTACCCTATCATCTGCATCAATATGGAAAACAAATTCACCCTTGCAATATTTTTGAGGATCCCTGTATATTTCCCTCTTTTCTTTTTGTTCAATGTATCTAACTGAAGGATCATTATTTGCAAGTTCTCTCAAAGCACCCTCGGTTGATTCGTCACCAGAAAAGTCATCAGTGACTACCCACTCCAGGTCAACCTCTTGAGCCATTAGGTCTGAATAGAGTCTTTTTACATAAGCCTCACCTTCACCAAAAAATGAAGTAACTGCAGAAAATTTGGGTCTTGATTGCATCTAAAAAAAGTATCTGTTTATTTTATAAAAGGAATTCAAATAGTTTCTGTTTATGTGGAATTTTATTGGTCCTCAGACATACAATAAATACTATTGATATATCAAACCAAATAAAGTAAAGTGTCAGAAGTAAAGGACATAAATTTTGAAATTGGAGGGATAAAACTTACCCTACAAGCCACCAGGGAAATCAAGGCTGAAAATAGATCGCAGGAAAGATTTAATATAGAATTTCAAGATCCAGCCAACGGGTTTCTTGGTTATATCAATAGGAAGTTTTCTCCAGGAACCTGGTGTATGTCAAATCCAATTACATGGGCAAATGTCAAGGATACTGGAATAGTTCATATTAATCTGACTGGAAAGGATAAGAGGCATAGGGTAAAAATCGATATACTCAAAAGAACTTTCGAAGATATTACAAACCCACACGCAAAGATTGATAATTTCGTACCAATCACACAAAAGGTTTCAATAATTATCCCAGCATTCAAAGCCCAGAATTTTATAGAAAAATGTATCCAGGGATTCATAGATCAACAGGATAAAGTTGGTGAGGTAGATATAGAGATTCTCGTAGGTATAGATTCATGCTGGGAAACACTCAAAGAGGTTTCAAGAAAAATATACCCAGAGAATGTAAAGTTTTACTACTTCAAGGAAAATGTCGGTCCGTATTATATCAGGAACACCCTAGCAAAGAAAGCGGAAAACGATATTCTAATATTCTTTGATGGAGATGATGTACCTGGAGGAACAATGATTAGAACTGCGATTGCTGAATTGGATAAGGGGGATATGGCAAGATGGAAATTCTTTTGGTTCAGCTCAGACGATCAAATATTCAATGGGAATCAACTAAAGGTAGGATTTCTAACAGTGGGTGTTTTTGCAATAAGAAAGAAAACATTTTTTGAGCGGAATGGATTCTATCATTGGAGAGTTGGAGCGGACTCGGAATTTCATGAGAGGGCCCTTTCAAAAGGGCTCAAAGTTGTGGATGTACATCAACCATTATTTTTTAGGAGAAAGTTAGAAACAAGTTTGACCCAAGACTCGTCAACAGGACATAAGTCACCCATCAGAAGGGCATATAACGAAATAGTTGACGAAAACTCGCAAAGAGGATTTTTCCCGGATCCAGGAGAGCTAAGGGTTTTACCTTGTATTAGGGTTTAACCTATACAAACCTCGGTGCTTCTGCGTTGTAATTTTGCATAATCTCCGAAGCTGATAAAGCCCTATCATACATTCTTAGTGGTCCCATTTGACCATTAAAAGGCAAAGATCCTCCAGTATAAAAACACCCAATTTCAGTAACTTGATTGGCGTTATATGATATAGATCTGGTAGATGTATTTTCTTGTACACCATTGACGTAAAGAACATTCAAGTTATCTGAGCTTCTGTGAGTTGCAGCTATATGATACCAAACACCAACCGATGGTGCCCATGAGGTAGTTAAGTAACTTCCACTAACCATAGCAGCAATTCTTTGGGTAACTCCAATTTGCAAACTAAATCCTGTTCCCCATCCATTCATGTTAGAAATGATTCCGTGCCAATTCACAAAAGAATCCCCATTTACCCAGGCTTCCATCGTGATGTCATTTGTTAGCATTGTTGGCTGATAGCCTAATTGTATTCTATCATCAGAACCATCAAAGTCAAACACTCCACCAAAACTTGGACTCCAAGACAACCCGTTGATATTACTGCCAGCAATTGAGCCAACAAGGGAATTTGTAGTTGTAGTTCCATCTTCAAAAGAAACCAAATTTCCAGGATCCATTCCAAAAACTAAATCTTGACTTACAATATTTCCACCAAAGTATGATTGTCTTATCTCCTCTGCCGAAAGGACCCTATCATACAATTTACATTCAGAAACATATCCGTTCATAGTTTGTGATGAAGAAAAAGATCCTCCCTGAGAGTCCTGTTCCTGCCCTATATTCAAACTACCGCCGGAAGGTGTTGCTGTGTTAACAGCTAAAGTTTGTGTGCTTACAAGCTCACCATTGACATACATCCTTTCCTGACCGGATGACTTTGTCCGAACCCTTACAAGCTGATACCACTCGTTAGACGGAAGGGTGTATCCCATACCAACAGCTCCTGCTGGACCGTAAAAACTTATTCCGCCCCCAGGTGCATACAATAAACTTGTATTACCATTCCCGGATTTCTCGTAGCTAAAAACCGCATTCGATTGGTTGAAGTTAACCTTTTGTGTTAATATTAAAGTGTAGTCGTCGGTTGGGAACGGAAATGGGTTTGCTTGTACATAGGATCCAGTGTCACTATTGAGGCCAACACCAAAAGAACTTCCATCATAAGGGGTAGTTCCGTAAATTGTGAGATTGTTTCCCTGACCACTTAGGTCGTTCCACGTTGTGCCACTCTGGGGATACGAAGCAATTGACGTTGCATCTACATCTAAAACAAGACCGCTTGTAACTCTAAACCTCAAGGGACGATGGATGACCATCTTGTCGCTTTGCCCGTTATAGTAAGTAAAACACTCGTTGATGGTGGTGTATGATGTCCCCGCAATTTCATTCGTAACAAAAATCAATTCACTATCATTATTAGCAATAGAGATTGAAGGTCCACCGGATGCTTTGTGCACGTATATTGCATATCCACCCAAAGGTGGCTGAAGTCCGTTCCAATACCCGGTAGTTGACGTCGGTCCTTTACTTACATCACCAGTACCAATCCAAAAATTGCCAGACTTAAGGGCATTGGATTCAGTAGAGGTGTTGTATTTAATTGGATTAGGCATTGGTAGATTATATATTCTTTTAATCAGCCACCCCCGCTAGGAAGAATTCGCCATCTACCTCAACCCAGATCTTGCAGTGCTCCCCGTCACATTCGGTTGTATTACACAGGTGATTTCTGTGAAGGTTTGAGCAATATTCAGGGACATCTACCACACTATCGTCTAGCTCTTCAATAATATATGATCCATGATTTGCAGGATCTTCATATTTAATTCTTGTTATCATAGGCCAAATCTTGATTTTGTGAGATTGTAGTTTAACGTGGCTTCATCAGCACTTAGTGTTCTATTATAAACTTGGAAAAGACCAAATTCACCAGCACTATTTCTTGTTCTACAAGAACTGTAGTATCCACCACCTAAAGTGTACTGTAGATTAGTTTGTCCCCTTCTGTCTCTAGCATCGTGGGTAGCGGTAGACCTAGTTCCACTTCCTATCTGGGATCCATTTCTATAAATCCGAACCACATTATTTCCAGATTCATCATATTTATAAGCAATGGTTATGTAGGACCAAGCATTAGTTGGGACGGAAGTTATTCCTGCTGTAATATTGTTTGTCCCACCACCTCCAGCATTCCACCAATAAAATGTTGTTTGATCGAGCCAAAATTGCCATACACAAGAATCAGATGTACCAGATCCTGCAGAACCAGTAGAAAATATTCTTGTACCGTTTCCCGTGTAATAGACCCAAAAAGCTATACTCCAATCATTATCTTTACCAAATCTATCTAAGTTATCCGCAGTAGTATTAATGTTGATTCTGCTACCAACATAATTTGTAGTACCGTCATTACCACCAGTTGTGCTTACCTTTCCTCCATCAGCTGTTGAAAATGTTGCTGATTGGAAATAACCAACACCACTATTAGTAAGGTTATAAAACTTATTTCCAGTTCTAGGAAAACAAGCAGTCGAAGAGAAATCTATGTAGCTTTGGAGCCCATTGGTAATCACAGGACTAACTTCTCCGCCCCAGAGTAATTTGTCATTCTGAGTAGCAAAATAATCAAAGCACTCATCAATTGTAGTATAAGAATTACCAGATATAGAATTGGTCCTGGCTATAAGTTCAGAGCTATTAGAAGCAACAGTTATAGAAGGTCCTTGGCTTGCCTTATTAACATATATGGTCCAGCCCCCGGTGGGCGGATCTATCATATTCCAAAAACCAGTTGATGAGGTTGGTCCTTTACTTATCTCACCAGCACCGATCCACCAATTCCTTACATTTAAAGAATTTGATTCAGTGGTTGCGCTGTATTTTATGGTATTTGGCATTTCTTGTTGTGCAACCTATATATCTCCAGAAGGAGGGCCCTTCATTTTTTTTAACCAAAAAATTGAAATAGATTGCTGACCAAATAAACCGACACTAGATGACAGCTTCCCTACTTCAACATTTAAGCAACAGAGACACAGCCCACGTTTTTGGATTTCTTGGGGACAAAAGATTTTGGTCAAATTCGATAGGATCTCTAGATGGTGTTGTGATGGGCAACGGATTTCCAATAAACAGCAGTGGGGACCTTGAAGAATTCCGAATAGGCATCGAGGAAGGCGAAATACCTAATATCCGAATGCGTACATCGCTTAACGTTGGGTCCAGATCAGAATGCGACGAAGACATAGGTTTACTATTAGATCTATCATCCCTTGGGTTTGAAGGATCACGTGACATTGAAATAACTACAGAAATAAGCTTTAGCATTAAGCAGTTAATGAGTGCAGACTATCCGTTTGATATGAACGACCACTCTGCAGAGATTCTATACCAAATAGACCTAAGCATAGAAATCTGTGACATTGTTAACGGACATCCCTCTGAATTCTGCACAGACACTGAGCATCGCATTAAGTGCAAAAAATATTTCACCCAGGAACTAGTGCAATCCACGTCCGCCATAAGCTTTAAGGAATTGTTCCTATTTAGATTTTTCAAAGAATCCTCTACAAAGGCAATGGAAGATATTAAATTCCAATGGATAGAGTCGATTAATAAACATTTTGAATCCCAGGGAAATAAAAGATCCCTGTTAAACAGGTTTAGAAATTCCAAAATAGATTTTTTTAGTCCGAATAATAACCCTACTATTGCAGACTAAATAAAGAAAAATGGATCAAGGTATAAAATATTACATGGAAAAAATGGACTCTCATAAGAAGACCGGATATCTTTTTGGAATAATCCCCTTTAGTTTCAAACTTGTTAAGGAGGAAGCTATCTTTTTGTTTGCTCTTCTGTTTTTATACATTGGGTTTGCTACTGGGTTCATTGTTACTGGTTTCCTGGCTTTCCTTATGATATCCACAGAATACTCTAGAGTATTTGATTACCGTGATCGTATACTTGAAGAAAGTTTAATAAACGAGGAGATGTTTAAAATAGAAATGGGAGAAAACGGAATTGATCCGAATTTCCCCCATGATCCTTTGTATGTAACTTCCGAAGATAGGTTAGGATTTTTTAGAGATGCTCTCTACCTTAACAAATCCTTTCACTTTCCCAAGAAGCTATCACTTTTCGTAGTATCTAATAATATCTTTAGAAGCTAAGAATTTCTGCAAAGCTAAATCAACTTTAGCTGGATCCATACCAGAGTCTCTTGCTATTCTCATAATAGCTGCTCTTTGGGCTTTTTTAGGATCCGAAAAAACTGGACTTTGCTTCAAAGACTTAACAAGGGAGAAAACTGACTCCCCTAGTTTAATTTCGTCCTCTTTTCTTTGTTTTGCTTTTGCAGCGGATTTGGTAAGAGTTTCAGCAGCTTTATCCCTGTTCTTAGTGTAAGAAGTATCTTGTATTGCTTGACCAGCAAGTGAAGCTAAGCTGGTTGGGTTTTGTCTTGAAAATTCTTCAAAGTACTTAAGAATCTTAGGGTAGATAGATTCGCTGGGAGTTTCTCCCTCGCCGGTTATTAAATTAACAAACTTATTAGTTGTCCTAGAAACCGTTCCATAAGAATCAAGACCCAATGCATCTGCCAGTGCAGGAACTGTTATTTCGAAAGCTCTATTTTCTGCATAATCTCCAAAATTATCTAGATCCGGGATCATTACAATGTACTTCCCCTGATCATCCTCTTCTGCAATACCTAATGCTCTTAGGTAAATAGCAGCCATTTGGGGTTTAGTAAGTATTTGGAAGTCTCTTGCTAAAGCAGCCTTTTCACCTGAAGTATATCCTTCTTCGTCTTCAGTCTCCTCATTCAGGAAATATTCAAATAATGATTTCAAATTAAAATCCAAGTTATTTTTCCAATCAGCATAAACTGATTCAAGAACTTCGTTCTCTTTTATATATTGTTCTTGGAAATCTTCAAAAAGGCTTATCCTCTTGGTTTTCATACGCTTATAAATTTGTTTATCTATATATCCAATTTTTTGGATAACTCATTAACAGCATCATCAAGAGAAGATTGCAATGCTTTGGAGAAAGCTTTCCTATTTAGAGGAACTTCACCACCTTCTACATCCAAGAACATTGCGAAGAGCATAGTCTTTCTTTTTCCCTCCCCGTAGTAATAAACACCATTGTGAATGATAGCTGTTTTGACAACATAACTTTTCTTAAGCCATTGAGTTCCAGCTATGTTGATTATCTCTTGTGGGGATTCTATTAAAAGTATCTCAACCGAGTATGTTTGGTTTTGTGGTTCTAATCCTTCTTCGAGAATAAGTTCTTCCACCGTTTCGACTACACCAAATCTGACATCTCTGCCGTCAATTTCTGAAATAGCTGAAGAGTTGTAAACAGTATCAATCTGAGGGTTGGTTACTGCAAAGGCTAATGGTAATAAAATACTTAGCATAATTAATAATCTATTTTTCCAGCATAACCCGCTGCTATAAGGTAGTAAGTTAATGATCCTCCACTTACCAAAGGGGATGTTGTAATAGAGGTTGATCCTGGGATGGTAGACCTCATATTGGAAGAAGATAATTTTATTGTGTTGTACTCTGAAGACGTGAAGAACCGTAGATCTGGAACCTTCCAAGAATTAAAGATACCACTCTTCTTTCCAAAAATCCAATATTGATCAGATACTGAAATTGAATTATCCGCATTCACATCATAGGTGTAATAGTCAACCCCGTCGATAGGGTCAATACCTAATATTTTTTGGGAAGCTGATTGGGCATCGCTATTTTTAAGAGCTTGAGAAATTTGAGGAAGATCAACAGTAAGATAATATTCCTTAGACGGGTCATAGGATTCACTCAAAGAAAAATGTCCAGCAGAATCTGTGTAGAGGGTTTTGTATAAAGACCAAGATGAGGTGGTTACTATATAATCAAACTCGATAACATAAGGTAATGAACTTGTTGATGGTAAATCATTCCATCTACCCGATGAAACAAATTGAATATAATCCTCCCCACCCCAGTTGTTGGGTTCACCCCCATTCCAATTAGTATATT
>Ga0255764_10003609_pt1 | contig 12262 bp, 10 predicted proteins | sample 071ome_30_FD_179964 | JGI IMG/M metagenome (GOLD analysis project Ga0255764, IMG submission 179964) | Coastal salt marsh microbial communities from the Groves Creek Marsh, Skidaway Island, Georgia - 071406AT metaG (version 2) | ecosystem: Environmental > Aquatic > Marine > Intertidal zone >... | reverse complement strand
ACTCAGTTTGAAATTCGTGAACCCGAACACCGGCTGTTGGAACCTGTGCTTCAACTGGCTGGTCAAACGGCAAGAGAAACAGACAAGGTTGCGGGAACACAGACTGTTTTGGTTGCGGGTATCTGCGGTCGCAGGGTGCAGGCCCTGGCCGAAGCGGAGTGGGCACGAAAGCATGGTTATCACTTGGGATTGTTGTCGCTGGCTGCCTGGAAGGATGCTTCGGAACCGGACATCATTCAGCATTGTCGTGAGGTTGCCCGAGTGATTCCCCTTTTCGGATTCTACTTGCAACCGGCAGTAGGGGGGCGATTGCTCAGTCAGGCATTTTGGAGGGAGTTTGCTGACATTCCAAATGTCTGCGCCATCAAAATCGCCCCTTTTAATCGTTATCAAACGGTGGATGTCATCCGCGCAGTCGCCGAGTCAGATCGTTGGGAGGATGTGGCCTTATACACCGGTAATGATGATCAGATTGTTTTTGATCTCCTAAGTCGCTGGAAGTTTCAGGTCCATGGCGAAGAAAGAATACTGAGGTTCAGTGGCGGTTTGCTGGGGCATTGGGCGGTCTGGACCCACCAAGCGGTTCAAATGCTGGACTCCATTCAATCCATTCGAAACAACAAAGGCATACCTCAGGAATGGTTTACTTTGGCTAATGAGGTGACGGAATCGAATGCCGCCTTGTTTGATGCGGCCAATGGATTTCGTGGGTGTATTGCCGGCATCCAGCAGGTGTTGTTTGAGCAAGGCTTGCTTTCGAGTCCCAGGTGTTTGAATTCGGACGAGCGGATGTCCCCTGGCCAGGCCGAACTGTTGGAGCAGGTCAGGAAGCAATACCCGCACTTGGTGGATGACGCTTTTGTGGCCAAGCACAGGGAAGAATGGATGTCCTGAAAGAAGCATTCCAAACATCGGAGGGGCGAGTTCCACCTCGCACCCACTTCAAACCTCATTGCATAGAAACATCAATCAGGCTGCAATGGAATCGCGACAGGCGTGTGAACTTCCAGAGTTTCCCGCCTTCCATCTTCTTTGCTCAGGAATGTCGTCAGGATGAAATGAGGGAACGAGTCATGCGTCCGGATCATCCTTCCAAGGTTGGAATGTTGATCGTCGATCTGTTTGATGCAAGCGGTTGCTTTTGGTTTACGGGTTTGCTAGTAATGGTCGGCAGTGAATCATCCACAAAAAAGGGCATCGATCCCGGACAAATTGCAGGCATCAGGAGGCTTGTCGGAAGGGGTGGCTGCGAAGGTCCACCAGGACACTGCCATTCCGGAGGCTGACGTCTACGGAGTCGGGAGTTTTTTTCACCTGCTCGCCGAGCCGGATGTCAAGGTCCGCGTCTGCAACGGACTTGCCTGCCGCATGGCGGGAGCCGATGAAGTCTTGAAAGCTGCCGAGTCCGCCGGACTCCCGGTGAAAGCATGCTCCTGTTTGGCTGCCTGTGATCAGGCGCCGGCCGCTTTGCGTGATCGAAGCGTGCTTTATCAAATCTCCAGGTCGCACATTGATGCTTGTGGCGGGGACTGGAAAAAACTGGTCACGGATGCCACCAAAGCGGATCCGGACTTTCGGGGAGTTGTGGGCCCAAGCGGTTCGGATCCTGAAAAACGTGCCATCGATCTGCTGGCAGAACCCGATTTTTCGGGGCAAGCCTTTGCTAAAGCCTGTGACCTTGGGGCAGAGAAAGTGATCGAAACCATCGACGGATCGGGGCTTCAAGGACGCGGCGGTGCTGGATTCCCGGCTGGTTTCAAATGGAAAAGTGTGCGTGGTCAGGCTGATCCGGTTCGTTATGTGGTGCTCAACGCCGATGAAGGAGAACCCGGCACTTTCAAAGACCGTGAAGTCATGCTGCGACGTCCGGATAAAGTTCTGGAAGGACTCGCCATCGCAGCCTGGGTGGTGGGGGCTGAAGACGTCTATTGCTACTTGCGGGGTGAGTTTGAAGGTCCCTGGAAAGTTTTGAGCGATGCGATAAAGCGTTCCGAAGAGGCGGGCTTGTTCAATGGAATTCGGTTTCACCTGCATGCAGGGCAGGGAGCTTATATCTGTGGAGAGGAAACGGCATTGCTTGAAGCGCTGGAAGGCAAGCGCGGTTTGCCACGTCTCAAACCTCCTTTTCCCACCGAAAAAGGTTTGTGGGGCAAGCCAACCCTGATTCACAACGTCGAAACCATCGCCTGCGTGCCATCGATCATTCAGCGCGGCGGGGATTGGTTCAAGCAACTCGGACGCACCGGCGCGGGGAGCAAACTTTACTGTGTCAGTGGTCACGTGAAACATCCCGGTGTTTATGAAATGCCGCTGGGAGTGACCTTGGACGAACTGGTGGAGGAGGCCGGCGGGTATGAGGGAACCTTGAAGTCGTTTTCACCGGGCGGCGCCAGTTCAGGATTTTTGCCTGCATCAGAGCGAACACGTCCATTGGATTTTAAAACCCTGTCCGAGGTCGGTTCCATGCTGGGGTCGGCAGGAGTGACCGTGTTGAATGAAACCGTCAACATGGCCTGGGCCGCTCAATCACAGTTGATTTTTTATGAAGCGGAGAGTTGTGGCCAATGTGCGCCTTGTCGTATTGGGACCCGGTTTCTGCGCGAAAACCTGGACAAGCATCTGGCTCGTTCCAGTGATGCATCGAAAGGCAATCTTCAACCGCTGGAACACGTGGCCGATGCCGCTTGGGAAATGAACGAGGGATCCATTTGTGGATTGGGGCAGATCGCAGCGTTGCCTCTCACCAGTGCGATGAAACACTTTCCTGAAGACTTTGAGTGAACTTTTAGACCTTAGCTATGACTGAAAACACAGCCATTCTGAATGGGCAGGAAATCCGGTTCGAACCGGGAGATACGATTCTCACGGCGGCGGACCGCCTGGGAATCGACATACCCACCCTTTGCCATGATCCTCGACTGAAACCTGCCGGCGCCTGTCGCACCTGTTTGGTTGAAGTGAAAAAGCGTCCCAAACTCGCACCGGCCTGTGCCACAGCATTAACGCCCGGCATGGAAATCGTTACGCAAAATGAGCGTATTGACCGTCATGTCCGGACCTTGCTGGCGATGTATCTCACCGATCATGCCGTCAGCGGGGAAAACTCCTTGATCAGCGAGCAGGGCACCGGCAACAAATTGATCGATTTGGCGCGTGCCTATGACGCTCCTTTGGATTGGCCTTCTCTGGACAACATTCGGAAAGGGCGTCCCACCGATGTGAATCCTTATGTGGCCTTCCAACCAGAAAAGTGTATCGCCTGTGCGCGCTGCACGCGTTATTGCGCCGAGGTCGAAAGTGTTTCGGCCATCACCATGGCGGAACGTGGCAGTCGAACGACCGTCTTTACAGCCGATGGGAGATCCTTGATGGACACCACCTGTGAACTTTGCGGCGGATGCATCGATACCTGCCCAACCGGGGCCATGACCGAAAAGAAACCCCTGGTTTCTCAAGTTGATTCACTCAAGGAGTTGGAGAAGGTTCGCACTACCTGCAATTACTGCGGAGTGGGGTGTCAAATGGATTTGAATGTCGATCCGGACGGAAATAACGGTCGCGGCAAGGTTGTCAAAGTGACCAGCCCGCCTCCCGGAACCACGACCAATGACGGCAACTTGTGTGTGAAGGGTAGATTTGCTTACGATTTTATTGACCATACCGAACGCCTCACGACGCCTTTGGTGCGCGGAGAGGACGGGCAATTACACGAGGCTACCTGGGATGAAGCTTATCGCAGGGCGGCTGAAGGTCTGATCAAGGTGTCTGCCCAGCATGGACCGAATGCTCTGGGTTTTGTTTCCTCTTCACGTTGCACGATGGAAGAGAATTACCTGATGCAGAAAATGTCCAGGGCGGTGTTTCATACGAACAACGTCCATCAATGCGCGGCGACGTGACACGCTCCCACAGTGGCCGGTCTGGTCACTACATTTGGTGCGGGCGCAATGACAAATTCGATTAATGAGATCCGTGGAGCGGATTTTCTGTTCGTGATCGGCAGCAACACGACCGAGGCGCATCCCATCATTGCGATGGAAATGAAACGTGCGGTGCATCGTGGCGCGAAATTGGTGGTGGCCGATCCCCGGTCCATCGATTTAACCCGACTCGCCCATCGGCATCTTAAGCTCACGCCCGGGACGGATGTCTGGCTGTTGAACGCCATGGCGCATGTCATCCTGAGCGAAGACCTCATTGATCCCGCCTTCATCGAGCAACATACTGAGAATTTCGAAGCCATGCGTGAGGAGGCTTTGAAATACACGCCCGAAGAAGCGGAAAAGGTGACCGGGGTGCCTGCCGGGGATATTCGTGCGACGGCACGTGAATATGCGAAGACGGAAAAGGCCGGGATCTATTACACACTTGGCATCACGGAACACACTCATGGCACGGACAACGTTTACTGCCTGGCGAATCTGGTGCTGATGACCGGGCATTTGGGCAAACCTTCATCCGGCATGAATCCGTTGCGAGGGCAGAACAATGTTCAGGGTGCCAATGATGCCGGTGCGACTCCCATTTTTTATCCTGGATACCAACGTGTGGATGATCCGGAAATTCAGGCCAAATATGAGGCTGCATGGGGTGCGAAACTTTCACCTGAACCGGGCATGAATCTCAATGTCATGATGAAAGCCCTTGGAAAGCAAATCAAGGGGATGTTGGTTATGGGAGAAGACATCGTCATGTCCGAACCCAATACCGCCAAGCTGGAGGCGGGTTTGAATGGTGTGGAGTTTTTAGTGGTGCAGGATATTTTTCTGAACGAGACGGCACGTTTTGCGGATGTTGTTTTTCCTGCTTCGTGTTTCGCCGAAAAAGACGGCACCTTCACCAACTCGGAGCGTCGTGTTCAGAGGGTTCGCAAAGCAGTTGAACCTCCGGGAGAGGCCAAGGCCGATTGGTCAATATTGCAGAATCTGGCCAATGCGTGTGGCGCGGAATGGACTTACGGGCATCCGTCGGAGATCTATGATGAATTGGCGCGTTACGCTCCCCGGTTCAGTGGCATCAGTCATGATCGCATTGAAAATGAAGGCGGGATTCAGTGGCCTTGCCCGGATCCTGAGCATCCCGGGACGACCTACTTGCACAAAGGAGGCGTGTTGAGAGGCAAGGGATTGTTCACGCCCGTCACTTATCGTCCTTCGGCTGAACTGCCCGATCGGGATTTTACCTTGATTTTATCAACAGGTCGCACGCTTTACCATTACAATGCGGCCACCCAGACACGCCGTGAACCGGGACCCAATGGCAAGCAACCCGAAGCCTTTGTTCAGATACATCCGAAAGATGCCGGGCGACGGTCCATTGATCATGGATCGAATGTCGAAGTGCGATCCAGGCGCGGGACCATTCAAGCAAAAGCTGTCGTGACAAGGGATGTGCGTCGCGGGTGTGTGTGGATGCCGTTTCATTTTGCCGAAGCCAAAGCCAATACCTTGACCAACGACGCGGGTGATGTGATTACCGGAACGGCCGAATACAAGGTCTGTGCAGTGGAGGTGGCACCGGTGGGTGAGTGAGCTTGCGACGGATGGGCTAGGGACACGTAATCGTTCCCGATTTCGCAAGTCATTCTATTTTTTTATGGCGGAAGTTTCTCATCTGACAGCCTACGCTTTTGGTAATGGAATACTGCTCGGGTATGCGGACCGTATCCAGAGCGGTGATGCTCACCGCAGTCCAGATTAGCGGTGGCGTTGTTTGATGTAGATTGGATTACGTGCAGTGATTTTTTGCTGCTTGTTTTGTCGAGGTTTTGCCTGTATGAATGGTGTCAATTCCAAATCACTCATGAAAAGACAACAAGCATTTACCTTGATCGAACTTCTCGTTGTGGTGGCCATTATTGCCATTCTGGCTTCCATGCTTTTGCCAGCTTTGGCGGGCGCCAAAGTTTCAGCCCGAAAAGTGCTTTGCATGAATAATCAGAAGCAGATCTCACTGGCGACGATCATGTATGGAGACGACTTCAACGGTTACTTTCCGCCTGCCACCAATTCGGATCATACCGACTGGATCAAAAACATGATCCGTGCGGGATACTTTGAAAGTTTGAAATCATTTGAAGATCCAGCCGAACACGAAGGGCCGCATGATCATTCCAAGCTGAGAAAGGTAAACATGCGAATGGATAACGGCGAACGCGAAGAATTCACCGCCTCCTATGGTATCAATGAACGACTCGCCGGACCGAATGGTGTCAAGATGCCCAAGTTTCAAACCGTTCCTGAGCCGACGTCCAATTTCTTTTTTGGATGTTCGACTTACTTCATCGCTCCGGACTGGGATCATGAGCGTGTTTACAACGCCGGCGGTCCGCATCCGATTGGTTCGACCATAAATCCCCCCCAAAAGGAGTATGCGCGTCATGGTTCAGGAAGTGGTTCCAAGCCTGGCAGCGTGATCACTTATGTGGACGGACATTCCAACTTCGAAAGTCAGGAGTTCATTCAGAAAGATCTGCAGTGGTTCCAGGGGGATTCACGCAGGTAGTTTTTTTGACAGGATGAACAGGATTGACTGGATGTTGCTTTCCTAGAGGGTGAGACCTGGTGTTTGATCATTGTTTTTTGGGGGATGCAGGATGAGTTGCCGTATTTTTTGGTGTGCGCTTGGCATGGGGAGATCCGGTATTCGGTTCAGGTGAATCCATTCTGCCCCGCTTCGTCTGTTTGAGTCCTTTTTTGTGACACTTCCTTCATAGCAATGGAGAGTGATGCGGTGATGGGTGATGGTGTGCTTGATGGTCTTTAGAACTCGGAGGTTTGACACTTGGAGGTCTTCTTTTTGTAATACCTGCTGGCACAGGAGTATTGCTCCTTCAGGGTTCGTCATCACAGGCGAATCTGTGTTATAGAATTCCCACAGGCCTTCGTTGTGTTCATCGTTTCCTTTTTGCTGCATCAGATATTGGTTTCTGTATTTCAGCACGAAAACAAAACGATGTTGCTGAATGACCTCTCTACGTTTGGGTAGATTGGGTAGATTGACTACTTGAGACGTTTTGAGGGCACCGCATGTTTTCTTGATCGGGCATTTGTCGCATTGGGCGAGATTGCCCGGCAGGCAAATACATGCTCCCAGTTCCATGATGGATTGGTTGAGGTGACTGCAATTGTAGGCGGTTCTTGGGCTCATTAAATCGGCTTGATGTACCCATTGATCTGCCAGGTTCCACAACTGTTTTTGGGTGTCACGGTCTTTTGGATTGGATTTGATCGTGTAATAGCGTGTCAGCACGCGGATGACATTTCCATCCAGGATGGGCTTCGGTTGATCGAAGGCGATGCTGGTAATGGCTCCTGCGGTGTAGGGGCCGATGCCCGGTAGGGAAAGAATCGTCTCGTGATCTTGCGGGAAGTTTCCTTGATGCTGGTCGCAGATGATCTTTGCGGCTTTGTGCAGCATGCGTACCCTTCGGTAGTATCCCAGTCCTTCCCAGAGTTTCAGAATGGTTTGCTCTGATGCTTCGGCCAGTGCCTGAATCGTTGGGAGTTCTTCCATCCACCGTTCCCAGTAGGGCATGACGGTGGCCACCTGGGTTTGTTGCAGCATGATTTCCGAGATCCAGATGGAGTAAGGATCGCGCGTTTTCCGCCAGGGCAGATCGCGTGCATGGGTCCGATACCACTTTAAAAGAGGTCGAATACAGTCTTTTTGAATGGTCTTGTTTGCCTTTTGCATCCGGGGTTTCTATGCTGACCGCTTCATGACGGCCAAACCGATCACCACCTATACGTGTAAACTGACCTCCGGGCAAGCGGACAAGCTCCGCGGTGTGCTGGACACTCAAGGTTATGTTTTTCGAGAAGTGCCTTATTCGCAATTCGCAGGGGCCAAGGACAAGCTGAATGTCGTGTTTTACACGTCAGGCAAACTGGTGGTGCAAGGGAAGGGGACAGACGAATTTGTTCGTTTTGTGTTGGAACCTGAAATCCTCGGTGAGGCACGCTTGGGATACGAAAATGTGCTGGATCCTACTCGCCTCGATCCACGAATAGGTATCGATGAAAGTGGAAAAGGTGATTATTTTGGTCCGCTTTGTGTGGCGGGGGTTTATGTGAACGGGGACATGATCGATCACTTGGAGCAGGCCGGGTTGATGGATTCCAAACGTATTGGCAGCGATAAACGGATTCAGGCACTTGCCGACGTGATCCGCAAAACGCCGGGCTGTCATTACACAGTGGTTCCCATTGGGCCGGAAGCTTATAACCGCCTCCAGAAAACCATGCGTTCTGTTAATTCCATCCTGGCATGGGGACATGCGCGCGTGATTGAAAACCTGATGAAACGGAAGGACATGATGAAGCCCGCACCGGTGCGGGCGATCAGCGATCAGTTTGCGCGTTCCAAGTCAACGGTAGCCGATGCGCTGATGGCCGGGGGACGTGAGATTGAATTGGTTCAGCGGCACAAGGCTGAATCCGACCTGGCCGTTGCGGCCGCGTCTATTTTAGCGCGTGACGCGTTTGTTCATCGCATGCGCCAGTTATCCGAAAAATATGGCATCGAAATTCCGAAAGGAGCCAGTCAGCGAGTCATTGACGTCGGCGCCGAGTTGGTGAGACGACACGGTGAAGCTGTCTTGAATGAAGTTGCCAAACGACATTTCAAAACCACCCAGAAAGTGTTGGATTCTGTCGCCTGAGTTTGACGGAGGTCGATTTTTTTTGAACCGCATCGCCGCAGAAGCGGGATCTGCGAGATTTCGCAGATTGTCGCAGATATAAACATGGGAATAAGATTTCCGATTGTTCAGATGGGCGATGGCGTTTAGGCGATTACGGTGGGTAAATCGTACATGATTTTCACTCAAAAAATCTGCGTTAATCTGCGAAATCTGCGGTTCAAAAAATCCATGCCCGCTCAGCGCAATCCCACCAGTTCCATGCGGCGGGCTGTTTCGCGATAGGCTTCTTCCACCCATTGGACGATGCGTTTGGGGTTGGGGGAATACTCAAGTTCGATCGAGACGACTCCATCAAAGTTAAGTTCTTTGATGGCCTGAAGGTAGGGTTCGAATTTTACGATGCCGCGTCCCGGGGGAAGATCTCCGTGCACCTTGCCGTCGCAGTCGCTGATGTGAACATGAATTGCGTTGCCTTTCAGTTTTTTCAATTCATCGGGCGACGTGTCGGATAACACCAGGTGACTGATATCGATGTTGGCTTTGACGCGTGGGTGATTGCAGTCCTTGATGAATTTTGCCATGGACTTCACGTCATTGAGCAGGCTCATACGGAAGGGTTCCAATTCCAAAGCAATGCTCACGCCTTTTTTGTCGGCGTAGTCGCCCAGTTCCCGGCAGGTTTCAATGGCCCAGTCCCATTGTGCCTGGGGCGGGATGACTTCGCGTTGCCAGATGTACTCTCCCAATACGAGTAGGATGTTGTCCGCTTGCCATCGGTTCGCAAGGTCGATGAATTTCTTGCAACGTTGGACATGAAAAGCGCGGACCGGATCGTTGAAATCAATCAAGCCCACCGCAACAACAGGAAGCGAGATGATGGGGAGTCCCAAGGTGCGACAGGTTTTCTGAATGGCCTTGGCCTCGCTTGCTTTCAGACTGGTGGCTTCCGTGAAAATATCGACGCAGTCGAAACCAATCCGGGCGATGTGCTCGAGTCCCGTTTGGGTGTCCATGCCTACTTGTTCGAAAGCGCTGTTAATGATGCCTAGTTTCATGATCGTTTTGTTCTGCAGGGTTGCGTTTTGAATTTAGCAAGATTTGGAAGCTTTTTAAAGAGGCCCTTCACTGAATCTTTTTTCCATGATTTCCTCCAGTTTCACCATGCGTTTGGTTTTGACGCTCAGGTAAGCAGCCTCGACCAGGGCCATGGTCTTCAAGTTGTCCCTTCCGTTGATTTCCGGTTCCTTGCCCTCTTCCAGAGCGACAAGCAGTTGGGCCATGGTCCCGATAAATGCATCCGGGAACCAGCTTTCGGTCCATGCCGGCGTTTGAAATTCTGTGTCGTCAACGGTGGCGTATCGGATGGAGGAAGGTGAGGTGTAGGGATCTTTACACCATCCGATGTCTCCCATCGCAAGTCCTTTCATGCCTTCGATGCGCCATTGGATCCGGATATCCGCAGGGCATCCTTCACGAGCCGGGCCGGTCCAGGTATCGTCAATTCCGACACATCGCATGCCATTGGCATACTCCAGAATGTAGGAGCAAATACCGTCCTGATGCGGGAAAGCCGTCCGTGGGTCGGGGCGGACGCTGCAGAAGATGCCTTCCGGATCCCCAAACCAATACCGAAAACAATCCAAATGGTGAATGGACATGATGCGTAAGGTTACCCAGCCAAGATCGGCCTGCCAGGGCATCCAGTGTGGTATGCCCCGCATGTCCAAGGTTGCCAGGATCGGTTTGCCGATGCTATCGGAATCAATGAGGGATTTGGCTGCTCGGACCGACTGGTCGTAGCGCATGTTTTGGTTCACTGCCAGGACGATTCCCGCGTCCTGGCAGAGTTGAACGATCTTTTGTGCCTCTTGAAAATCCATGCCCAGAGGTTTTTGGGCCAGCATTCCTTTGATGTGTTTCTTTTGGCAGGCTTTTTGAATGATCTCGAATTGAGCATTGGGAGGGACGGCGATATCCAGGACTTCGATACTGGTGTCTTCCAGTAGGGCGTCGGGTGTTGGGTATACCGTCTTGATGTCATGGCACTCCGCCACTTCACGAGCGCGTTGTTCCGTTCTTGATGCGATGGCGACGGGGTTGAATCCGGCCTTGCGGTACGCGGGAAGATGGCAGTCTTTTACGATAAACCCGCTGCCGATGATGCCGATGCGCTGGTCTTTGTTTTGGGGGAGCTTGGCGTGAATGTTGAGCAAGTTCGGGGTGGTCATTTGAATCCTTTGGGTAGATTGTTTTATTCGGTTTCCAAGTCAGAATCGTCTGCCTCGTCGCCCAGAACATCCTGGAGTCCCGAGAAGAAAGAGTGGTGTTGTTCCTGATTGGCCGTGGGCTTTGGATTTGGTGTAGCTGGAGCAGTGTGGGGGGTGGAGATCTCGGGAGTATCGGATTTGGCGATGATCGGTTCAGATGACGATTCTGATGTGGAAAGGGGGGCAACCTTGTCGCTCTTGCTGCCATGCTCGAACACCAAAGTGGGAATAGGTCCATCCTGTTCCGTTTGGTGGATACGGATATGTCGCGCTCCTGTTTTGTCGATTTCCTGTTGAACTGTTTTTTTGGCGAGAGCGGGGTTGTTGCAATCTCTCGACAAATGAGCCATGAAAATGTGTTGCAATTGGTCGGATACCAGATGCCTGGCCGCTTCCCCTGCGGCGAGATTGCTGAGATGTCCGTGGCGGCTTGTGATGCGCTGTTTGATGCTCCATGGGCGTTTGGTGTCTTCCTGGAGGAGCTGGAGGTCATAATTAGTCTCCAGGATCAGGGCATTGGCCGGGCGTACTCTGTCCAGTACCAATCGGGTTGCGTGGCCCAGGTCCGTCAGGAAGCCGACATTGCCGCCAGAAGTCCGTATCAGGAAACCAACCGGGTCCTGAGCGTCATGGGGAATGGAAAACGTTTCGACTTCCACATCGCCGACATCAAAAGATTGCCCTGTCTGGAAGACGTTGGCGTTGAACTTTGCCTTGGTTTGGCAGGAGACGGCGTCAAGGGTGAGCCTGTTTGCAAACACCGGGATACCAAGCTTGGCGGCAATGACCTTGAGTCCTTGAGTATGATCCGAGTGCTCGTGTGTGACCAGTATGCCGTTCAACAATTCCGGGGTGCGATCGATTTTGGCCAACCTTTCTCGGATCTGTTTGCCGCTGAAACCTGCATCGATCAACAGGCGCACTCCATCCGTTTCCAGATAGGCGCAATTGCCTCTGGAACCGCTTCCCAAAATGGTCAATCGAAAGGACACAGCTGTAGGCTAGTAGGTGAGAGCAGAATCAGGCAACGAAATCTTACGGTGTTTTCAAAAAACGAGCTTTTAGCCTTGATCGATGCCTGGATGAAGGGGGGGCGGAGCCATGGAAGAAGTCCCCCTGTCGACTCAATCAGGTGGAAACGCAGCGGATCCAGTTTGAAAAAATCCGTCAAATCATGTGGATATTTTTATCCGGTTCCTTATCATGGTCCCGAGGATGGAGGTTTAAAGTTTTTCTTATTTTCCGTCTAGAAGCTATCTCATAAATAAATATTGTACTTTTAACGATAAAGTATAGTGGTTATGGATGGACTTGAGCGAAGCACAATGGAACGTCGTTAAAGACATCTTAC
>Ga0255764_10003591_pt1 | contig 12287 bp, 9 predicted proteins | sample 071ome_30_FD_179964 | JGI IMG/M metagenome (GOLD analysis project Ga0255764, IMG submission 179964) | Coastal salt marsh microbial communities from the Groves Creek Marsh, Skidaway Island, Georgia - 071406AT metaG (version 2) | ecosystem: Environmental > Aquatic > Marine > Intertidal zone > Salt... | reverse complement strand
CACCGCTGATGAATCTCATCGAACGATCAGTGCGCCTAGAGAGCCAAGCGCGCGCTCTTCGGATCAGCAATGTCGAACTGATGGTGATCTATGAAGGCCAAGCGGCCCAAGCTCTGCACAGGGATAATGTCTCTTGGTCGCTTGATCGGTTGGCACGTTGCCCCGCGCCGCTGTTGAATGTCATCGTCGCGCTCAGCGATTTTGCGGCGGACCGCGGGGCAACTCGCGTCATACCGGGTAGTCATCGCTGGCCCCGTGAAATGAAGCCAGAGGTGAATGCTGCCATACCTGTCGAAATGGGTCAGGGCTCGGTGCTCTTATACTCCGGGAACCTCTGGCATGGGGGTGGCGCGCATGCAGGCGGCCCGCTCAGGGCGGGCTTGTACATCGGGTGGATCCCGAGCTGGCTCAAACCGCTCGAAAACCACCTGGCCACCAACGGGGCAGCAGCGTTTGACCGATTACCAGGCGAACTTAAGGCCTTGCTCGACGTCGAGCAGTCTGGATTTACTGTCTATGCCTAACGTCTCGCGTTTAGAAGTGATGTCGGTCAGTCATGAGGCCTGACGGGTCGAGTTCGCAAGCACCTCTGGCACGATTGCGACGAATGGCTCTGGCGTTCCGTTGCTGGTTTGACCCTGAATGTGGCGCGCTCGCGGGCAGTGTGCATGGGCGGCACTCATCGATCCTTCGATGACACGAGATCATGGGTCTTGCTAGAAGAGGACCCGTCCGAACTGATCTGATGAGGGAGGCCTTATCAGACGGGCCTCATCAAAGATAAATGTGAGAAGAATGATGCGTATGGGTGACGACGAAAACTCAGGCAAAGTGACCGATGTTGGCGGAACTGAAACTAGCAGAGGCGGCCCTCATCGATCCTTCGCTTTCAGCATTGTGTTTTTTACTGCGTTAATCGACTCCATCGGCTTTGGGATTATCTTGCCAGTCACCCCCGATTTGCTGATGAGCGTATCGGGTGAGACGCTCTCTTCTGCCGCCGTGTACGGCGGATGGTTAATGCTGGTGTTTGCGGGGATGCAGTTTTTTGCCATGCCGGTGCTGGGCAACCTGTCGGACGCCTTCGGACGAAAGCCTGTACTGCTGATTAGTCTTGCGGTGCTGGCGGGGAATTATCTGCTCATGGGGTTGGCAGAGAGCTTGACCCTGCTTTTCGTTGGACGACTGCTCTCGGGCGTGGGTTCGGCAACGTTCAGTACCTGCAATGCCTATATCGCGGATCGAACGACGAGCGATGAGCGTGCCCAGTTCTTTGGTTTGATGGGCGCGGCCTTCGGCATGGGCTTTGTCATCGGGCCGGTGGTGGGTGGCTTCCTTGGTGAGTTTGGGCCACGAGTGCCATTTTTTGTCACCGCAGCGTTGATTACGGTGAATTTGCTGCTAGGACTCGCTCTCTTACCCGAGTCACTGCCGTCGAACTTGCGTCGACCTTTTCAGTGGCGACGAGCGAACCCACTTGCCTCACTTTTGGCGATGCGCGAATTCAGACTGGCCTACGTCATCATCGGCGTATTGTTCCTGTACAACATGGGCCATCACGTTTTGCCCGCTGTGTGGAATTTTTGGGGCATGGAACGCTTTGCGTGGACGCCCAAAGAGGTGGGTTACTCCCTCGGCTTTGTTGGAATTCTAATGGTATTTAGTCAGGGCGTTTTGATTCGATGGGCGATTCCAAAGTTCGGTCACGTCTACGCGGGTCTTATCGGGCTGTTGTGCAACATTCTGGCGTTTGTTGGTTATGCGTTTGCGCCCTCCACCGCAGTGGTCTACGCCTTTTTGGCCGTGGGCGCGCTCGGCGGTTTAGCGGGTCCCGCCATAAACGGTCTTGCTTCCATACAAGTCAATGAGCGGCAGCAGGGTGAGCTGCAGGGCGCCATCGGCAGTATGGTATCGCTCACCTCGATCATCAGTCCGCTGATGATGACGATGACATTCGATCACTATGCCAATGCCAACGCATCGATTTACTTTCCAGGCGCGCCATTCCTTTTGGCGGCGGGTCTCACCTTGGTGAGCCTGCTGCTCTTTTTATGGGTGACTCGGCCCACACCCAATGACCACGCCCCTTCCTAGCCTCTGATGGTGGGGCGTCCTTTCTTGCTTGACAACAAAGCGTTGTGCGCCAAAGCTGAAGGGGTGGGGTTTGCACTTAATATTGGCGGCGACATCAATCTCCCCCTTTGAGGTATGGGCAAACCGCTGATGCACCTCTTAATCGATAGAAGGCAGATCAAGTTCACGTCAACCGCTGAAGGATGAAGCGCCCGATGCAAAGTCACAAAGCGTCTTTGTCGACGCAAATATTCTATGGCAGTGGTTCGATTGCGATTGGGATTAAGAACAATCTGCTAGGCACTTATCTGCTCATTTATTACAACCAAGTGTTGGGGCTTGACGCGGGGATTGCCGCGCTCGCGATGGCCATCGCGCTTGCGGTGGATGCGGTTTCTGATCCGTTGGTGGGCATTTGGTCAGATCGAATCCGCACTCGTTGGGGCAGGCGACATCCCTTCATGTATGCGGCGCTCATTCCGTTTGCGGGGTCTTACTACTTTCTGTTAGCCGACCCTGGCGAGATTTCTGACCAAACCTTGTTTTTCAGACTGTTGGTGCTGCTCATCATTCTGAGACTCTCGATGACCTTCTATGAAGTCCCGCGCGGTGCGCTTGCGCCTGAATTATCTAAAGACTACGACCAGAGAAATGCACTGTCGGCTTGGGCGATGGCGTTTGGATGGTTGGGTGGGGCGGGCATCGCCTTTGTGGCCAACCGCTATTTCCTCGATTCTTTTGTCGACCGAGAGGGTTATCAGACGTTGGCGTTTTGGGGTGGGCTTGGCATCTTCGTGGGGGGCATGGTGTCGTGTCTTGGCACGCATCGAAATATCCCAGATCTTCATGCGCCAGAGCCGAGATCCATGCACTACGCTGTCTTCCTTCGAGAAGCGAAAGAGACATTGTCGAATCGCTCGTGGATTGTGTTGTTCGTTGCTGGCTGCATTTACGCCATGCTGGTTGGTATCGAGCAAGGGGTAGGAACCTACTACAACGAATACTTATGGCGGTGGAAACCAGGGGTTATTGCCCCCTTTGCCTTTTTTGCGGCGCTGTCTGTGATCGGTGCCGTGGCCTTTGCGCCACTGATTGCCCGCGGCCGCAATAAAAAACATATTGCGGTTGGCATCTTTATGGTCACGATTGTTGTGGGACCCTTGCCTGTGTTTTTGCGGCTTCTGGATCTGACTTACGGCACGAACTTCTCTCCAGACAATGGTTCTGACCTGCTCTGGTGGGTACTTCTGATTCACACCTGTGTGATGGCGGCCATGGGTGCGCTCGGTTTCGTCTTCATTGGCTCCATGGGCATGGAAATCGTCGAGCAGGTTCAAAACCGAACGGGGCGACGCGAGGAAGGGCTACTGGGTACCGTGAATTCCTTCGTCCACAAATTGATCGGTGCTGGCGGCGTTCTGATCTCGGGTCTGATTATTTCTATGGTCGGATTTGATGCGCCGGGTCTTGATAAGTCGACGCTGTATGGCGGTGCGGAGATCATTGAGTTTGGCTGGATTCACGTGATCATCGCCTTCGTGATGCCGATCTTCTCAACCTCTCTGGTTCTGCTCTATGACATCGATCGTGATCAACACGATGAGCATTTAACAACCTTAGGTTACCGAGGGGCAGATCAACCGAAGACGAATGAGGGCGCTTAGGGAGGGCGTGTGCTGAAGAGACCCTCGCCAGCGAGTTCTGGTGGTGGTATCTCGGTTGGATGCCTCAACCCTTGCACGATCTCATCCAGTCGGTGGGTCTGCTTGGAATGAAGGCTTAGCGTTTAAGTGTCGACGACGGATGCAAACTTCGAGCGTACGGGTTCAATGAGGCCATCCGTAATCAGTACGGCGAGCCGTCTAGCTCATTGAGAGCTTGAGGAATAAAGGAGAGAGTGGTCATGATTGAACCAGGCTGGGTTTCCGTGCTACCCCCGGTGGTTGCCATTTTGCTATCGATCTGGACCAAGCAGGTGGTTTGGTCCCTGTTCGCTGGGATCTGGATGGGCTGTACGGTGCTGGTGGGCTATCAGCCGATCGCTGGCGTCGGCGCGAGCCTTGATGTCATCGTGCACGTGTTTTCTGATGCGGGCGATGCCCGCGTGCTCATTTTTACGCTGCTGATTGGAGCCATGATCAGCACCATCGAATTTTCAGGGGGCGTGCGGGGGTTCGTTCGTTTTCTTGAATCAAGACACTGGGTGCACACGCCCGGGCGTGCGCAATGGCTCGCTTGGTGGATTGGTATCGTCATCTTCATTGAGTCGAACATTACGTTACTGGTCGCCGGTGCCGTCAGTCGCCCTCTATTCGACCGCTATCAAATTGCGCGAGAGAAACTGGCTTACATCATTGATTCAACCTCAGCGCCGGTATGTGTCTTGGTCCCACTGAATGCCTGGGGCGCGCTGATTATTGGCCTTGTTGCGTCAATGGATGTCGAGTCCCCACTCGAACTCTTCATCCAATCGATCCCCTTCAATCTTTATGCCTGGGCTGCGTTGCTGCTAACGGCCTGGGTGATCTTCAGGCGTTGGGATCTGCCCGCTATGGCGAGCGCGCAGGCAAGGACTGAATCGGGCCTACTGACTTGGGCGGCTGATCCAGGCGAAAGCGCGGCGCCAGAAAGCGTTATCGCGCGAGAAGATCCGCCGATCAGCGACGAGAAAGCCCGACACATGCTCATTCCGATTCTGAGTCTGCTGTTGGTTATGCCGTTGGGGCTTTGGATCACGGGTGAGGGCGATCTGCTTAAGGGCTCTGGTTCGACCGCGATATTGTGGGCCGTGATTTCGGCACTGGTCAGCAGTTGGTTGCTGCTTTTGGTCGAAGGTCGCGCCAACATGAGCGTGTTAACCAGCGTCTTCATGACCGGTGCTGGCAAGATGCTACCGATTGCGATGATCTTACTTTTGGCACTGGCACTGGGTGATGTGGCCAAAACGTTGGGTACCGGCGTTTATGTGTCCGGTCTCGCGAGTGCCACGGTGCCCACGATGTTACTTGCGCCCATGGTTTTTCTCGTCTCTGCCATCATTGCCTTCTCTGTGGGATCGAGCTGGGGCACGTTCGCAATTATGATTCCCATTGCGATCCCCATCGCCCTCAACCTGGAGCTATCGCTGCCGCTCTTCCTGGCGGCGGCCGTTTCGGGCGGCATTTTTGGTGACCATGCATCACCCATCAGCGACACAACGGTGGTAGCCTCGCTAGCGTCGCAAACCGATCACATCGATCACGTCAAAACGCAATTGCCTTACGCATTGCTTGCCGGAGCAATTGCCACGGTCGGCTTTTGGATGCTGAGCCTGATTCTCTAGTCTGCTGAGTGACCAGGGCAGGGGTCACTGGCCAGCTTCGAAGTAATCAGCAAGGATGGCCTCGCCGAGGGGGCGCACGTCGGGCGCTGCGCGGTTGGTAAGTAGGATGAGCGTGAGGTTGGATTCAGGGAAGTGAGCGAGAAAGTGCCTGAATCCGCTGGTGCTGCCGCTGTGGTGATACCGAATTCGTCCTGCGAATTGGTCAATCCGCCAACCAAACCCGTAATCCTCAAGTGCCGGCTCGTGCATGGCGCTGAAGAGGGCGGGCGAAATTAAGCGTTGACCAAAGCCCATCAGGTGCCAAGTTGTTAAATCCGTGAGGGACGAATATACCCCACCATCCCCCAATACCGCGCTGTAGGGGGACTGATCTCGTTCTTCAATCACGTCCTGTTTGATGGTGTAACCCAGGGCGCGATGGTTAACGGCATTGATTCCATCGACCAGTGCGACGGTCTGGTCCAGTCCGCTGGGTGTAAAAATACGGTCAGCTAAGAACGTTTGGAAAGGTGTCTTGGCGATGGCTTCGACGATTTGAGCCAGAACCGCATAACCTGAGTTACTGTAGTGGTATTGGCTGCCAGGTTCGAAATCGAGCGCGGATTGGTTGATGAGTAAATCAAGAACAGCCTGATCTCGAACCCGAGGCGTTTGGGTCTCTGGCACCAGCGGTTCATAATCTGGGAGCCCTGACTGGTGCTGCAACAGATGGCGGATAGAGATTGCGTTCGCGTAAGGCGGGAAGTCAGGAAATACCTCTGATAGCCTCGTTTCGAGTGATAACAGGCCTTCGTCGACGAGAATCAGCACAGCAAGCGCAGTGAAGTGCTTGGTGATTGAGGCCAATCGAAAGTTGGTGTCCGAATCAATGGGGGTCCTCGCATCAACACGGGCAACGCCCAAGGTTCGTTCCAACACGACATCACGCCCTAGGATGATGCGAATCGCGACGCCAGGGCGCTCTCCGGCATAAGCAGAAAGGCGTTCATCGACGCGCTCGTTGAAGGTGGGTGGCGCACAGGCAGCCAAGGCGAGTAGGCCCGTCGCAAAAAAGAGGCTACGAATCATCAGAGGCGCTCCGGTTTAAAGGATTCGATCGGATGTCCATGGTAGCTCGCCTCGAAAGACCGTGGCCACGGGGCCGGTCAGGGAGTACAGATTCTCATCAAGCCGTTGGACCTCCACAGCCCCGCCGGGCATGTCCACCCGTGTGGGCTGCTCGAGATTGAACGCCTGCTCGGCGCTTACCGTCTTCGCCCAAGCGAATACAGACGCGAGGGCCCCCGTACCGCAGGCCCTCGTAAGTCCCACTGAGCGCTCGAAGGTCGCAATCGAGAGATGGTTTGGGCCCTGGATCTTGGCCAAGGTGACGTTAACGCTCTCGGGAAAGCATGCGTCCGCCTGGATGCTGGGCGCCCATTCACAAAGGTCCGTCAACCCAAGATCGTCGCTGAAGAATATAACGTGCGGATTGCCGACAAACACCCCCACACCGCAACTGAACGGCCCCCAAGCTATCTGCGCAATTGTGTGCTGCTGTGGCAGAAAGTCAGGCGATCGCAGATCGATGCGAACTGCGCCGTCTGAACGGCGGGCGCCCCGTATGAGTCCGCCTTTGGTGGCGAGGTTGACGCTGTCTGTCCCCAGCGCCTGCATGAGGTAGTCCGCGACACACCGCGCCGCGTTGCCGCACGCTTCGGCTTCAAATCCATCCACGTTGTAGATACGCATCGAAGCTGCCGCATGCTGGGATGATTCGAGCACGATGAGCTGATCACCGCCAACGCCAAAGCGATGTGCACACAGGTGAACGATCGCCGCTTTCGAAACTGAGATTGGGCGCGCGCGAGCGTCAATCACAATGAAGTGATTACCAAGGGACTGTAGCTTGATAAATGGCATTCGCCGGGGCCGGTTTCGATTCATCGTCATAACGAAAGGCACACGCCTAGAGAGCGAGGCAGGCGGGTGTCGACCATGGCGATCGACTTAGGGCAGGTACGCACGACTGAACGGCGTTCGCTTGGCAAGTGGATGAAATCGTTGAAACCTGCGTGCATCTGCCAAGCGAGCGTGGTCATGGCGTTGTCGCTACTGCCCAATCTGGTCGGGCTGAGAGCTCGTCGATTAAACCCCATTCGAGCGCGGTCTGTGCGTTGATCGTGGTTTGGCCGAGTGCCCACGCATTGGTTTGGTGACGACCGATTCTTCGTGGAATCGACACGCAGCCACCCGCACCGGGTACGAGACCAAAACCAATCTCAGGGAGCCGAAAAACGCAGTCCGGATCGGCACTGATGTGCCCAGCGAAGGCGGGCGTCTCTATCCCGCCGCCAATACAAGCGCCATGAACCCAAAAGTAGAACCGCTCGGGCGCAAGACCAATGGTTTGGCCAGGCATCCGTAATTGGCGCACATGGTGTGCAACGCTTAGGTCGGTCGCTAACCCAAACTCATCGAGATCTCCGCCAGAGCAGAAAGCCGGGCCTGAGCCATAAACCCGGGCGTTCCGAATGCTTGCGTCTAGCAAAACGAGTTGAAAGGCCTCTCTCAACGCATCACGCATATCGATCGATAGTGCATTTCGACTTCCGGGCGCGTTAAGTGAAATGACGAGGTCCTCGTCGAATCGATCAAGAATGACCGGATGTTCAAGTGGCCGGGCCTTCGGTGTTGGTCGTTTCTGGAGCCAGGATTTGAATTCTTCTCCGGCGAGTAGGGTTGAGTACGCCAGGGACTCGACCACCAACGCATCCCGAAGCGAGAGCTGCGATGTGATGCGCGTTACCTGGACCATCGTCGCTGCGGCTCTGGGATTTGCGGTGATTCCGGCAATGACGGGTTGAGCGGCCGCAACATCGTCGAAAAAACAATCAATGCCCTCAGCCCATGCTTCTGAAAAGGCGCCAATGCCTAAAATCGGCAGAGGCTGAAACGAGAGCCACTGAAGGGTAGCGGCAAGATCGAATTGATTCGGGAGGTTGCCCTCGAGCTCGATTCCAAGAAAGTCGGGTGCGCCATGGGTGACATCAAGCCAATGAGGCTCGCGCATCAGTGTCTGGAGATCGGTGAGGTCAACAATCATGATGAGCCTTCGCTAAGCATCCCACCTTTGTAGCGGGTTTGACCTTAACGCTTCAAGTCTTTCCTCTCTTTCTATTTTCTGAAATGCTCGAAGCAAGCAGGAAAGAGGGGAGTATCGTGGCCGAACCGCTTAATGGGATCACGGTTGTTGAAATGACGGTGGCTGTGCAAGGACCGGCGGCCGGGCTTTACCTTCGCGACATGGGAGCTGAAGTGATCAAGGTCGAACCTCCCATTGGTGACGCTTCAAGGTACGGGCGGGGAACCCAGAATGAGACACCGGAGGGCACGCTCGGCCCCCAGTTCGTTGCCGTTAATCGAGGCAAGCGCTCGGTGTGCATGGACCTGACGACACCGCTGGCTCGGGCTGCGTTGGACCGGCTTCTAGAAGACGCCGATGTCTTTCTCACCAATTATCGAGAACCGGCACTTCAAAAAATGGGTCTTGGCTTTGAGGTTTTACACGAGCGTTACCCTCGTTTGATTTATGCCTCGGTGAATGGGTTTGGTCCTCGTGGCCCCGATGCGGATAAAGCCATGTTGGATGGTGCCGCGGCGGCACGCAGTGGTCTTGTGCATCACACGGGATATGCAGACCGAGCGCCGTCCCTTGCCGGCGCGATCACGATTGATACGTCGGGCGCTCAGCAACTGGCGTTAGGCATCATGACCGCACTTTATGCCCGTGAGCGCACGGGGATCGGGCAGCGTGTGCAAACGAGTGCCTTGGGTGCAGCGCTCTGGCTTCAGCAGTGGGAGATTACGCATGTGGCGATGACTGGTGCGGAACTTCCTCGTGCCGGAAATCATCACCCCAACATCAAAGGGCCGTATGGGGTCTACCTGACCAAGGATGGCGATGCCATTATGATCGCGCAAACCATGCAGAATGAAGCCTGGGATGCACTGTGCATTTTTGCTGAGACCTTTGAATTGGCGATTGATCCGAGGTTTCAAACGCCCGGCCAACGTTTGGGTGAGGGGTTAACCCTCGAGGACTCGCTGGAAGTCCGGCGACTTTTGACCGGTGCGTTCGCGAGGAAAGGCACCCAAGAATGGGTTGATTTTTTATACACCCAACCTGAAATCGTTTGGGAACGGGTTCGCAGTTGGCAAGAGGTGCTTCATGATGAGCAAACCTTGGCCAATGATTATTTGACGCAGGTATCTGTCGAGGGCGTGGGTCAATTTCAAACGGTGGGTACCTTGGTGCAACTGAGCGCAACGCCAGGCACCCCCAAAGGCAATCCGCCCGCTTTGGGTGAGGGCAACGAAGACGTCCTAAGACAATTTGGCGTGTCAGCGGGGGATCGCGCAGCGATCACCTTGCAGGCGACCCAAGCGCGGGAGGCACTGCTCGCGGAGATCGCCAAGATGAAAGCTGAGCCTGACGCTTAACGTCTTCTCGCCACAGGTCAGTTGAAGCCTAAGGACCTCCACTTCGGTGGATGGATGCGTGTGGATGACCTTCCCTAGATTGTGTTAGCCTCGCCGCGGCTTTTAGAGACGACGCAATGATCAAGTTGAATGAAACGCCTGTCACCGAGGATCAAATCGATTCGCTGGGCCATTTGAATGTGCGTTACTACATCGAGCGCATGGACGATGCGAATCGGCGTCTTTTGTCAGGTTTGGGCATCGCAGGTAATGCCGACACCTTTTTGCGACGCGTCGACACCTACAACAAATTTCGTCGCGAACAATTTGAGGGTGCCGTGCTTTCAACGCACGGGGCGCTGATTGCAGAGGGCTTGATTGGCCCCGCTGGATCAGTCCCCGCTTATTTTGAGGTTCGAAATGAGGCCACAGGAGAGATCGCCGCGAGCTTTCTTACGGCGACACTGCGTGTCGATCAAACGACCCAGCAACCTGTGGGCGCAATGGTCTCTGAAGGGTCACCTTCAAGTGGCGAGCTCGCGCCCATGGCGCCGCCTGAGGCGAGTTTACCGAGGTCGCTGTCTTTGAGCGCGCCTCGGGTGATTCCCATGCAGACCCTGATGGACGAACTGCCAACCGAGGTCGTTCAGGGCAATATGACCGGCAGACGAGAAAATGTGGTCAAGGTTGAGGACTGCGATGACCGAGGTCGACTGCGAGAGGATGTGGACCTCATGACCATCGTGTTTAGGGCCTTGCCGCAGGATGCGGACGATCAAGCGACTATGGGACCGCCCATACAGCGTGATGAATCAGGTCGGCGATTTGCGTGGGCGATGATGGAAACGCGCTCCTACGTCTTTGAATACCCGCACGTGGGCGATGCAGTGATCGCGCTCAGCGTCGATCTCGATTGCGGTGATAAATGGCGTCAAACCCGACGTTTTATGTTCAACAAGGGGTCAGGGTCGATTCTCGGTGTTTATGATTCGATCGGGGTGTGTATCGATCTCGACGCAAGGCGAGCGATTGAAACGCCAGCGGCCTTAAAGGCATCGATCAAAGCCACAGCGCGACCCGATTGGCGTTAGCTGACCCCGTCATTGTGGATCAAGGGAGGTGGACCCTTCTTCTGAGACCCGCCCCTGAACTTCCTTTAGCAACAGCATCAAGCGCTCGTGTAGCGTAGGCGCCGTCTCCTCGCCGAGAGAGACGATCTCGCCGTAGGTTTCCTCTGTTTCGCCATAGATCCAGGGGGCTTCGTTATCCCATTCGCTCTTGGGGATAATGTAACCAATGGCGTCGTTGGCCAGGTTCACCATGAGGTTCACCCGCCCAGACAGGGCATCCCGCAAAGGGGGCACCTCGACCGGCGCAATCTCGAAATCGGCGCCCAATGGATTTTCGATCCCCCCCACAGCAATCTCTGGGTAAAGCTCACCGGGGATGCCGGTTAAGGTAGCTTGGCCCAATTTGATCCAGGAAATTTCTGACGTGTATCGAACAAAGGGCGGCGTAAGGTGAAGAGACGGGCTTGAATCAACCACCCCGGTCAGCGTCGCCAACGCCAGCATCCAATTCGATATGCCGAGCTCAACATCCTTCGTCATGATGTCGAGGGTGGCTTGATCGCTGGACCAAAATTGCTTGTTTTGCCAGCTATCAATCACCGCGCTCGCAAGACCATAGCCAAACGCGCGCGCCTTCGTGTGACCACCGTCGCTGATGCGCTCGTTCAAAAAAGGATCATAGACCCATTCGCCGGGTCCGGAGGTCATGAGACCGCCAATATTGCCGGTCAACCACAGCGTCGTGCCACCGATACCTTCTTTGAGTAATTCGCCATCGTAGATAATGCCGCGGCTCAATCCCTCTCTAAGATAACCGGCGACATCGGAGGTCAGTTTTAGATTGCGATCCCAGGCGAGTTCCACATGAATGCCAAAGTTCACAATGGAGCCTAGAATTCGTTGATCGACGGATTCGAGAACCAGTACTCGGATTTGATCGTCTATCACTTCCGGTTTTCTGGCATCGCGAACGGGGGTCATGGGGGTGTTCGGGATGGACGCCATGTGAAGTCTTGCGGGTTCAAGCGCGGACACGCTGTCAGCCAACGCACCGATCATTTGGTCGCGCAAAAACACCATATAGTCAGGATCGACCCCTGAGTTCAGTGGACCCGTGCCCCAAAGACCCTGTGTGTCGGGTCCTTCGTGGTTGTGCGTTGCATGGACCAGGACGTAGTCGAGCCCGAGTGACGGGGGTAGTGCGCGCCTTAAATCTTGAACAAAGGTTCGCATCAGGCCGATGGTATCTGCCGCAACAATGCCAATCCGGTAACGCCCATCGTCGACGACCATAGCCACCGCTTTCAGAGGGGCCTCGACGCCTTGCGCCGGGCGATTGTTCCGAAAGCCTGCCATCCAAA
>Ga0255764_10003576_pt1 | contig 12307 bp, 10 predicted proteins | sample 071ome_30_FD_179964 | JGI IMG/M metagenome (GOLD analysis project Ga0255764, IMG submission 179964) | Coastal salt marsh microbial communities from the Groves Creek Marsh, Skidaway Island, Georgia - 071406AT metaG (version 2) | ecosystem: Environmental > Aquatic > Marine > Intertidal zone >... | reverse complement strand
TTACAGGTTGTGGCGTTTGATATCCCACGCTGGTGAAACACACAGGCCGCACTGCTCACCGACAAACATGGCAGCGGCTTCTGCATCACCCCTGAGCTGATATTTGAGCCAGGCGATCGGTCCCTCGGCAAAGGGATAGCCGCCCTGCTGTGAATAGGTGGCGCCATGGCCCACATCCATGTTGGCATTGATCACGGGAATATCCACGTTCTGCAAATCCTGCCAGTCCACCTCGGCATTCGGGTAGGCAATATCGGTCTCACCACCTATAAAGTAAGCCACCGGTGCATGCAATTCCTGCAACATGGCCCGCCTGGCACCATGCAGGATCATGTAGGAATCTCCATCATCAGGCATCATCCCGCTGTTGAGCACCAGCGTGGTGGTAATACGCGGATCAGAGGAAGACACCAGGGATTGCAGACCGCCACAGGAATGCCCCATCACCGCCACGTTGCCGATATCTGCATGACCCTCGAAGGGGCTACCGGGGCGGCGGTTTTCGGTGCTGATCCAGTCAAGTGCAAACAGCATCTGGGAAGCATCGGTTTCAAAGGGTGGCCATTGCGAGGGATCATCCGGACGTTGCAGCCGGGGGGCTGGCGAGTCGCGAAAGGGCCCGATAGCCAGGACAATGAAACCTTGCGAGGCGACTTCACTGAGAAATTCGCGGTAGGAAAAATTACTGTTCACACAACTGCCGTTACCCCATAACACCACGGGATAGGCGCCATCCATATGTTGCGGCCGGTAAATGGTATGGGTAGGCAGTCCCGAATCAGTGTAGACCATGGCCGGTTCCGGCCCACCACCTTCGGGGTACTGGGCCAGCACTGGCATGCCAGCAATCAGCAGGCAGACCAGCAGTACTTTTTTCATGATCATGAGTACCGTCTCCGGTCAGGGGATTAAGGTCACTGTCACGCGCCGGCTTTGCCAGTCATCAATCCCGTCAGCATCGTCGCGAGCATCAATCCAGCTGACATCACTGTCAACATCGAGACCGGCATCCTGCAACAGTCCGGCCACTTCTTCAGCACGGCGACGTCCAGTATTTTCAGACTCTTCCAGCAGGGTACCGTTACTCAGGAGATGGGCACCTCGAACACCGGTAACGACCATGCGCGAGGGCTGCAGTTTTTCAGCAGTACGCAGAATCTCGCTCAGGTAGCGCGGATGCCGGAAGGAGACCCCCTTGTCAAAATCATAGTAGATATCGAATTCCTGTGGGCCTACCGGTTCCGGTACAGGTGGTGGTGCGGCAGCTGGTGTTCCCGGATTGGCAGCAAACGCCAGTCGACCGGCACTGGGGCCGGGCGGGCGCGGATGAAAATCAATCACGTAACGCTCATCCACCGGCAACATCGTATTACAGTTGGCATCGAGCTCCGGCATGGCAGTCAGGTGCACATCTTCCAGCACGATGCCACCGCAAATGGCAGGATCATCGGTAACAATCCCCTCCACCAGCACCTGGTGGCCCAGCAGCGGTGGCTGTACGGAAGCACTGACGTCGCTCTGGATCGTGAGATAGTAGGACTCGCCTTCATAATTACTCAGCCAGCACGGCACAGTGGTGGTATCCCTGACGACAGGACAACTGACAAAACTGATGCGCTCACCAGGGGCCGGTGCCGCCATCAGTGTGCCTGCAGCACCTGCCAGTGACAGGCTGATAAGGGTTTTGGCAAATGGTTTCATAGTATGCTCAGGAAATTGATCAGATCGGTTTTTTCCTGCTCCGTGTAGCGAATATTGAAACGCCTGTCATAGAAATCGACAAGCTCCCTGAGATTGGCGGCAGAACCGTTGGAAAAATACGGTGCCCGTGCCGACAATCCCCTGAACTGCTGGATCACGATGGCACCCACATCCTCGCACTTGCCGGATATCAGCGCCCTGCCCGGATCCTGGGTATAGATAGTACGGCCCAGGAAAGGATGCGGTGGCAGGTCTTCCCGGCAAGTAATCTTGAACAACGGCATGACAGGCTCTTCATCGGACCAGGGACTTTCAGGGGGCTCCAGCGCCCAGGGATGATTGGTCGTACCCAGGTCCATCCAGCCATTGGCAGTGTCCATACCTGTCATGTGCATACCGTGACAGGTGGCACAGGTGCGCTTGATGGGATTGCCCAGCCCCACGGTATTGATGTGGGTGGCATCCTTGATCCAGAAGGTGCGAAAGAAGAAATTATCATGACCACGTTGCACCGATTCCAGGAAGGCATTACGCGCGGCTTCCTCTTCGGTGTCGCCTTCAGGCAAGTCGGCCCATTTGTTTTCCGTAGGAAACACGTAGCGGGTCGTGTTGTTGCCCAGCACACCATCGCTGCCATTGGCCATGGCCTGGGGACCAATGCCGGAAGGACCATCTGGCAAACTCAGGGCACCGCCGGTTTTGTCCCAGGCCTGTGCACCATACAACTGCAGCTCGAAATCCTGGATGCGATTGAGTTGGTCAGGTGTCAGTGGTGTCGCAACTTCCATATGACCCTGCGCTGCGTTCTGGGCCTGTTGCTTGAGGGTGGAATCACGGGCATCGGCCATCATGTTCATGTTCAGCGGGCGGCCGGTTTCCGGATCTTTGGCCGCCAGTTGGCCGGTCTTGCCGATAAAGGGAGACACACCGAAGCGGGAGGAGGACACGTAACGCAGGTTGATGGCCGGACGTGGACGACGGTAAACAGAAACCTGCTGCATTTCCCCTTCCAGACCGTACACAGGATCGGTATTGCAACCGGTCGGGTCACGTACGACCTCAATATCAAATTCCGGTTCCGCGTTGGCCGGTGGCCACGGCAGGGCAACACGGATCAGGCCACGTGAGAGTAACAGGGAGTGGGAGTCTGGATCACCCGCCGGCAGGTTCGGACAGTCCATACCATCTACCGGGGCAAACAGGGGATCGGTACCGTTGGTATCTTGCCAGCGCTGCTGGATAGTCGCCACGGAAATACTCATGGCATCAGCCGGCTGGTGGCAGGTGACACAGCCACGGCCGTTGGTCCCCAAGGCTTCAAAGAAGGGGTGGCCATCCGTTTCTATGGTGCCACTGGAGTTGAGCAGACCAAGGCGGCCATAGTCATTCTCATATTCGATATAGCCAGGCAATGGGCGATCTTCGCCCGGTGCCCACCAGAGAGCGGTCCGGTCTATACCTTCCTCCTGCTGTTGCGCCACCAGCGTACTCACACCGATGCAGGCAGCCACAGCTGTCAAAGGCAGCAGGAACCTGGAACGTCTGGATTTTGAAATTGGCTTTTTCATAGCATTTATATCCGGTTGGTTTTTTTACTTACTTGATTTCATAAAACTTGATACGAATAGCGGGTACAGGATTACCTTCCTCATCCCTGGCCTCACCGCTGGTGTCCAGTTCCAGGACCGCCACAAAAGTACCCCTTGTCAGCCAGTCATGCGGGCCTTCCGGGGCCTCAAAACGTGGCCGGAAAAAACTGCGCTGCCCGCCAGCACCGGGCCCACCGCAGCTGAATGACTCATTGAGGATGTGGATGATGGTGCCGTCATCGGCTTCCAGGAAATAATCGGCACTGAGCGTGCCGCAGCCGCCTTCATAACGCAGCTGGTAATCCCAGCCGCCGGGAATGACCCGACCGTTGAGTTTCGGCCCCGCTATTGTGCCGCCAGTGATGGGGATGTACTGCCGATGTCCCAGGGCAGTCTCACCCTGTACCACGGCCGGTGCCAGCGTTACACGCTCCTCAAAGACAAACTCCACTTTCGGGAATTCAGCCTCGGTGGGCATGGAGCCCAGCTCTGTGGCCGGTGGTTGTGCCATGACTGTTGTAGCCAGGCAGGTCAAGATAGCGATTATTATTCTGGTCATGTGGTATAGGGTCCTTTTATTTCCTGATTTTGTCGGCATAACATAATAACTATGCGGCTCTCTTTTTTATTGTTATACCTGACCTCAATGTATTATTTGGTCAGCGCTTTGTTAACAATATCATCTACACTCAACCAATCATATTGTTAACAATAATTCAGCCAATATAAGGCAAACGGCCCTTTCTAAGCAATTTCAAATTGTTGCTTCCGGGGAAGAATTTCCGTTGAGAAGCCAGACTTGTTATTGCTAAATATAAATAAAAATCAGCAAGATAGGACCTCACAGATAATCTGCTAGCCGACAAACCTTTCAAGCAGCTGACCAGGCACCCAGCCAAACGTGCCACGATATGAATCACAAGATGACTGACCAACAGCATTATCTAAAGCCATTGAAAAAGTCGAAAATAGCAGGATAGGCATTGGGTACCATGCCGCCGTGATCACCCTCCACTTCCAGGTAGCGGACATCAAAACCATTTTCTTCCATCCAGGCAGCCATTCTCCTGCTGCCTTCCAGGGAAAGTGGTGCTTGCAGGCCTTCGGTGATCAATATTGGCATGTTGCGAATGAGGTCAAAGGGATAGGTGGGACGATCGACGAAAGGACCCGATATGGGCGCAATGGCACGCCAGCGTTCGGCGTGACGGGCACCAATATGCCAGGCACCGCCACTGCCCATGGAGTGCCCCATCAGGTAAGTGCGCGACCGGTCTGCATCATATTCTTCGGTCACGATATCCAGGACGGTCAGCACTTCCAGTTCACTGAGACTCAGTATGCGTTGACGCTCCGGTGTAACCGCTGCAATCTGCTCGGCCGCCACGTCTTCTTCACCAAACACTGCCGGCAAGCGCAAGGGATTGCCGTAGGCACCCAGCGGTGTATGGCCCAGGGGAGAGACCACGATATAGCCGTGTTCCTCCGCCAGCTTTTTCAGCATGCCGTCGGCCAGGTCCATATAGGTGTTTTCATCAGCACCGGCACCATGGAGCATCAGGATAATGGGTAGCGAGGTGTCGCTATTCCACGTGGTCGGTACGTAAACGCGGTATGAGATATCCTCGTTGGTTGGTACAAAGCGATAGGTCTTGTGCAGGTCACCGGTTTCCTGGGCCACACCCAGTTGACTGAGCACAAGAAGCCATACCAGCATCAATGTTTTTACAGCCATTCGGATAGTCACTGTTTACAGCCTCCTCGGAATCATCGTTGATTACGCATATTTCCTTGTGCTTTCAGGCAAATCCATGGCATTGATATCATCCTCGCCGTAACCGAGCCACTCCAGGATCTCCTCCGTATGCTCACCCAGTCGTGGTGGCGCGTCGGATACAGTTGGCCCTTCTTCCGACATCAGGAAGCCGGCGTTCACAATATGCACATCCTCCTCTTCCGGAAGTCCGGGAATCTTCAGCGGCAATATGGCATTGCGCGCTTCCAGGTGTGGCATGGAGGCCGCTTCACCGACTTCACGCACCATGCCGCACGGTATACCGGCCTTGCTCATTTTGTCTTCCCAATAGATGGCATCCTGCTTGGCTAATTCCGCGCCCAGTTCTTCCATCATTTCCGCGGCATTGGCACGTCTCTTGTCCATGTCAATAAAGCGCGGATCTTCCAGCCAGTCCTTGCGATCCAGTAAATCCGCCAGCACGACAAACTGATGCTGCTGTACAACGCCGAGGGAAATCTGGCGCCCGTCACGGGCTGTAAAAATTGAGGAGGTGGGCTGACCGCTGAAACCCACGTTTCCGGAACGCTGCAATGCAGTACCCGTTACCAGGTAAGGCACCACGGCTGACGTCATGAAGGCCAGGCTGGCATCGAGCATGGCCACGTCGATATATTCTCCACCACCGCTGCGTTCACGCCGAAGCAGCGCGGCCAGGATGGCAAAAGCCGCCGTCTGGCCTGTCAGGGTATCAACGGCGGGAAAACCGACGCGCACCGGAGGATCATCGAGCTCGCCACTGAGGCTCATCATGCCACAGGTGGCCTGCACGATATTGTCGATGGCCGGCCAGTCCCGCAAAGGGCCGGATTGGCCATAGCCGGAGACCGAACAATAAATAATATTGCTGTTTAATTTGCGAGCATCTTCATATCCCAGCCCCAGGCGCTTGATCACACCGGGGCGAAAGTTTTCCAATACTACGTCACTTTCGGCAATGATGCGTTTGGCCACTTCCAGTTGTTTCGGGTTTTTCAGGTCCAGGGCAATGGATTTCTTGCCGGCATTGACGCCGATGAATGCCGGTGCCATACCGTCATAACGCCGGTCAGCCCCGTAATTGCGCATGGCATCACCACGACCAGGCGGTTCAATCTTGATAACTTCAGCACCAAGCAATCGCAACAGGTGTGACGCATAGGGACCTGCCATGACGTGGCTGAAATCGGCGACTCGGATTCCGGATAAGGGTTGCATTCAGTCAAACTCCTGAACAGGTGACATTACCGTCACTGTTAATACTTGCACGCGCTTTTTCAAAAACAGCCAGGCCGTCGATGTCATAGCGCTGTAAAGCCTCGGCATTGCCCCTGGCTGAGGCCAGGTACAACTCGTCAAATCGTTGCTGGTCTTCAGGTGAAACATCGGAGAACACAATGCCCTCTTCGCGGGCTACATCCTCACCTTCCACCATGCCATTGATAATCTGTGCGGCCAGAGCCTGCTGCCAAACTGATATTCCTGCTTCCAACACCTGCTGGTGTTCCCGGCTCAGCGAGTTCCAGCGTGCCTCGCTCATGGCCCTGGCCGGGTAGGCACCACGGGGAATCACCAGGTCATAATAAAATTCGGCCACCTCAGCAAAATGCAGGGAGCTGAAGGTATCCATGGGTGCCACGACACCATCAAGCACCCCCTTTGCCAATGCGGAATACACATCACCCATGGGCATGTTCACCGGATCAGCGTCCAGCTGGTCAAGGACCTCGAGCAGCTCTGTGGGCACGCGCAGACGCATACCCCTGATATCGTCCAGGGATTCGATACGCTTGTTGGCCGTGATGATGCCCGGCAAGCTGCCACCCTGGATAGCCAGGATTTTCAGTCCTTCCATCTCCTCTCGAAACTGTGCACTGCCCTCAGCAAGGCACTCGTAGAGGGCAATCTGTTCCGGAATTTCCGTGATCCCACTGTAAAAACCGGACTGCATCCGGATCATGTGTGCGCCACCTTTGACATAGATAGGTGTAATCAAGCCAATATCCGCCAGGCCATGGCGCAATTCGATCATGGAATGTTCAGACGACAACAGCGCCCCGGACCAGCTCGGAGCAATACGCAAAGTGCCGTTGGAACGCTCTTCGACAAAATCCATCCACACCTGGTCAGCCCGACTGAATGGATGGCTGGGCGGATACGGTGTGGCATACACCAGTTCAGTGACGTCAGGTTCGGGTGCCTTGCTGCAAGCGGCAAGACACAGGACACTGATAAAGAGAAATATCCTCATGCCAGGCCTGCCTCCTGTAAAAAGTTTTCCATCAGGGTCACCATGGTATCGTGGTTCCAGCTGCGGGCATTGACCATATCAGCGTCCAGGCGCAATACCGGCACGCCGGCTTCCTCAAGCGCCAGGGCGGTAATCTTGGTCCCTGATTGCGACAGGCGGTTATCCGGTGGTACCAGCATGACAGCCGCATCAATGCTGCAGCGCTCTGCTTCACTGACCATCCAGCCATTCATCCAGGGCGGCAGGTGCAGGACCTCGTTCATGGAACAGATTCGACTGGCCAGGGCTTCCATCGGCTTTTCGCGAATTTCGCGAATGTACTGCGGGCCGGCAAACGGCATGTACATGGACCAGACAAACACGGCCCCCAGATTTTTCTCCAGGGCCTGGTAAAAACCCGGATCATGCCAGACACCGGCACCGATCCACATCAGGCGCAGGCGTTCATTTTCTGCCACACCGATTCCCTGGTTAACCCGCTGCGCCACTTCATCCCGGAACTTGCGGGCATGACTGACCGCCCATTCTGATCCGCGATGCCACTGGGGAATCATGGTGTTGGGCATCTGGTCGGCAATGGACACCGGGCACGGTTTCGTCTCACCGATCATGCGCGCGGCTTCCGCGATATAACCTTCCTGTTCGTTAATGTTTTCCATGAGCTGGCTCAACGCGGCCATGTCAAACGTGCGTCCTGTCTTGTTTTCCAGTTGTTCGATAAGAAGTTTTATTTCCGCCACCATCAGGTCGATACGATCCTGCTGGTAGACCCGTTCCCACTGCTTGTTTGAATGCTTGAACCAGTCCGCTTCCTTGTGTTCCCAGGCAGGTGCCTCCATGGCGAAAAAATCCGTGCCCAGGGCATCGGCCCATTGCGCAAACACCTGCTGGATACAGTCGCAGGTCAGTCGCGCCACCAGCATGGCGGGTTTCGGTAGGCCTCCCCAGGGGGCGGTTTCCGGATCACCAGCCAGTGTACAGGCCAGGCCCAGGGAGCAGTATTTACAGCTGTTTTCAGGATAACCCTTCTCTACCAGGGCATCAAAATAGCGGGTCGAGAGCTGCTTGGCTGAAATATAGGCTGACCACCACTGGTTGGTGACAAGCGGTATGTCCATGGCATGGAAGATTTCATGGGGCGTATCGGCCTGGGCCAGGACAAAGTGCTCACCCTTTTCCACCACACGTTCTTTCAGCTCCTTGCCATAGGCTTTCTGGTACGCCGTGGCTTCTGCCGTGCATACCAGGTCCTTGCGACTGCGCTGACCGCTTGCTGTACTCATTGCAATACTCCCAGTTCGACCAGCTCTTGCAGCCGGGTGTCATCCAGTCCGGCTACTTCGGTAGCAATCTCGGCATTGTGTTCACCCATGCCAGGTGCCCTGAACGGCGCCACGTTGGACAGGGAAAAATCGATCGGTGTCCTGACATGACCGAACTCGCCCAGGTGCGGATGAGGCAAGGTCATCAGGGCGCCCCGCTCAAGGAGCATGGCATCGCGGAAAGCATCCTCGATATCCTGCACCACGCCGGCAGCAATGCCCGACTGCTGCAGAATTTCCATGAGGGCATATTCATCCTGCTGCGCGGTCCAGGCACCGATATCTTCATTGCCGGCCAGGGCAAGCAGTTCCTGCCACTGGTTTTCGTCACGCACACTGATGGCGATCCAGCGATCCTCGCCGGAGGTCGGCCACACACCCTGCCGATACAGTGCGGATCATCATTACCCATGCGTTTGGGCGGATTACCGGTTTGTGCAGCGGCAATGGCATCATGCATTTGCTGCACACAGATTTCGTACATGGAGGCATCGATATGCGCGCCCTGCCCGTTGGCCTGGCGCCTGGCTAGCGCTGCCGAGGCAGTTGCCACCATGACGAAGGGCACAATCACATCCCCGTAAGGCACGGACCCGGGAATCACCGGGTCACGATCCGGCCAACCGGTCAGGAACGTGCGTCCGGACAAGGCACCACCGGTACCATCCACACCCCATTCCTGGGACAAAGGCCCGGTCTGGCCGTAAACACTGCCTGACACCATGATGATAGAGGGGTTACGGGCCACCAGGCTGTCGTAATCCAGGCCCAGTTTGGCCATGGTGCCCGGCGAGAAATTTTCCACCACGATATCGGCCCACTCGATCAAGGGATCGAGAATCTCCCTGGCTTCCGGTTTTTTCATGTCCAGGGACAGGCTGCGCTTGGAGGAGTTGAGATGAGCAAACCAGGGCTTGTCATCAAAATTACCGGTGCTGGATGCTGATACCTGGACATCAAGGCGTGACAAACACGGCCGCGTGCGGCTTTCCACCTTGATGACTTCTGCCCCCAGGTCACCCAGGGTTTTGGTGGTTACCGAACCCACCAGGGCCCAGGAAAAATCCAGGACACGTACACCGGACAGCGGGCCGGGACGATTTCCTTCAGCCAGTGAATGTGGTGCAGTTTCCTTGCCGAGCGTCAGCCGGGCAAAACGTCCCGGGACTTTCAGATTACCCGATGACTGCCAGAAATCACGTGCCTGCAGGTGTTTATCATCAAGGACATCACCGGGCTCGTTAATGACACAGGCATTCAGGCCACGGGCATGCCCGTCGGTGGCAATCTCATGCCGTGTCCGGGTCAGGAAAAATTCTGCCATGGCCGCTTCCCATAACTGGCGCGTCTCAAGTGGCAGGGTTGAGCGGTTGTAAGCGAGCCAGTCCACTTCCTGCATGGGGTTGTGTATACCGACTTCGTCCATCCAGTCTGACAGGGCCTGGTTGGCTGGTGCACCAAAGCGGCCGGTCATCAGGGAATGAAAACACCAGCCATCTTTCAACGCCCAGATGCAGCGGACCGATACCTTGTTGTAACTCAGCGCACCACCGGAGCGGGTCAGCTTGCGCTGGTCAAACTGCCAGGCCAGTATGCTGCTCACATTGCGATTGAAGGCCACTTCCTGGATGGAAATATCCACGTGCTGGCCGGAACCGGAACGAGTACGCTCTACATGGGCTGCCATGGTACCGGCAGCAGCAACCATTTCGGCATGAAACGTACAGGCATCCAGTGCTTCCTTCACCGGCGGTCGATCGGGGTCACCCGTCAATCTCAGCGTACCACTCATGGCGGAAGCGACCAGCTCACTACCCTGTAAACCGGCACCGGGCCCATAGCTTCCGAATGGGGAGACGGAAACATGGACCAGGGCCGGGTTAACTGACGTAATTTGCTCGCGGGACCAACCGGTCTGGGCTTCCAGGGCAGGCAGGCCTGCACCATCCACCAGGAAATCCACCGCCGCCAGGTCCTCAAGTGACCCGGGGTCGGTAGTGATAGTGGCACCCATCGAAGCCAGGTATCTCGGTAAGGGCCGCTCCGGCGCCATACCGATTACTGCTACCCGTTTTCCTGCCAGCATAGTCATACGCTCAACTCCTGAAGAAATTCTGTCATGTGTTTGATTGAATCGTCCTGTCCGTCCCAGCGCCGCCGCGTCATGACCAGTGCAGGAATGTTCCTGTCTGCCAGGGCAGCACGCTGGCTGGCCACGTGCCAGGCCTGCGCCTCATCATCCTCGGTGAGCCACAGGACAACGGCTTCGGCGCCGCTACTCTCGACTTCAGCAAGCAGGCGTGCACTGCGATCAGCAAAGGCCCGCGGACCATAGGGATTGTCATTGATGCGCCGGGCAATCATGGTGACCGGGTCATCGGCACCCACCTCGATGGGCGCCCCATAACGTGACAGGGAACGCTGGTTCACTTCGCCCACGATATTCCAGCCACAGGCTTCAGCCGCTTGCTGGAAACTGTCATCCGGTGGAATGGAGCCTGCCAGGACAAGGCCCCTGTCATTATTGCTCTCGGGCAAGTCAAAGGCAGACAGGTCCGGCAACAAGTCACAGAACAGGTCGGCACGGGCGATATTTTCGATAAGTTGTCCCGGTGCCGTGCGTTGACTCCGAAGCCCGGCAAAGCACTGGCGGTATTCATTGGCACGCGTGATACCCTGCTCCAGGTCAGCACTGGTCAATCCCAGGGTCTGCATCAATCGGTTGATAGCATTGATGCAGTGGTTAACACTGGTCTTGCGCGGAATGGTGGCGACATCAAAGATAACCGGCTCGGGCCCTTTGGTGACACCACGGTTGCGCAGCTCACACAGGTAGTAATACAGGCGCTGGCTGGCATCATCACCGCGAGTGAAGATAACGGACTCAAACAGGTCAAACCTGCCGGCGATCCAGTCTTCCACCATGCTGCGTGCCCAGCCGGGAAAAGACGATTCCAGCCACTTGTCTGCATCGGGAGTGGCCTGTTCCTTGTTCCAGGGCAAGTGACAGAACTGCTGAGACGAGGCAAAACGTATTTCCAGTGGCAGGTCCAGGCCGACATAGCCCACGGGCTTATCCGCTTTGCGGGCCGCAGCCAGTGGCTCTTTCAATATGTCGTCAAGAAAAGTCTCTAAAGCTTGCATCAATCTATCCATCCCGGCAGGGCCAGGGCAATTGCAGGAAACAGAATAATCAAGAGCAGATGAACAAAATCAGCTGCCAGGAAAGGAATAACACCGCGGAAAATCCTGGCCAGTGTCACATCCCGTGCCACGCCCTGGATGACATAAAGATTCATTCCCATGGGCGGATGAATGAAACCGATTTCCATGGCACGGACCAGGAAAATACCGAACCAGATAGGTGACAGGCCCAGTGAAGTGACAACGGGCAAGAGGATAGGGGTTGCCAGCAGCATCAGTGCCAGGCCGTCCAGTACAGAGCCCAGTACCAACAGGAAAAGTGCCATCAGCAATACCGTGGTAATGGGGCCGCTACCGATACTGGTAATCAGTTCCCCGGCTGCGTTGGTCAGGCCGGTCACACTGATGAACACAGAAAAGATCAGGGTGCCGATAACCACGGTATAAATCAGGCCGCTGGTTTTCAGGGTTTCTTCCATGGCGTTGTACAACACTTTCCACGACAGGCGGCGCCGAAACCAGGTAA
>Ga0255764_10003573_pt1 | contig 12309 bp, 8 predicted proteins | sample 071ome_30_FD_179964 | JGI IMG/M metagenome (GOLD analysis project Ga0255764, IMG submission 179964) | Coastal salt marsh microbial communities from the Groves Creek Marsh, Skidaway Island, Georgia - 071406AT metaG (version 2) | ecosystem: Environmental > Aquatic > Marine > Intertidal zone > Salt... | reverse complement strand
ACCACACACTATAAAATTGGATAGATCACGTACCGCAAGTCCGAGTTTCTATACACTAGATACCCTTTATGAATCAACGCCATGGCGCTATCGATACTGGTGATCATCACGAGTTTCTATGCGGGTTGGATGCGAACACGCGCCCGATCGACGTTCCGTGTGTATTTATTCGGACACGTGGTATTTAACTCAAAACATGACTCGTCGTCTTCGTCGTCGTCGTCGTCGTCATCGGTTCTGGGTGATGCGCGACGCGCGACGAAAGTTGAGAGCGTGGAACCACAGGCCGACGGACGACGCGCCGACGGACGCGAGATCCGCGTGCAGTGAACGAGCGCGACGGGATCGTTTCGTTTCGTTTCGTTTCGTTTCGTTTAGTCGTCGTCGTCGTCGTCGTCGTCGTCGTCGTCGTGGGTGAAAATTGAAATTAAGTGGATTGGATTGGACTGAAAAGAGCTCTTCTTTGTGTCACTCTGACGGCATGGCGGGAACGGCGACCGCGGCGGCGGGGAAACAGCGGGGAACGGTCGGTGTGGACGGGCGATACGGTGGTGGTGGTGGTGGTCGCGAGGAGAACCCGATGGAGTTGACGCTGAGGAAACACATGGAGGCGGGAAACGGGGACGCGCGGGACGTCGGGGGCTTGGGGATCAACGGGACGGTGCGACTCGTGCCGTCGTCTGAAGAGAACGACGATAAGGATGGAGGTGCGAAGAAGAGGAAAACGACGCCGGTGCCGTTTCAGTTGCCGAAAGGATTGGGGACGAGTTCTGTGACAAACGTGCCGGTGACGTTGTTGGACGAGACGGAGCGGAAGATTCGGCGACCAAAGGTGGACGCGGATGATATTTATCGTCTGCTCGTGGAGCACTACGACTTAGGAGAGATTCGACGCGATTCGATGAGAGAGTTGGCGTCTTATGACGATAAGAATTGGTACTTCAAGGCGAGAACGACGGATCCAAAGACGGGGAGGCCCGCGGAGATAGAGTACGTCGTCAAGGTGCACAATGGCAAGGATAGCTCGGGCGTGAGTCGCAGTGTGCTCGCGGCTCAAGAGCGCGTGATGATGTTTCTTCAAGATCAAGGCATCGTTTGCTCCCGAGTCGTTCGATCGAAGCTCGCCATGTATACCACTCCCGGACCGAACGGGACGGTGCAACTCGTTCCGGCGGGTACAAAGGGTGCCAAGCTTGAGTACTGCATGCGAGTCACCTTTCTTGCCAGAAACCAAGTCGCGCACACCATGCGAGTACTCACCTTTGTCAGAGGTAAATTGCTCGTTCAAGTCCCCATGCCGCACCCCGAAGAGTTTGTGTACAGGAGCGGCGTCTTTGTTGGACGAATTTGCGAGGCGTTATCCAAGTGGCCGTTGCCGCACCAACTTGAGATCCAAAAGGCGAGAGCTGGTGACGTGGACGCCGCATCGGCATCGTACATCGAGCAGCACGCGCTGTGCTGGCAAGTGCTGGCGAGCCGTTCCAGGCTTTGGGATCTGCGTTTTTTCATGGATGTGCAACACTTTATGACAGACCTCATCATGCGAGGTTTGTTCAAGGATGAAACGCGCATCATGATGTGCAACACCGTCTTTAACGCCTTTAAACACCTAGTACAACCCGTGAGTGAAATGTTGCGCGTCGGTGTCTTGCACAACGATCTGAATGAACAGAACATCATAGCTTTGGAATCGGTGGATCCGGTCGTGTCGCCTCAAGACGCCGAGTTTGGCGTTATTGATTTTGGTGACGTCGTCGTGTCGTGGCGAGTCAACGAAATCGCCATCGCCATGGCTTACTGCTGTCTGGAGAAAAAGTATCCCGTCCGCGATATGTCTGTCATGTTGGCGGGTATCCAGAGCGTCTATCCGCTCACGCCGTTGGAAATGCGTATACTGCCGTGTCTCATCAGCGCTCGTCTCGTCACGTCGCTCGTGATGGGCATGTACTCGTACCACATGCAGATTATCGGCGATGGGGAAGACACCCAAGGCGACGGTGCGAACGCCCCCCCGGGTAACGAATACGTTCTCACCACGCAAAAGACAGGATGGTTCGCCCTCACACGTCTGCTCACGGTTGGTGCGGAGGTTATCTTTAAGCGCTTCATCGCCGACTCATACGCCGAAGACTATTCCAAACTTCCGGGACGAGATATGTAAAGCTAGTGTGTTCAGTGAACGAGAAATAATGACAAGAACACAAAAAATAAGACGCAAACAGTTGAAATAGGAAACAACCTTTCAATAGATTTTAATAACAATATTTTAGAATCGTATCGAGTGCTCAGGCTGCGAGAGAGGCGAGCAACTCCTCGTCCGCGTTGATGGGGTTCTTCGATTCAAGTTTGACGAGGTCGAGCGGCGTCTTACCAGTGCCGTTGGTAGTCGTCGTCGCGCAACCCTTCGCTAAGAGCGCCTTGACGGCGAAAGGCTTACCGTAGCCGCACGCGTAGTGCAAGGGAGTGTTCTTCTTTTCGTCAACCGCTGTCAAATCGGCGCCCGCCTCGAGAAGCATGTTGAAAATTTCTTCGCCCGCGTCACCCTTGCCAAACGCAATCGCGTAGTGGATCGGCGTGCGGGACGAAGAATCGCGCGCGTTGATATCCTTGCCGATAGCGATGAAATCCTCCACCGCTTCAACGTCCCCGTATCGCGCCGCATCGTGTAACGTCTCAACTTCCGGAGCCGCAGCCACCGCAGGAGCCGCCGCCGCTTCCGGAGGCGCGACACCACCGGCAGCCGCTCTGATCGCTTCCTCGCCACCGAGCGCATCGTTCAATCGCGCGAGGAACTCTCTATCGTTCGCCCACTTCATCATCGCCCCCGGTCCATTCTTCTTCAAATCATCAAAAAAGTCAGCAAACGCCGGGTCATCCTTCAACCCCGCGATGCGTCGCTGCATATCCGGGTTGGCCACCATGTTATTCATCGCTTGCATTTGCTGCTGCACCATCGGATTCTGCATCATCCCCTGCATCTGCGCCATCTGCTCCTTAACCTTTTTCGCCGTCTCCGGGTCCTTCATAGCCTCTGCGTACGCCTTTTGCATCTCGGCAAACTTTTTCGGGTCCATACCCGGCGGAATACCCCCGGGCATGCCTCCACCCGGCGGTAACATTCGCGTCACCGTCTTCGTTCTCGACGCCATCCCGCCATGGTGCATCGGTCGCATCACCGCCTTTCGCGCGCTTCGGTTGTTCCCACCCTTCGCGCCGTTCGTCGCCTTGACCTTCGTCGTTCTCAACAACGACATCGAAGACATCATCATCATCATCTTATTCTCTCAAACCTTCTTTTTTCACTTTTCACTTTACGAGCGCGCGTCGCCGTCGTCGTCACGAACACGAATGCGCGTCGGAGGTTCCGAATAGATCGCTTCTCTTTCGTTTCACGTCGCGCGAAAGATGGATCGTCCGTCCCGTCGGCGTCGTCGTGTGCCGCACGCTTCACGAATCATCGCGAATCTTTGCCCTATCCCGAGCCAAAGCGCTGGTCATAACATATATGGGCAAACAGTGTGATAGAATTCGGACCACCCCGATTGACGCGTGACGTGTCCGTGACACGACGCACCTCTCGCCACTGAACGACGCCGCCGACGACGATCGAGACGATCAAGACGACGACGACGACGATTGCATCGCACATCGGAAGACGACGACGGGGAACGGCAGCGATCGCGGCGCGCGTGGCTAGGGCGTTCGGGTTTGGACGATTCACGGACGCGAGTTTTGGTGCTAATCCATCAATCGCACTTACGCATCTGCGAGGCGCGGTAAAGGGAACGCCGACGCCGACGATCAAGACGACGACGACAGACATGGCGATGCGAGCGATGACGACGATGACGGCGGTGACGGGACGTTCGACGCCGACGGTGGCGGCGACGCGGGGGGTTCGAGGAACAAAGGCGACGACGACTGCGAAAAACGACGCGCGTCGAGCCGTTGCGCCGAGACGCGGGGCGATGACGACGGTTTCGGCGGTTTCGGAACCGGCGAAAGCGGCGAGTGAGTTTGCGAAGATGACGGCGCCAGCCAACTTGCACGGGTTTGAGCTCGTGAGAGAGGATTACATTGCCGAGTACGACGCCAAGGCGTTTTTGTTTCGACACGTCAAGACGGGCGCAGAGGTCATGTCTCTGAGCAATGAAGACGAGAATAAAACCTTTGGCGTGACGTTTAGAACGCCGCCGTCCAACTCTACGGGGATTCCGCACATTTTGGAGCACTCTGTGCTCTGCGGGTCGCGAAAGTATCCCATCAAGGAGCCCTTTGTGGAGCTCATCAAGGGGTCTCTCAACACGTTTCTCAACGCCATGACTTGGCCGGATAAGACGGCGTACCCGGTGGCGTCGTGCAACTTGCAAGACTTTAGAAATTTGGTTGACGTCTACCTCGACGCGGTGTTCCACCCTCGGTGCATCAACAACGAAAAGACGTTTGAGCAAGAGGGTTGGCACTACGAACTCGACGCCGTCGACGGTCCGATGACATTCAAGGGGGTCGTCTTTAACGAGATGAAGGGGGTATACTCGTCCCCGGATTCCGTCTTGGCGCGCGAGTGCCAACAAGCGCTCTTCCCGGATAACACTTACGGCGTCGATTCCGGTGGAGACCCGCGCGTGATTCCGGAACTCACTTTTGCAGAGTTTAAGGATTTCCACGGCAAGTATTACCACCCGAGCAACTCTCGCATGTGGTTTTATGGAGACGACAACGTCGAGGATCGACTCAAGCTCTTGGCTTCCTTCCTCGACGAATTCGATCGTCGTGAAGTGGACAGCTCCATCGGCACCCAAAAGTTCTTCACCGCGCCGAAGCGCGTCGTCAAGACGTACTCGACGGGTGAAGGCGAGGATGCGCAAAAGTCCTTTGTCCAAGTTAACTGGCTTCTCAGCGAAGAGCCTTTCGATCCAGAAACCGGCCTCGCGGTTGGCTTCTTGGACAATCTCTTGATGGGCTCCGCCTCTGCGCCGCTCCGCCTGGCGCTCGAAGAGTCTGGCCTCGGTGAAGCCATCGTCGGCTATGGCTTGGAGGATGAGCTCCGTCAGCCGACGTACGCACTCGGTCTTCGCGGCGTCGCCCAAGAGGACATTCCAAAGGTTGAAAAGCTGATTCACGACACCATCGCGAAGATCGCCGAAGAGGGCTTCACTCAAGAAGCCATCGATGCGAGCATCAACTCGATCGAGTTCAGCCTTCGAGAGAACAACACCGGCCGCTTCCCGCGCGGTTTGTCCCTCATGTTCCGCTCGATGAGCACCTGGCTTTACGAGGGTGATCCTTTCGAGCCGCTTCGTTTCGAGGAACCGCTCGCCAAGCTCAAGGCTCGAATCGCGTCTGAAGACGTGTTCCGCCCGCTCATGCGTCAACTCCTCATCGAGAACACGCACCAAGTCACTGTTGAACTCAACCCGGATTCTTCTCTCGCCGCCAATGAAGCGGCGGAGGAACAAGGCAAGTTGGACGCCAAGCGTGCCAGCATGTCTCCGGAAGACCTCGAAGCCATGGTGAAGGCGACCAAGGAACTCAAGGAGCTTCAAGAGACTCCGGACTCCCCGGAGGCGCTCGCCTGCGTCCCGACGCTCGCGTTGAGCGATATTCCGAAGGAGGCCAAGTCAATTCCGTCTGACATGTCCTCTGTCGGCGAAACCAAGCTCCTCACCCACGACTTGTTCACCAATGACATTCTCTACGCCGAGCATTTGCTCGACTTGAAGACCATCCCAGCGCACTTGCTGCCGCTCGTTCCGCTCTGGACTCGAGCCCTCGGCCGCATGGGTACCAAGACGAAGTCCTTTGTCGAGTTTGATCAGCTCATCAGCGCCCAAACCGGAGGCATCTCGGTGTCTCCGTTCACATCTGGCATGCGCGGTACGGATGAGATGCAAGCCTACATGGTGGTCCGCGGTAAGGCTACGAGTGACAAGGTTGGCATCCTCCACGAACTGATGTCTGAGCTCATGCTTGAAGCCAAGTTTGACGACAGGAACATTTTCAAGCAGCTCGTCCTCGAGACGCGCGCGGGTATGGAGTCGCGCGTCCAAGGCTCGGGTCACAGCATCGCCGCGGGTCGCCTCGACGCGCAAGACTCCACCTCGGGCTGGGTGAGCGAACAAATGGGTGGCTTGGCGCAGCTTGACTACCTCCGTGAACTCACCAAGCGCGTGGATTCGGACTGGGAAGGCGTGCTCAACGATCTCCACACCATCTCGGCGTGCCTCAACAACCGCGCCGGTAGCATCACCAACTTGACGGCTGACGCCAAGACTTTGGATCTCTCCATGCCTTCCGTGGAAGCCTTCCTCAACTCGCTCCCGGCCACCGGTGCGGGCAAGTCTGAGCAATGGACAGGCATCAACGCGAAGCAAAACGAAATTCTCACCGTGCCGACGCAAGTCAACTACGTCGGCAAGGCGGCCAACTTGTACAAGGCGGGCTACGAGCTTCACGGTAGCTCTTACGTCATCAACAAGTTGTTGGGCACCACCTGGCTCTGGGATCGCGTGCGCGTTTCTGGTGGCGCATACGGTGGCTTTAGCGACTTTGATTCGCACAGCGGCATGTTCACTTACTTGTCCTATCGCGATCCAAACTTGTTGAAGACGCTTGACAACTACGACGGCACTGTCGAGTTTTTGAGAAACTTGGAGATTGGCAAGGAAGAGCTCTCGAAGAGCATCATCGGTACCATCGGCGACATTGATTCGTACCAGCTTCCAGACGCCAAGGGTTACACGGCTTTGATGCGTCACCTCCTCAAGGTGTCGGATGAGGAACGCCAAGAGCGCCGCGAACAAATTTTGGGCACCACCCAAAAGGACTTTAAGGATTTCGCCGACGCGCTCGAGGCTGTGCGCGGAAAGGATGCCACCTCCGTCGCGGTCGCCTCTGCCGAAGCCGCCAAGACGGCTGTCGAGCAACGTCCGGAACTCAACTTTGTCGTCAAGAACGTCATGTAAATTCCGAAGACGCCCGCCCGCCCGCCAGACGACGATTTCCCACAAACCAAACCAAACCAGTTATTTTAGATGTCACGACGACCAAAGTTATCACTATTACAACACACATCGCCGCACATCGCAGGCGCATGTTTATACGTACCGGTACTAGACTTTCAATTTAAAACCGTTGCTCCACCAATCTCAGCACCCCCCGATTGCGATTTCGCCCTCGACGTCGAGCGTCGGATTTTGACACAACTTCCGAGCGTCGCTGCTGCTCACCAACGCCCCGTCAAAGTTGACACCATCCACGTTCGCCCACTTCCCATCTTCACCCTTCCCAAACGTCGCGTTGCTCAACAACGCCCCATCGAAATTCGCCCCTCTCAAATCGCTTCCGTCGAACCTCGCCTCGTACGCGTTCGCGCTCGCAAAGTTGACCCCTCGAAGGTTCGAGTTCCTCGCGCTCGTCCTCGACATTTCCGTCTCCGACAGGTCCGCCCCCTCAAAGTTCGTCCCGTCCGCGTTCACCCCGGACAAAATCTTCCCGCGAAGGTTTTTCCCGGAGTAATCGCACCCTCCCAGCGTCAACACCGCTTCCGGGAGCGCGCCGGTGGACACCTCGAGCGAAAACTTGGCTCGAACGTCCGCGAAGGAATCCAGCGCCTTGACCGTGCATCCCTCTTCGGTTGAGACGAGCGGCGCCGGCTTGGACCCGGGCGAGGCCATCGCCGGGATCGCCGTCCAAGTCGTCAGCGCGATCGACACCGCCGCGGCGCACGCGGCGCCGCGTGCGCGTTGGATTCGTTCGCTCTGCCGACGAAGGATGATGATTTTTTGAGCCTCGGCTCGACGCTCGGCGCGTCCGTTCGCGGGCGTCGCGGTGCGCGTCGCGTCGGAGACGGCGGAGACGACGACGGTCGGCATCGCGTCGCGCGTTCGACGAACCCGAACACGCGCGAGGCGTCGACGTGTGAGGGCGTTCGATCGTTTGGACAAACCTCCTGTCAATAGAATACAACTCTTTACTTTCGTGTCAACCCTCCCTCTGGCGCTTCTTCCCCGACGCCGACGCCAAGTTCCACCCCGGGGATTTCTTCTCCTTCTTCTCCTTCTTCTCCTTCTTCTCCTTCTTTTCCTTCTTTTCCTTCTTCCCGCCGTCGTCGCGTCTCCTCGTTCCGATTTCGTCCCGCTCGGTCGTCGTCGTCGTCGTCGCGCCCGCGTCCGAGCGCCGAGTCAACGCCAGCTCCCCGTCCAATCGCACCGCGCGATCCACCGCGAGGAGCGACGCGCCGTCGACGGCGTCGACGTCGATGTCCATCGCCCGCGCGTTCGCCGCCGTTCCGCGATCGTCCAGCCGGTACGACCCGTCGACCGCGGTCCCGCACCTCGACCCGGTCGTCGGTTCGCCCGGATCGACGTCGAACACCGCTCCGTCCACGTCGCGTCGCTGGACGTCCGCGCCCACGCGCACGAGGAAGAACAAATCACCGTTCGATTTCGTTTTCCCGTCATCGAGCGTCGCGCGAAACGCGCCGGTACCGCCGTCGCGCGCGTCGAGGCGTCGTCGCGCCGACGCCGCCGCCGCGGGCGTGAGCGCTTCGTACGTGTCTTCGTACATCTCTCGCGCGCGCTCGTCGACGACGGCGCCGACGGCGGACGTCGTCGCGGTCATTTTAAACGAACGCGTGAAAATCCGCGGCGTTCGGTCGCGGGACGCCGGTCGCGGGACGCCGGTCGCGCTGTCGCGAGAGGGCGTCGATTCGTCGTTCGTCGCGTACCGAACTCTGTCGCGTGTACCGTTCGTTATCGTATTGTGGGTGTTTTAACGCCGTCTGTTTGGGTTTTGTGTTGCGTTCGTGAGGATCGTTCCATCGATCGCGCGCGTCGTCAGTCGCACGCCGGCGGACGCGCGACGCGTGTGGGACCTCGCGATCGCTCGGTAAAGATGGGAAACGCATCGCGGCGTCCGGGAACGGCGACGGGTCCGTCGCGACGCGGGTTTTCGCGCGTTTGGGTACCCAAAAGTGCGCCCGCGATCTTGATGATGATGATGACGGTTCCGTCCGTCGCGCACGCGGCGACGACGACGGGGACGCGAGAAGACCGCGTCGGGGTTCGGGATTGGATACACAAGTCCATCGGGTTCGTCGACGCGTGCGCGACGTCGACGTGGACGCCGTCTAGATGGATGTGCGCGTCGAAGGAAGGGATCTCGGCGACGTCGACGACGGATGGAGCGACGCGTTGGAGACGCGTCGAGACGGATGAAAACGCCGAAACAGCCTTCGTAGCCTTTGACGTCGCCGTGGGGAAAGCGTCTTCGAGACAGAGGATCGCGATCGTTGGCTCTGGGATCGGTGGGAAGACGCTTCGGGCGTACGATTTGATGTCTGGGGAGCTGGCGTGGGAGGACGCGGCGTACGGCGACGCGGCGCCGAGCGAAGACGTCGCCGCGGAAATGGCGGCGCATAGGGACATTAAAGGTGATATCGATCTTCTCGTCGTCGCGGGCGATGGCGAGTCGGATAGAATGGTGACGCTGACGCGCGGGGAGGTGGTGATGCGGTCGAAAACAACCGGGGAGACGGATTGGAGGGCGACGATTCGAGAAGAAGCGCTCAACGCGAAATGGACGCGCGTCTTCTTTGGAAGCGACGGCGTCGTCGTCTACGCGCTCGGTAGGGATCGGGAGTCCAACTCTCCGTGTGCGGCGTCGATTCGCGGCGAGGATGGGGTCATCATCGGTGCGAAGTGCGCGAGCTCAAAGTACGGAGACGTCGTGGATGATTTCGCGGTGCGCGTCGGAGCGTCGGGTAAGCCAATCGCCGCTACGGCGACGACGACGGGCAAGTTTGTCATCATCGACGTCGAGGCGTTGACGAAGGGTAAAGGGGTCTCGATGTCCGCCGCGCCGGCGCATTTACTTCCGCCCGGGGCGGATGCGCGGGTGGTTGCGTTTCACGCGTTGCGAGGAGGCGACTCGAGCGCGGAAGCCGCGGCGAAGAGCGCGGGCGTCTTTGTGTTGAAATCAAACCGCGGATGCGCGCTCGGTAAATTGAATGCCGAAAAAGCTGTCGCAGAGGCGGTGAAAATTTTCGACGGCGGTGCGTGTCCCATCATGTCCACTGTGTCGCTTTTCGGCGAGGATGCGTCGAAAGCCGTCGTCGGGGCTGTCTTCGCCGAGCGCGTCGCCGGAAGCGAGGGCGAAATGGAGTACATCGGAAGCGCGATTTCAATCCTCGACGGTGCGTCCACACCGCTCGGTAAAACGCGTCGAGGCGATCGATTCAAGCGCGCCGCACCGCTCCTTCGCGCCTTTGCCGCCAGAGATGGTTTCATCACCGTTGACGAGGACGCGACGGTGAGTTTTCATTCGTCGCGAGGCGACGTCGCGTGGACGCGCGAGGAAGCGTCTTCGCAAGCAACCGAAGTCATGTTTGGTCGCTTACCCGAACGTTCCATCGAGGGCATGGACGACGCGGGCGATGTCGCCAAACTCTCCCTGTACGACCGCGCCGAGATGCAGGTGTTATCCATCAAGGCGAGGTTCAAGCGCGCCGGTCGCGGGGAAATGGCGCGACTGGTCAAGTTGCGTTCCTCGGATAAAAGCAAACTTTTAGCCAAACGCGACGCCAACGGGTTTCGTCGATCAATCTTAATGCTCTCCAAGCGTGGATCCCTCGTCGCGCTGCACAACGGTGACGGAAGAACGCTCTGGAAGAGGTTTTTTGGTCGTCGCAGCGTCGAATTCGTTGGATTGATGGAGTGGACCCCCATCGGCGGCGATCCGAGCGTCGATTACGCCCTCGCGCTCGCCGACGATCCGGAAGCGTCGTCGACGATTTTGATTGTCGTCAATCAATTCACGGGTGAAACCTTTGGTCCAATTCGCGAGATGCCGATTCGCGCCGCGCACGTGCTTCCGTTTTCGACACCGAGCGGGGAGAGCGGTCTCGTGCTCGTCGATTCTGAAGGCGTCGCCGTCGCGTATCCGAATGACGAAGAAGCCGCGCGCTTCGCCGCCAAGGATGCCATAAAACGCATGTCGTACTACAAGGTGGATCAAGAATCGAACGAAGTGCGCGGGTACAGACTCTTTGCGTCGTCTGAAGACGATGCTTCGTCGAGATTTGAGTCGCAACACGCGTGGACGGTGAGCTTTCCGCCAGAGCGGGGCGAAATCGTCGGTTTCGCGTCCAAGCCAATGAGAGGCGAGACTACTCACTCCTGGGTCCACGTGCCGGGCGATCGATCGACGCTCTTCAAGTACTTGAATCCAAATACTATTTTCATCGCCACGAGCGACTCAACCGCGCTCTTTGTCAGCCTCATCGACGGCGTCACTGGGAGAATTTTGTACCGCGTCAGGCACGGCGACGCTCGCGGTCCGGCGCGCGCCGTCGTCTATGAAAACTGGGTCGCCTATCATTACTTTAACACCCGCGCCCAAAGGTACGCGATGAGTGTTTTAGAAATGTTTGACGACGGCGAAGACCGACGCGGGCTCGCGGTGGGAAGTTTAGTGTACAAGTCTATATTCGGCGCGCCGCAAAACGAGACGGCGTCCTCGCTCTCTCCGCCCGCGCTGCGCGTCATCGGCCAGAGCTATTACATCCGCCCCGAGGCCAAGTTCCTCGCCGTCACCCGCTCCAAGCGCGGGATCACCGAACCCGCCGTGCTCATCGCCACCGCCAACGACCAAGTCACCGCCGTGGACAAGAGATTTCTCGATCCTCGTCGTCCAACCAAGCCGACGCCCGCCGATCGAGAGGAGGGCCTCGTTCCGTATTCCGAAGTCATCCCCGTCTTCCCGTCTTCTTGGGTCACCCACCGCCACACCGTCTCCCGTCTCCGGGGCATCATCACCGCCCCCGCCGAGCTCGAATCCAACGTCCACTTCCTCGCGCACGGTTTGGACGTCTTCTATACTCGCGTAGCGCCCTCCGCGTCTTTCGACGCCTTGGACGACGATTTCTCCCACGTCCTCCTCGTCGCCACTTTAATCGCCCTCGTCGTCGCCGTTCGCGTCGTCAAGCGCCTCGCCGACGACGCAGAGGACGATCGCGCGTGGAGATGACGCTCGCGCGAAATCGCAGTCGTCGTTGTACATTCATTATTACCCACATCATTCCAACGCGTTTGTCTCTTTGTCTTCTTTGTCCACATCTCTCAACCCTAAGCCTCTCTGAGCCCTCGAATGGATGGATGGATGGATGTCCCCATGCACATTCGCGCGTTCCCTCACACCGTCGCGCTCGCCGTGCGTCCGCGGTGCGAGTCAGCGTCGACCCCCTCGACCCGGTCGTCGTCGTCGGAAGCGCGTTTAAAACCCTGTTCGAACGGACGGGACGCGCAAAGG
>Ga0255764_10003569_pt1 | contig 12312 bp, 10 predicted proteins | sample 071ome_30_FD_179964 | JGI IMG/M metagenome (GOLD analysis project Ga0255764, IMG submission 179964) | Coastal salt marsh microbial communities from the Groves Creek Marsh, Skidaway Island, Georgia - 071406AT metaG (version 2) | ecosystem: Environmental > Aquatic > Marine > Intertidal zone >... | reverse complement strand
TGGTTTGTTTTTCCTTGGGTTAGCCAAACTAAAACTTCAGATTCGCGCTCTGTCAACCCAAACGCTTCTTTGAGACTCGATTGAATGACGTTGACATCACTATTTATGAATTTACATATGATCTCGTCATCACCAAGGAGAGAGACGATCGACAGTGAAAGGCTTGAGCTCAATTTTTTTAGGATTACGGGAAGATCTGCTCTCGGTTGAGAGTCACGCCATTCTCTTACTAGATTAGCAAACTCGCCATCTCTCAGAATTTGAGAGTTGTCTGCATCATTTAAAAGCGACTTGGCTCCAGCGGATAGCATATTGATCTTGCCAGATAAATCAGATATGAAGGCGTTCTTCCCAACCTCATTCAATACATTGACTGACCGTTTGATTTGTTTTGATTGCATGAGATGTAGTTCGACGCGAGCAATTACCTCGTCAATCTTGACTGGCTTGGTGACATAGTCAACTCCACCTAGTTGTAGACCCTTCACGATATTGGCACTATCTGATAGGCCGGTCATAAAGATAATTGGTATATTCGAAAGTGTGTCGCTTTGCTTGAGTCTGACGCATGTATCAAAGCCGTCCAAGTGCGGCATCAACGCATCGAGTAGTATGAGATCCGGAGTGATGCTGTCGGCAATTGAGATGGCTTGTAGCCCATCCATTGCTACAAACACGCTATATCCCGCCTTCGTCAGTGCCTCGTTGAGAATACTCAGCATGTCCGCTGAGTCATCAACAATCAGAATTGTTCCTCTTGATTCTTGCATCATCTTGAAAGCGCTTCTCTCGCAATCGCTCCGATACTCGAAAGCCGGAAGTGCAACAAATGATTTTTAATTAAACGCACGTACAAGTCGGGCTGTGCGTCCTCAACGATTAGAAGAATTTCGTTTAATCCTCGCACATATCCAAGTTCTGCGTAGTTGATGATTTGTACTAACTGTTCTGGCTTAAGTAATGCTCGGAGACGTAACAAGTCCTGATCGTAATCGAGGTTAGCGGATTTTGATAAGTCACTTGAGGCCGTTGCGACGCGTGTTTGAAGCTCTATTTTCAGTGCATTGGCGATAGTTACTAGTAGCGCGTTTGTGTTGATCGGTTTTGTAAGATAACCGTCAACTTCAGTGAGCCCACTCTCTCGGTCGCTCTCATCACTTTTGATCTCTGTTGCATCAGCGGATATCATAATTATTGGCGCAAGAACCTGCGAGGATCGGAGAAGCTTGACTAATTGCCAACCGTCTAAATTCGGCATTGATATATCAAGTAAGAATAAATCGATCTTCTCAGCTTTCGCGATTTCAAGACATTTTTGTGCGTCATTGGCAACAAAGACTGAAAAGCCAGATCTCTCAAGAGTCTCTTGTATGAGCGTGCTGTGCTCAACATTGTCGTCGGTTGTGCAGATGTTAATGGGGCTGCCCGTATATATCAGATCCGCCGCGCGCTCTGTGTCCCCTTCAGCGGGCGTGTGAACACTCGGTAGTAAAATTGTCAACTTAAACGTTGTTCCAATTCCTTTAGTGCTTTCCACTGTTAATTCACCACCCATGTATTCGGTTAGGAACTTGGTAATTGTGAGCCCTAATCCGGTTCCACCTGAGGTGTTGCTCGAACCCAATCTGGTGAAGGGTTCAAAGATCCGCTCAAGATCTTGTGGATCTATTCCGATACCTGTATCTATTACGTTGAACGAAGCAACGCTCCCGGTATAGTCGATTGCTAGTTTTACACGGCCGTGACTCGTATACTTGATGGCGTTAGATAGTAGGTTGATCAGAATTTGTTTGAGGTGTTTTTGATCAGCAATAAAAAACTTTGGAAGCTTTCGTTTTTCCGTAAAGTGAAAAGAAATGTTTTTTGCCTCCGCTTTCTGACTAAACATTTGTATAATTTGAGAGAGCATTTCTTCACTCGATACGGTGTCGCGCTGCAAATTCATCCGCCGTGCTTCAATGCGAGAAATGTCTAGCAAACCTTCGATTAGACTTTCTAGGTGTTCGCTGTTTCGTCGTATTAACTCAATCTTAGATCTAACTGCTTCCGGCAATTCAGAATTTCTTTCTATCAGCTCCGAATAGCCCATTATTGAAGTTAGTGGACTTCTTAACTCATGACTTATTCCAGTTAGATATCGACTTTTTGCCACGTTCGCTGATTCGGCAATCTCTTTCGCTCTTTGTAGTTCTGCATCCGTCTCGGCATGCGCATCGACCTCTGTTTTTAGCAGACTGGTTTGGTTCTGTGATTCCTCTAAGGCTAGTCTTCGACTTTCAGTCGCCAGAACGTAGAGCCAGACAAATACGCCGACTATGATTAACAACGCCATGTTCGCATCAATGAAGATTTCGTTGAATGTTTCCATCATGAGCGGATGCTCGGCGCCGGCGGCAGTGAAAATAAGGTGCAGTATTACTGCGATGATTCCTGAGAGTCCGGTGAGAATAATGAAAAACCTACCGAGTGGTGAAAGTGCGTAACTCGTTATTTTCTCTAATGCAAAGTTGAAGCGCGACTCTGATTTTGTTTGGCTTAATTTTAATTTTGGTTTACAAATATCGTCGCATCGGCTCTCAAGTGCGCAGCATAACGAGCAAATCGTCCCTCCATAGGCTGGACAATCGGCTGTATCCGCATGCTCGAAGGAGTTCTCGCAAACTACGCATTTTTTAATGGTTTTGTTTGCCAAATCAGATTGTCTGGCAACGTAGTATTTTCCTCGCGTGAGCTTTGCAAGAAGTGGGCAAAGAATGAGCGTTGTGGCAAATGAAATATACGGCGCAAGTGCTTCTGGAAGTGTGCCAAACGTTCCAATGTGGCATAGGATGCCCGTGGTCGACGCAATTAACATGCTCCCTATCCCAACCGGGTTAATCGCATAGAGATAAGCGCGTTTGAACTCGATGTGTTTCGGACTTAAACCAAGAGGCTTGTTAATGGCAAGGTCAGCGAAAATTGTCCCAACCCAGGCGATAGCAACCGTTGAGTAAATGGTTAATGTGTTTTCTAGCGCCTCATAGACGCCAATTTGCATTAGTAATAGAGCTATTACGATATTGAAGACCAGCCAAACGACGCGTCCGGGATGGTTGTGAGTCAATCGTGAAAAAAAGTTGGACCAAGCTATTGATCCTGCATACGCGTTTGTCACATTTATTTTTATCTGACATAGGATCACGAAAAAACCTGCTATGACGAGCGCGGATTGTGGTGAGGACGAAATGTAGGTAAAGGCAATCCGATACATTTCTATGGGATCACTTGCATCCACTTGGCTGATCCCGTGATTTATCGTTAGTACCGCCAGAAAAGAGCCAATCAAGATTTTTAGCGCGCCAATTACTATCCACCCAGGTCCGCCAACTAAAAGCGCGGTCAACCAACGCTTCGTTTTTTTTTGCTCTGGTTTTGGGAGAAAGCGAACGAAATCTACTTGTTCGCCTATCTGAGCGATAAGTGAGAAGAGGATGGCAGATGCAGCACCGAAATGTAGGATGTTGAACTTTTCGCTTCCCTCAACTTTGTTGGCCTCGAAGGAAACCCAGTCATTCACTGAATTAACGTCGTACGAGATTATCACCCAGATAGGGAGGATTTGAAGTGTGAGCCAGACCGGCAGCGTCCAAGTTTGTAAACGACTAATCCATGTGATTCCATAGGTGGCAAGTGGAATAATGACAATCGCACTGAGCAGATATGCGAGGGATGTATTGAGACCAAAAAGTAGTTCCAGAGCTGAGGCCATGATCGCTGCCTCAATCGCGAAAAATATAAATGTGAACGACGCGTATATCAGCGAGGTAATGGTCGATCCAATATATCCAAAGCCGGCCCCGCGACTCAGCAAATCAATGTCTAGACCATATTTCGCGGCATAATAACTGATCGGTGTTGAGGTCACAAACAAAATAAGACCAACAAGACACAGAGCTATCAGTAAGTTATAAAACCCATAGGATAGAGTGATAGTCGCACCTATGGCTTCCAGAGCTAGAAATGAAATCGCGCCTAGCGCCGTATTAGCAACAGTTAGATTCGACCATTTTCTTCCATTAACCGCGGTGAATCGGAGCGCGTAATCTTCGAGTGTTTGGTCGGCAACCCATCGATTGTAGTCACGTCTTTCTTTTAGGATAAGACGCGTATTCAATGATTTGCTATCTCTCATGCGGGCGCTTTAATTTAGTTCTCCAACTTCTGACCTCCATTATTATCCAAAACAACGTATTCGTCGCTACGCAGAATGACGTACACGGGGTTCGTTGACCACTCATTTAATTTCGTTTTCGTCCAAACAATAATCACTTTGCATTTTCATCAATAGAAAAGAAAGGTGGTTGGTATGTCGGATCGAAAGACACGATCGTTCGAAATCCTTCGAAGAAAGCTACTCGTGGCTTCACTACTGGTCCCAACGGTTACGTTGGCTCCGAGTCTTACTTGGGCAGCGCCCAAAACAGCGGACATCAATTCAACTGGCTTGGCGGTCACAGATAAAACCGTGACAGTTGGAATACTGCATTCAGTAACCGGCACAATGGCGATTAGCGAGACGGGCTCAGTGCAGGCAGAAAAATTGGCAATCGAGCAAATTAACGCCGCGGGCGGAGTCCTCGGGCGAAAGATAGAGTTCATCCAGGAGGATGGAGCAAGTGATTGGCCGACCTTTGCCGAGAAGTCGAAAAAGCTCCTTGTTAACGATAAGGTTGCGGCGGTTTTTGGGTGTTGGACCTCTGCGTCTCGAAAGGCAGTTCTTCCAGTTTTTGAACAATACAACGGGATGCTTTATTACCCCACGTTTTATGAGGGGTTAGAGCAATCGCCTAACGTGATTTATACAGGTCAGGAGGCTACGCAGCAGATCATTGCCGGCATCGACTGGGTTGTGAAGAACAAAGGTGCCAAGAAGTTTTTCTTGCTTGGGTCCGACTACATTTGGCCAAGGACCTCAAACAAGATCGCAAGAAAACACATTGAAAAACTTGGGTTGAAGGTTGTTGGTGAGGAGTATTACCCACTCGGGCACACGCAATTCAACTCGGTAATTAACAAGATCAAACTGAAAAAGCCAGACGTTCTCTACGCAATTGTTGTTGGTGGATCAAATGTGGCTTTTTACAAACAGTTGAAGGCCGCTGGAATCGATATGACAAAGGAAGCGCCGACGGTTCTGACCATTTCGGTTACTGAAGATGAGATTCGCGGAATTGGAGGGGAGAACATTGAAGGTGCTTATGCCGCAATGAAATACTTCCAGAGCCTTACTAACAGCAACAACCAGGAATTCGTCAAGGCCTTTAAGGCTCGCTGGGGAGACGATATCGTGATCGGTGACGTTACTCAGGCTGCTTACCTTGGTCCTTGGCTATGGAAGGCTGCAGTCGAAAAAGCCGGTTCGTTTGACATCGATAAGGTCAGAGCAGCTTCCCCTGGTATTGAGTTGATGACTGCTCCCGAAGGTTACGTACGCATCCACGAAAACCATCACTTGTGGTCCAAAACGAGAATCGGAAAGGCAAAGCGAGACGGCCAGTACGAAATCATCTACGAAACTGATGATTTGATCGAGCCAGATCCTTTTCCTGCTGGATATCAGTAATTGTTTGGGTGCACTTGACTCGGAGCAGTTGAGTGCACTCAGTTTCTCAAGATTCTGACAATGAAACTTAAGACAGGGAAGAGACATGTTCGCTGACTATTCAATGGTTGAACTAACTTCGATTTTCGCGATGCAGGGGTTTGCGGGATTGATTTTATTCTCCGTGTTTGTACTTATGGCTCTCGGTTTGGCAATTATCTTCGGCCAAATGGGGGTAATTAACATGGCTCACGGAGAGTTCATGATTCTCGGGGCCTACGTGACGTACCTGACGTCAAGCGTCTTTTCCACTTACTTGCCCGAATATTTCGGCTCGTACTTTTTCTTAGCGATGGCTCTAGCGTTTTGTGCAAGTGCCGGTTTGGGGGCGTTAGTCGAGTGGGGAATGATACGTCACTTGTACAGACGTCCGCTCGATACGCTTTTGGCGACTTGGGGTTTGAGCCTTATTTTGCAACAGATTTATCGATCAGTTTTTGGTGCGCGTGAGGTGGGTGTCGAGCTACCAGAGTGGTCAATGGGTTCAATTGCGCTAACCGACATGATTGAGGTCCCGATAAACGGGATTTTCGTAATGTGTTTGACGATCGCTATTACGTTTTGTGTGTATCTCATGATGCAGCGCTCGAGTCTCGGAAAACAGATAAGGGCAGTTGTGCAAAACCGACCAATGGCTGGTGCGGTCGGGATTAATACCGAAAAAGTTGACCGGCATACGTTTGCTATCGGATGCGGTATAGCAGGAATAGCTGGGTCTGCGTTCACGATGATTGGCTCAACGGGGCCAACCGCTGGACAGCTATACATCGTCGATACATTTCTCGTCGTTGTTTTTGGAGGTGCTGCCAGTTTGCTGGGAACAATTGCCTCGGCATTCACGATTTCTCAGGCTCAATCCACGATGGAATTTTTCCTAAGCGGATCGATGGCGAAGGTGCTGACGCTACTTGTCGTCGTGGGGATCTTGATGATTCGTCCCCAAGGGTTGTTCACCATCAAAGTCCGTAAATAAGTCAACCAAAGGTTATCCATGTCGCTCATAAATTTACGCTCAATCTATTCAAGGGAAACGATCATCGGATTTTCGGTTCTTGCCGCTTTGGTTTTCGTTTTGATGCCATTGGTATTCGATATTTTTAGGCTTAATCTAATAGGCAAATATCTTACTTACGCTTTTGTCGCAATTGGTATCGCTTTAACCTGGGGCTACGGTGGGATCTTGAGCCTAGGTCAGGGTGTTTTCTTTGGTTTGGGTGGCTACTGCCTCGCGATGTTTTTGAAACTCGAGGCATCGACTCCAGAGGCCACAAAAATTCAGTCAACCCCCGGCATACCTGATTTCATGGACTGGAACCAACTTACCGAGTTGCCTTGGTTTTGGGAGCCGTTTAATCACATGGGATTTAGCTTGATCGCGGTTGTCGCGATCCCAGTTCTGTTCGCTTACGTTATTGCTGCTGCGATGTTCAAGCGTCGCGTTGGTGGTGTTTACTTTGCCATCATCACGCAGGCAGTTGCGGCGATTTTAACGATATTGATTATCGGTCAACAGGGTTATACGGGTGGTGTTAACGGAATCACAGACCTAAGAACTTTTGGAGGCTGGGACATCCGAACGGATTCGGCGAAATATATTTTGTATTTTGTCAATGGAATCTTATTGTTTGTATGTCTTTTTATCGCCCAATTTGTTATCAAAAGTAAGCTCGGCCGGATATTAGTTGCCATCCGAGAGCGCGAAGAAAGAGTCAGATTCTCGGGCTATAGCGTCTCCGAATTCAAAATATTTATCTTTTGCCTGGCCGCCGCATTCTCGGCGATCGGTGGTGCAATGTTCACGTTGCAAGTTGGTTTTATGTCCCCCTCTTTCGTGGGGATAGTTCCATCGATAGAAATGGTTATTTTTGCGGCAGTCGGAGGAAGAAATTCGATTATTGGTGTGGTGTATGGAACCTTACTCGTTAATTGGGCAAAAACTACGTTCTCTGAAACTTTTCCGGAACTTTGGCTCTTCGCTATGGGCGCCTTGTTCATTGGCGTTGTTATGGCATTTCCGAACGGTTTGGCCGGATTATTCAATCAGCACCTCCGACCGAAATTGCACAAGTTACTGAGTGGTAAGCGCAGCACTGAATCCACAGTGACGACAGTAGGCCAATTTGATAAGTGAGGATGTGATGGAAAAAAATAGCAAGGATTTTGTCTTATACGTCGAGGGTCTCACAGTCTCATTCGATGGATTCCGAGCCGTCGACGACCTATCGTTGTATGTGGATGAAGGGGAGATTCGGGTGATTATCGGGCCAAACGGGGCTGGTAAGACTACCGTTTTAGATCTTATTTGCGGGAGAACGAAGGCGTCGTCTGGGTCGGTCAAATTTAAAGGACAAGAGCTGACAGTTCTGAAGGAACATCAGATTGTCCATGCCGGTGTTGGTCGCAAGTTTCAAAACCCATCCATTTATGAAGACCTTACCGTTTTCGAAAATCTGGAAATTTCGTACCCAAAGGGGCGTTCGGTATGGGGAGGTTTATTTTTTACGCGCGATCGAAAGGTTGTTGAAAAAGTGGAGGAGGTCGCTGAAATGATTTTCTTATCAGACAAACTTCACACGCCTGCTGACCTATTGAGCCATGGCCAAAAGCAGTGGCTAGAGATCGGCATGTTGCTCATCCAAGACCCAACTTTACTCATGTTAGATGAGCCAGTGGCAGGGATGTCCGTTTCTGAACGGAAGCAAACGGCGGAATTACTAAACCGGATTACGAAAGGCCGCTCTGTGTTGGTTATTGAACACGATATGCAGTTTGTCGAGGACATAGCACACCGAGTCACTGCTCTTCACCAAGGAAAGATCCTATCTGAAGGATCGATGGCGGCCGTAAAAAGCGATCCCAAGGTCGTAGAAGTGTATTTAGGTCATTAGGAGGTATTGAATGTTAGAGCTAAAAGATCTCAGTGTCGCTTATGGACAGAGTGAGGTGATAACTGACTTAAACCTCCAGGTCGAGCGCAACCAAATTGTTGCCGTTATGGGGCGTAATGGTATGGGAAAGACCACATTGATGAAGGCAATGATTGGGATGATTCCATCTCGCTCTGGAACCATCAGCATCGATCAGCAAAACATAAGTGACTTGAAAAGCTTCGAGCGTGTCAGTGCAGGCATCGCATTTGTTCCTCAAGGGAGAATGATCTTTTCAACAATGACGGTTGAGGAAAATATAGAGACTGGACTCACTTCGACTAATGAAACCAGCATACCAAATGACCTATTCAGTTTGTTTCCCGTCCTTCATGAGATGAGAAAGAGGCGAGGTGGAAACCTATCAGGAGGGCAGCAACAGCAGCTTGCTATAGCTAGAGCACTCGCGAGTAATCCTAAAGTGCTTTTGCTTGATGAGCCCACAGAGGGCATTCAACCGTCAATCATAAAAGACATTGCCAGGACTCTTAAAGAAATCAGAGACCTCAAAGACTTGACCATCGTTGTTTCTGAGCAAGTCTTGAGTTTTGCGATGGATGTTGCGGATCGAATCATAGTGATTGAGAAGGGAAAAATCATTCGAGATGATCCACGAGAGTCTGTAGACGAAAAAACCGTTGCGTCGTATTTATCCGTTTGACCTTAACACTTTAAAAGGAGAGCAAGATGGCCGAAACAATCATCAAAGTTGATTTAAAAAAATCGCCCTATGAGCAAGACACAGTACACAACCGATGGCACCCGGATATTCCAATGGCAGCAACTGTTAAGCCAGGAGACGACTTCATCATAGAAACCTACGATTGGACGGGTGGGCAAATTAAAAACGACGACAGTGCTGAGGATGTGCGAGATGTTGACCTAACTCAAGTTCATTTTTTATCGGGGCCAGTGGGTGTAGAGGGCGCAGAGCCCGGGGATCTTCTCGTGGTCGATATTTTAGACATCGGAGCCATGCCTGATAGTCAATGGGGTTTTAATGGTTTTTTCTCAAAGCAAAATGGTGGTGGATTTCTAACAGAGCATTTCCCTGAGGCGCAAAAGTCAATCTGGGACTTCAATGGCATGTTCACAAAGTCGCGTCATGTGCCTGGTGTAGAGTTTGCTGGTTTAATTCATCCGGGCTTGATTGGCTGCTTACCATCCAAGGAGCTTCTAAACGAGTGGAACACTCGAGAGAAGGCGTTGTTTGACACAAATCCAGATCGAACACCACCTCTGGCTGCGTTGCCCTACGCGGATACAGCGCACATGGGGAAAATGACAGGCAGCGATCGTGATGCTGCTGCAGCCGAAGCCGCACGAACTGTTCCGCCGAGAGAGCACGGGGGAAACTGTGATATCAAGGACCTATCTCGGGGCTCAAAAGTTTATTTCCCAGTTTACGTAAAAGGGGGCGGATTATCTGTTGGTGATTTGCACTTCAGTCAGGGTGACGGCGAGATAACCTTCTGTGGCGCGATCGAGATGGCTGGGTGGATTCACATGCGTGTCAGCTTAATCAAAGATGGTATGAAGAAGTACGCGATTAAGAATCCCATATTTAAGCCCAGCCCTATGGCTCCTAAGTATGACGATTACCTGATATTCGAGGGCATATCTGTTGATGAGCAGGGAAAGCAGCACTATCTAGATGTTCACATTGCATATCGGCAAGCATGTTTGAATGCTATTGAATATCTCAAGAAATTTGGATATTCGGGAGCCCAAGCATACGCTATATTGGGGACAGCGCCTGTCCAGGGTCATATCAGTGGCGTCGTCGATATTCCAAACGCATGTGCGACGCTTTGGTTGCCAACTGATATCTTTGAATTCGATGTAAAACCGAATGCAGATGGGCCAACAAAACAACTCGATGGCTCAATTGACGTTCCACTTGCCCCCGATCTTTAAGGAGTCATTGATGCCAGTTTACGACTATAAATGTAAAGATCACGGAGTCTTTCATGACCTCGCCACGTTCGAAGAATCCGATAAGCCTGTAGGTTGTCCTACTTGCGGTGGGTTATCTCCTAGAATCATTATGGTTGCGCCTAACGTACTAGGATTGGATAAAAATACGCGTCAGGCACATGAAAGGAATGAGAGGGCGCGACATGAGCCAATTCAATCATCTTCAATAACAAGCCACGTTCACAGTGAAGGTTGTGGATGTGGTGAGTCTTCTCGTGGAAAGTCAAATTTGTTTTTTACCGCTGAGGGAAATAAATCATTCCCTAGTATGAGGCCGTGGATGATTAGTCACTGAGGCTTGTTCTTTTTCTTGGAACGCAGCCAATCACTGCGTTCTAAGAAGATGGACAAATTGTTTTGTCATTAAGTACTCTCCCTTAGGGGGCTTGCGCGCTATTTCTCCTCCGAATGAGCAAAGGTCTGCCGTTGCTCGCGGCGATCTGCAAGTCCTCTTTCTTTTCTTCGATTTATTGTTAGGCCATAAGAGGCGTTAGTCTCGGAGGCTGTTTTCCTCAGTGGCTGTAATAGCAAGCAGTCAAGATAGCCCCGTAAAATTGTAGATAATTAGGACGCTCTATCATTTGCACGTCCCAAGAGGTCTTGCGTTGTCAATCTGATTCAATAACTTTGGGGTTTGTTAATGGACCTGAAATACTTTAGTGTTATTTTTGCTGCGGTCTTCATCGCTGAGTTGGGCGACAAGACCCAGTTGGCCACAATGCTTTTTGCGTCCGACAAAGAAGTGAGTAGATGGCTTGTTTTTTTTGCGGCATCCGCAGCGCTTATTGCAACATCGGCAATTGGGGTTTTAGCTGGTTCGGCTATTTCTGGTTTTGTAAGCGAAAAGACGTTGTCTATTGTTGCTGGCGTTGGTTTTATTATTGTTGGTCTTTGGACAATTTACAGCGTTTACGCCGGATAACAAAAGGTGGGATTCGTTTTTATGGCTCACTTTATATGGGCCGGATGAAGTTAACGAATCGCACAAATGTCTTGGACCATGATTGGTGATTCGAGATATGGTTTCCATTGCTGTAACGTCCATGTTTGACCGTTTGTACCGTGCTGTGCGGGAAGAGGTCGTCAGTAAATTGGTCATCGGGAGAGTATCTCAGGCATCAACTTATATAAATGGAGGATAATCATGATCAAGTTCTTGTTTAATATTTTTCTAATCTTCGCGATGAATGTTGTTTTATTGCCACTCGCAAAAGCAGATGAGAACGCCGATAAAGTTGTGGCTAAGATGGCGCAGGGAGATGTCAAGACGATTTGTGAAGGAGGTTATGAGACGATCTCCGATGCGGCTACTAAAGCCACAATTGCTCTTGCTCAAACCGGTGCGATAAAAGGTGATTTTTTGAAGATCGGTAATGAAGCGGGACAACAGTTCTATGAGGAAAAATGTCAGTGACACCTGAATTGATAATACGAACGTATATCCAATCAGTTGTCATTGACGTGTGTAATCCTCTCCCGTAATCGCAATTTTACAACTGAATTTTCTTGCTCAGGCCTTGTAATAGCGGCGATTCGACCTAGCCATTGACGATTTTTGGATACCATTTTGGATCCATTTGAAGCATAAGTTTTTAAATATAATCAATTAAACAATCATTTAAAACAATAATTGGCGTAGGCAGTGCCAGAACAAAAAAGGTTTGCAATTGAACGAATCAATTCCACCATCCGTGCCACGTGATGCAATGCATACTCGACGCGTTGAGGTCAATGGCTATCGTCGTCACGACGATTTGTATGACATTG
>Ga0255764_10003562_pt1 | contig 12329 bp, 10 predicted proteins | sample 071ome_30_FD_179964 | JGI IMG/M metagenome (GOLD analysis project Ga0255764, IMG submission 179964) | Coastal salt marsh microbial communities from the Groves Creek Marsh, Skidaway Island, Georgia - 071406AT metaG (version 2) | ecosystem: Environmental > Aquatic > Marine > Intertidal zone >... | reverse complement strand
GTATTAGGAAGAAGATGGCTTGTGAATCCAGCAGTGAGTTATTTAACCAGCGGTAAAAAAGAAAGTAAAAAATGAAACTCGGAATTCTATCTCAAGATATAAATCTTTACTCAACAAGCAGACTTTATGAAACTGCAAAAAACCGGGGGCATGATGTTGAAGTAGTTAGTTATTTGAGATGTTACATGAATATTGCAAAAGCTAATCCAAGAATCTTTTTTAGAGGTGAGGAGCTAAATTTTGATGTCGTAATCCCTCGAATTGCAGCTACTTGGACGTTTTATGGTGCAGCGGTAGTTAGACAATTTGAATTAATGGGTGCATTGTCTGCAAACTCATCAGCTTCAATAAGTAGATCTCGAGATAAATTACGTGCACTTCAATTAATTGGCAATAGTGGGGTTGAGATGCCTGTTACTGGTTATGTACATCTGTCTAGAGATATTGAATCTGTTTTAAATACTGTTGGGAATCCTCCCTATGTAATAAAACTACTTGAGGGAACACAGGGAAGAGGTGTCGTTCTTACAGAGACTATGGAAGCAGCTATAAGTGCAATTGAAACTATGAAAAAAATTGATGCAAATATTCTTATTCAAGAATTTATAAGTGAATCAAGCGGACAAGACATTCGTGCAATTGTAGTAGGCGATAAAGTTGTAGCTTCTATGAAAAGAATCGCAAAACCAGGAGAGTTTAGATCTAATGTTCACTTAGGTGGAAGTGTAGAGAACTACACTCTTACTGAAGAGGAAACAAAGAGCGCTTTGAAAGCTGCAAAAGTTCTGGGGCTTTCGGTTGCCGGTGTTGATCTTATACAATCCAATAGAGGTTCTCTTGTATTAGAAGTAAACTCTTCACCTGGACTTGAGGGAATAGAAAAAGCAAGTGGTATAGACGTCGCAGATGAAATAATAAAATATTTAGAAGACAAGCATCTAAATAGAGATAAATCTAAGCCTATCGATATTTAATTAAGTTTTTTAAAACTTTAATTCTTGAAAAAATTCCCTCGTCCAAAATATTTTGTTTACTTAGTAACACTGGAATTCTTAAAAGATACTCTTGATAACCGTCCTCTACATCTTTTTCAATGATGTTATAAAAAGTGTTTAAAAAATTAACTTTTAATCTAGCTTTTCTGCAAAGTTCACAATTAGGTGAGGTTACGAAAACTAGATCTCTCATGTATGATTAGGTGATGAGACCTTGGACGTTAGTATTTGTTATTCTTTTAGTACTCATAATTTTTGTAGCAGGAACAATAGCAATTTCCAACATCAGAATTTAATCTCTATTTTTGAACCATCTTTATAATTCAAAAGTTTTTGAGCGTTTCCATTGCTTAAAAATATAGAAATCATTCCCCATGAATCCGTTACAAGTCCTACCCCACCAATATTTTCATTTTGGTATGTTGGACACCACTTAGCTTGTAATTCTTGATTATCTATTTTTAAATCAAGAACATCTCCAATGGATTTACCTTTATCTTTTAATTCTTGTGGGGAAACGTTTGTTTGACCGTTACCGAAATGATCTACATATAAAATCTCGCCTTTAATTAATTCATCAGAAACATCTGTCAAAGGAATAAGGTACTGTTTCAAATCTTCTAAATCGAGTTCCGGACCAAATTCTTCCAACTGTATTTGTCCTGATGCATACCCTGCAGCAAATGGGGCAAAAATATCACGCGCATGAAACGTACTGCCCTCATGAGGGATTATCCAATTCTCATTTTCTAGTAAATAAGCTTTTTGAGCTCCTCCAACAGTTGCACAAGCAAGATTTAATAAACCGTTATCTGGTCCAATCATTACTCCCCAATCAGTTGTAATTGCAATAGGTTTTCGGTCTGTTCCAACACCTGGGTCAACAACTGCTAATAAAACTCCTTGAGGAATATATTGAATAGCTCTCATCAATAACAAGCTTCCATATTTTATGCTTTGAGCAGGTATGCCGTGAGATATGTCATTAATTTTTAAATCAGGGTCAACTCTATTTATTACACCCTTAACAACCCCAACAGATCCGTCACTTATTCCGAAATCAGAGGCAAAAGAAATAATTTTTTTCATAACTCATATTATAAGGAGGATTTAAATCAAGATTTATAGAGATGCTTAATTAGCAAAATTATTTTTATCTGATTATATTGAATTAAGTAAGGGGGAATCTTGAAAAAATTCTTAGTTTTCTTTTTAGTTCTTATTACTGTTGGCTACTTCGGCGCAGGATATTATGTTTATGATATTGCTGCATCTGTTCCATGTGCAGTGTGGGAAGGTGAACAAGGTAACACACCATCCAATTTTGAAATCTGGGAAGACTACAAAGATACAATTAATGCTTCTGATTATTTCATAGATAGTTACGAAGATGTAAGCTTTCCTTCAACTGATGATGTGGTTATTAGCGGTTGGTGGATGGAGCAAAATCCCGGTGGTCCAACTGTAATTGTTAATCATGGACTTACAAGTAGTAAGTACTCTTCTGGAATATTGCTTGCTTCTGGAATATTGTACAGAAATGGTTTTAATGTCTTAGCTATTGATTTACGAGACCACGGAGATAGTACTTGTGAAGATGGCTATTATTCTGCAGGACAAAAAGAGTCTTATGATTCTGCGGCAGCAGTTAATTGGTTAGTTGACAAAAAAAGAATTCCACCAAGTGCTCTTGGTATATATGGACAATCTTTAGGTGCTCTAACAGCCTTGACTACATCTCAACATACAAACAACTTTTCAGCAATTGCAGTTCACGACCCTCCTGTTAACTTTGAAACATTGGTTAGAGAAGAAATGGAGTATCAAGGTTTTCCTGCTTTTCTTTTTGAACCAACAAGTCATTATGCAAGAGTATTTGAAGGAATAAGCTTAACAAATATAACCCCTGAAACTTCACTAACTAGAAGTGAAAAGCAACCAATCTTAATATTCAATGGAATGCTTGATGAGAGAGTTCTTCCTCATCATAGTTTAGATTTAGTAGACCTAGCTGATAGCTTAGATATTAAAACTGAATTATATAGATATGAAGATGCTGGACATGTTCAAAGCTTATGGACATATACAGATGAATTTGAACAAATAATTGTTCGTTTTTTTCAGGACAATTTAACTTCCTGATACGTCTTTAATAAACTGTCCGCTGTCATATTCCAATCATATTTTTCTGATTTTTGTATACAATTTATCATCACATTGTTGAAATAATCATCATCGTTCAATAAGTCTTTCACAAAAGTATTTACATTATTATTTGTGAAATCTTCTGCAAAATATCCATTTTTATTATTTTCAATAATCTCTATTAGCGATCCAGTATTAATTGACAAGATAGGAACACCCATAGCATTTGCCTCAATTGCAACCAGACCAAAAGTTTCATATTGTGATGTATGAATTAAGAGCTTTGATTTATTCATAAAATTTTTTATTTTAGCTTGAGGCAAATTTCCTAAAAACTCAACATGAGACTCTAATTCAAACTCTTTTACAAACTCTTTTAGTTCAGCCAAGTAATCATCTCCCGACTTACCACTTGGACCACCAATAAAATAACATAGAAAGTTACTATCAACTTTCCTAAAATTACTTAAAAATTTCATTGTCTCAAGTTGTCTTTTTTGTTCTTGTATCCTTCCAATAGAAAGAAAGGTGTTTTCTCTTGGAAGGTTTAAATCAGGAGTAAAAATCTTTCGATTAAGACCAGGAGTAATTTTTCTTATCTTATCTTCATCGATTTGATAATTTTCTGAAATCATCACATGTTCATACTGGGATGATGCAGTTACAAATACTGCCGATGTCATTACCATTTTTTCACAATCTACACGCTCTTTATTGTATCCCTCAAGAAATACACCCAAACTATGAGACGTAAAAACATAAGGTATATTTTTTTCTTCTGATATTTGTCTTGCCACTAGTCCAGATAACCAATAGTGAGCATGAATAATATCAAAATTATTCATATCAAATTTTTGTTCTAGTTGTTTTTTGAATTCTAAAAGATAAATTTCTTTATCATCGACAGAGAGTCCTGATTCAAATAAATCTAAAGAATAAAAGTCTAAATTATCTGATTTAAAATTTTCTGCTTTTTCTGCAGTAACTACAGTAATTTTGTGTTCATTTGATAATTGTTTTGAGATTTGCTGAACATAAATATTCAGCCCCCCTGAATCAAACTTGCCAACACTTCCAAAAGGTGACGTATGAAAGCTAATTTGTAGAATATTCATAATTCGATGGCTAAATCATATAGTTGAACTGAATTTCCACCTAAATCATATTTATATCTTTCAGTACCTTTAAGAAAATCAAAAAAAACCTTTCCACTATCTATGAGTTGCTGAATTATAAGATCATTTAAAACTATTCCTGGATTTAGATGATTGAATGTATTGTTTCGTGACGAATTGTATAAATAACAGCCATACTCATTTTCATAACAAAATGCAGTAGAAATAATCTCGCTTCCAGACTGTAAAAAGTAAATTTTCCAATGCTCCAATTGCAATAAATTTTTAAAATATAGCTCAAACTCTTCCGTCATGAATTCACCTTTTTCACCTAAAGAATTTCTATGTTGACTTATAAACTCAGCAAAGATTTCATCCTCGTTTGATTCCAGTAGTTGAAAGTCTTTTATTTCTTTTTCAAAATTTCTTTTTTTTCTTTTTAACTCATGTCTTTTTTTCTTAGAGAGTTTTGATAAGTAAACTTCATAGGAATCACTTAAAGGTAATGTCACAACAATATCTGACTTTGAAATAATGGCTTGTTTATACTTTAAGTTTTTTAAACCATCATTTATTTGAAAATAATGAAGTGAATCTAATCTAAGTTCGGCAATATTATTTTTTTTCAATTCTTCATTAGTAAAGTCAAAATTTGGTCTATAGTCTACGAACTTTCTAGAGCCAATATTTGAAACAACACCATCAGCAAATTTATGATTTTTAAAGTGTTGACTAGGAAGACTATTAAAGTCATTTGCTAGTTTTAAAAATTCATCAGTGGAAAAAGGTGAATTTTGAATCTGTTCTTTCACAAAATCTAGAATAGACCATTTATAAGATTGAACAATTTAATTAAATAAAGTGAAGCTATCATTGCCACTAAGTAATCGAAGATATAAATTTGTTTTGTAATTTTTTTTGTATATTTATATTCATATCGCAATTTAACGAACAAAAAATTTAATAATGTAGTCGTTAGCCCAAATGGAATTATCGCTATGAATGTATTAATTATTTGATAGTCACTGAAGAAAGAGACACCAAAAGTCGTTAGAGCTACAAGAAAGAAATCAAAGAAATATTGAAAGTTTGTAAATTGTAAATTGAAAAATACTGAAGCTGATTTTAGCAAAAGGAGTATTAGAAAAATATAGGACACAAAATTCTTATTTGTTATAAATTCAGTACCCGAAATATAGCCTATGCTGATGGATCCTATAAAAAGTAAAAATAATAGATTTCCTATTTGAAAAATATTTACTTCTTTTTGAAATAAAAAGTAAGTTAGTGATACAAAGATAAGTAGCAGTAAGAAAATATTTAGTCGGTACTGTTCAAAAAAATTTGAAAAAATAAAGCTAGAAAATCCCAGCAATAAAACATTCAATACTACAAAGTACTTGATGGAATAAATATTTAATTGTGCACTTAGCATTTCAGATAGCCACGTAAGAATAATGCCAACAAAAGATGCAACAAGGAGAGGTGAGCTCTGAATCACTAAACCTACAACAATTGAAACTGATAATATATATTGAAAATAACGTAATTGGACTTCAAACATCTTCGCGAAAATTTTACTTGTATAAACTTGAAAATTAAAGTACTTTATTATATAGTTGTAACACTATATTTAGTGTGTTTTTGTATACCCCATACAACATTTAGTTATAAAAGGAGAAAAAGTGGCAAAGAATTCAGGGCTAAAAATTACAAGAAAATATACCTCACCCAGTGATCCCTATAAAGATATAACCTGGGAAAAAAGAACTTCTAAAATCACAAATCCAGATGGGTCAGTAGTTTTTGAAATGACTGATGTCGAAATTCCATCTACCTGGTCTCAAGTAGCTACAGATATTATGGTTTCTAAATATTTCAGAAAAGCCGGTGTTCCACAAGTTGATGAAAGTGGAAATATTATGAGAGATGATAATGGAGAAGTTGTTCTTGGGCCTGAAAATTCTTCCAAGCAAGTTTTTGATAGATTAGCTGAAACATGGAGGCACTGGGGTGAAAAAACTGGATACTTTGCCTCTAAAGATGACGCACAAGCTTTTGAAGACGAACTTAAATATATGCTTGCTACACAGATGGCTGCACCAAATAGTCCCCAATGGTTCAACACAGGTCTTAATCACAAATATGATTTAACCGGTCCTGCACAAGGATTTTGGTACGTTGATCCAAAAACTGAAAAATTAATCGAAGGACCAGATTCTTATTCAAGACCACAACCACATGCTTGTTTCATACAATCTATCGATGACGACCTTGTAAACGAAGGTGGGATCATGGATCTCTGGGTTAAAGAAGCACGACTTTTTAAATTTGGCTCTGGTACAGGTACTAATTTCTCTAATTTAAGAGGTGAGGGAGAAAAGCTATCAGGTGGAGGTGTTTCATCTGGCGTAATGTCTTTCTTAAAGATTGGTGATAGTGCTGCTGGAGCAATTAAATCAGGCGGTACTACAAGAAGAGCTGCAAAAATGGTTATTTTAGATTTAGATCATCCTGATATTGAAGATTTTGTTGAGTGGAAAGCAGTCGAAGAAGATAAGGCTCGAGCACTAATTGCAGCTGGTTACCCTTCAGATTTTAACGGTGAGGCTTATGCTACGGTTTCTGGTCAAAACTCTAACAACTCAGTTCGTGTTCCTACAGATTTCATCAAGGCAGTCGAAGAGGATGGAGACTGGGAACTTATTGGTAGGACTAATGGTGATGTAATGAAAACCATAAAAGCCAGAGATTTATGGAACAAAATTGCTGATGCAGCATGGAGATGTGCTGATCCTGGTGTGCAATACGACACAACAATCAATGAGTGGCATACATCCCCAGAAGGTGGAAGAATTAGAGCTTCAAACCCATGTTCAGAGTATCTTTTCCTTGACAACACAGCATGTAATCTTGCTAGCTTAAATCTTGTAAAGTTTTACAACGATGAGACCCAAGTTTTTGATATTGAATCATACAAACATGCTTTAAGAATCTGGACTATAGTTCTTGAAATCTCCGTTGAAATGGCTCAATTTCCGTCAAAAGAAATTGCAGAGGGATCCTATAACTACAGAACTTTAGGCTTGGGCTACGCGAATTTAGGTTCTTTATTAATGAGAAAAGGTATAGCTTACGATTCTGAGCTAGGAAGAGCAATCGCTGGTGCATTAACAGCTATTTTGACTGGTGAAGCATATAAGGCTTCAGCAGAAATGGCAGGAATAGTTGGTCCGTTTCCAAAATATAAAGAAAATGAAAAACATATGCTTAGAGTTATGAACAATCATAGAAAAGCAGCCTACGATTCAGGAGATTACGAAGGTCTCAGCCATGATCTTTTAGCCATCAATCAAGAGCTATGTCCTGAAGATTTATTAGATGCAGCGCAAAAATCATGGGATGATGCCGTGAATTTAGGAACAAAAAACGGTTACAGAAATGCCCAAGCAACAGTTCTAGCCCCTACAGGAACCATTGGTCTATTAATGGATTGTGATACCACAGGTGTTGAGCCTGATTTTGCGCTTATGAAGTTTAAAAAACTCGCTGGTGGTGGATATATGAAAATAGCTAACCAATCAATTGGCCCAGCACTGAATGCACTAGGGTATGACCAAGAACAAGTTAATGAGATTATAGGTTATGTCATTGGCTCAATGTCTTTAGAGAATTCTCCCTATATAAACAAAGCGTCCTTATTAGAAAAAGGATTGTCAGAAGAAGATATTGTTAACATAGAAGCTGCACTACCAGGTGCATTTGAAATTCAACATGCCTTTAATGTATTTGTCCTAGGAGAGCAAACTCTCAAAAACCTAGGTATAGATGAAGAGGAATATACTTCCTTTGATTTTAATCTATTAGAAACTCTTGGTTTTTCGAGAAGTGAAATATCACAAGCGAATGAAGATATTTGTGGAACACAAAAAATAGAAGGAGCTCCACATCTCAAAGATGAGCACTTAGAAGTTTTTGACTGTGCAAATAAATGTGGAAAAGATGGTGAACGATTCATTCACTACATGGGTCATGTAAGAATGATGGCTGCTGCACAACCATTTATTTCAGGAGCTATTTCAAAAACAGTAAACATGCCTAATGAAGCGACAGTAAAAGATATAGAAGACTGTTATTTTGAATCTGCAAAAATTGGCGTCAAAGCAATAGCTATTTATAGAGATGGATCAAAGGCATCACAACCACTTTCTGCTTCATCTGATGAAGGTGACTCAGATGAAAATGATCCAGAAGTTAATAAAATCCTTGAAGAAGAGGCAATGTTGATTCAAGGAAACTTTTCGCCTGGAACAAGCCCAACCAGAGCTTATGCTGGTGTTAATAGACCACGATTCTTGCTTCCTGAAAGAAGACAAGGATGGACGCAGGAAGCTAGGGTTGCAGGTCACAAGGTTTATTTAAGAACTGGTGAGTATCCTGATGGTACCCTCGGTGAAGTATTTATTGACATAGCGAAAGAAGGAGCAACACTCAAGGGAGTTCTTGGATGTTTTGCTATTGCAGTTTCTAAAGGTCTTCAATATGGAGTTCCTCTTGAAGAGTTTGTGGACACATTTACTTTCCAAACTTTTGAACCAAGAGGAATGGTTGAAGGTCATGAAAATATTAAGATGAGCAATTCAATAATTGACTATGTTTTCAGAGCATTAGGTCTTGAATATCTAAACAGAACTGATATTGTTCAAGTTCCACCTAAGGAGATTAAAAAAGCTAAGGCCACAGAAGAAGTTCAAATCATACAGAGAACAGAACCCGCAGCTCCTGTACAGAAAGCAGAACCCGCAGCTCCTGTACAGAAAGCAGATTCTAGTGAATCAACCCAAACAGTTCCAAACTCTGTTGATACAGTCCAAGAAGTACTTGGAGACATGATGGGTGACGCACCTGCATGCGATGACTGTGGACACATAACTGTTAGAAATGGGTCTTGTTATAAGTGTTTAAATTGTGGAAATTCATTAGGCTGTAGCTAATTCTTACAAACAAAAAATACTTACTTTTATTACCTACAGGGTTAATTTACAGTACATTTTTAAAATTAAAAAATTTAAGTTTAGCTGAATACAAATACGACCAAATGATGGCGATTCGAACATCTCAGCTTTGTAATGCTGGAGATTTTTTTCAATACGGAGATTCATCTACTCAATTACCTCAAGGGCCTTTGTATTACTTTTTTGAGTGCCTCTTGGGAACGCTTGGTTTAACAGATTTTCTTTCTATCTTAAGAGTTGAAATTATTGTTTCACAGATTCTAATTTTTAGTTCGTACTTTATTTTTAAAAACTACTTTAATAATAAAAAATTAACCTATTCAATATTAATTTTTAGCTTGAATCCTTATTTGATAGTCTCAAGTAGAAACCTGAGCACACACTACCATCAAGAACTTTTTTTAATTCTGTTTTTTTATTTTTTAATTTCACAAAAAAATAAGCTCCACTACTTTTTACTTGGCTTTTTATGTACCTTGAGTTTTAGTGCTTACCACTTACTATCAGTTTTCTTATCAACTCTACTTTTTTTGGTGTTTCTATTTAAAAAAATTAAATTAAATAAAGAATTGATTTCAGGATTATTTGCAGGGCTCTTAGTCAGTACTCTTCTATATCTACCTTTCATATTTAGTAACCAAATTAGTGGGAGCTTATTTCGAAATACTTCATGGGGATTGAGTTCATATTGGAGAATTTTATTAAATTTTTTATCAGGAAAATCAATCGTACACAAAGTTAACCATGTCAATAATTTTGAAAACCTAATTGAAAATTTTAAATACTTTGAAACATCTTTAAATTTAATATACGGTCTTACTATATCCCTAACAATTTTTGCAGTTGTAAAAGCATTTTCAGTTAAGAACTTTTCTTTATTGAATATCATTGGTATTCATATATTTTTTACTTTTGGAATTTTACTTACAATATTAGATGTCGCACTTTATCCTCATTATTACTTCTCTATGTTTATTTTTGGGTATTTATTTATCCTCTATCAAATCAACTCAAATACTCTGATGAATTTAGTATTAATTATTTTTATTGTTGGCAGTTCATTTAGTTATGAAAATTTTTCAAATTATATTGATCAAAACAATGGCGCACATTTGAGTGACTATGGAAAATCATTTGAAATTTGTGGTTGCTGTGTAGAAGATGCACGAACATGTAGAGGCCAATGAGTGACTTTAAACATAAATTAACTACAATTATACAACATGTATGATGTCGTAATTATCGGAGCTGGACCAGCTGGCTTAACAGCAGCTTATGAGTTGTCAAAAACTAATAAAAAGGTCTTGGTCATTGAAAAAAAACATCAAGTCGGCGGACTAGCGGAAACAAAAATTTTTGGTGACTATAGATATGATATTGGACCACACCGATTTTTTACTAAAAACCAAGAGGTGTATGACTTGTTTCTTGATGTTTTGGGCGATGATGCTGTTGAAGTTAACAGAAAAACACGAATATTGTTTAAAGGCAGCTATTTTGACTATCCCCTTACTCCTGTAAATGCTCTATTTGGATTAGGGGTTTTTGAATCTATTTCAGTGGGATTTTCATATGTTTTTGCAAGATTGAAAAGTTACTCAGGAATTCGAAAAATTAAGAATTTTGAAGACTGGGTTGTAGATAGATTTGGCAGAAAATTATTTAACAACTTCTTTAAAAACTATACAGAAAAAGTTTGGGGTATTGATTGTAAAGATATTGGTTCGGATTGGGCTGCACAAAGAATTAAAGGATTAAGTTTATCTACTGCGATTAAATTTGCTCTATTTCCTAACAGTAAAAAAAGACCAAAAACACTGGTGGATAAATTTTACTATCCACGACTAGGTGCTGGTATGCTGTGGGAAAAATTTGAAGATTTGAATTCTGCTAATGGAGTAGAAATTTTAAAAGAATCTACTGTAAACAAGATTGCAGTAAAAAAAAATAGCGAAATTGAAGTTGAGTTTGAAAATAAAAATGGAGAGATTTCGAGAGTTTTGTCGAAAAATATTTTTTTCAGTAATCCTTTATTGGAGTTCATCAAAATTTTTAATAACGAAATTCCTCAAAAAGTTGTTGATTCTGCAAACAGTTTAAATTATCGAAACCATATAAGCGTACATTTAACTATTGATAAAAAATTATTTGATGATAATTGGATCTATATTCACTCACCAAATATATCAATGGCAAGAATTGCTGATTTTACAAACTTTTCTTCAGAAATGAGTAAAGAAGGAACTTATCCTTTAACCCTTGAATACTTTTGTTTTGAAAATGATGAAATTTGGTCAAGTAGTAACGAAGAAATTATAAGTTTTGGTATCAAAGAACTAAAAAATATTTTTTCAGAAGATTTTAATGTTATACACTCTGCAGTTTCAAGAAATGCTAAAGCTTACCCTGTTATTCAAACAGGATATCAAGAACACATAGAAAATATAAAAGAATGGCTTTCAAGACAAAATAACATCACAGCAATTGGAAGATCTGGAATGTTTAAATACAACAATCAAGACCATGCGATGGCTACTGGAATGTATGCTGCAAGACACTTACTAGGACTTGGCGAATTTGATCCATGGGAAGTAAATGTCGATGGTGAATACCATGAGGAAATATCAAAAATAAATTAATTTTTGTATTAAAAAATTTTTTTTGAATATAATTAAAACTTCGGGCGCTTAGCTCAGTCCGGCAGAGCGCTTCCCTTACAAGGAAGAAGTCACAGGTTCAAATCCTGTAGCGCCCACCAATGTTTATGGGCTTTTAGCTAACAAATTCTTTCGCAATGCAATATATATGTAAGAAGTCCCCACTTAGTCCCCACATTTAGGAAGAATTCTGTCTTTTCTTGTAATTTAGGTAAGGCAAATTAGGCTTACTGGATCGTCAATCAAGGTTAACTTTAGGGTTTGTATTTTCGGTTACATCAGTTACAAAGTAACTATGGCGTGGAAGAACTCAGGCTTGTTCTTCTTTCCACTGTTCAAGTGTTTTGATACCTGAAAAATCTGCCTCACGATATCAGTTACCAAACCAGTCGCGTGTTATTT
>Ga0255764_10003557_pt1 | contig 12337 bp, 6 predicted proteins | sample 071ome_30_FD_179964 | JGI IMG/M metagenome (GOLD analysis project Ga0255764, IMG submission 179964) | Coastal salt marsh microbial communities from the Groves Creek Marsh, Skidaway Island, Georgia - 071406AT metaG (version 2) | ecosystem: Environmental > Aquatic > Marine > Intertidal zone > Salt... | reverse complement strand
GTCACGCGTCCTTCCGCGTCGCGCGCTCCCGTCGACCGCGTCGCGCGCGCGCGCGTCCGAGACACGCGTTCTCGCCAGTCCTACGATGCGTCGTGTTTGTATGTGTATACACTACGTAGGGTTTTGACTTGAACAGGTTTGACTTTCGTTCGTCTCGTTCGTCTCGTGGTGGCTTCACCGCGGGTCGAACCTGGGCGATCAAAAACCTCTCGAGTTTGGACAATTATGGGTTTTGGTTTCTTTGTCTGTTCGAAAAGGAAAAAATGCGAAATGCGATTGCGATTCCGCGCGCGTCGTCACGCCCCGACGCCGACGTCGAGGGACGGACGGACGGACGGACGTCCAGAGCATCGCGACCTTTGACCCGTGTGACGCGGATCGCGATGGTGTCGAGCGACATGCGCGGTGGAAACAGACGGAGAACGCGCGTGTGATATGACGCGTCAACGACATCATCATCACGTTGAGCCGCGGGTGGTTGAACGCCGGGTCGCGAGTGCACGCCGGGAAACGCGCCGAATGACGCGGGTCGTCGCGTTCGTCGCGTTCGCGTGCGCGACTTTGTCCGCGCGCGTCGTCGACGCGGTGTCGCACGAATCGATGCTGGACGTCGGGGAGTCCATGGCGTTGGACGCGACGTATCCGACAGTCGGTTCGGCGCTGGGCGGTACGTTGGTGAGGCTCTTGGGAGACGGGTACGACGGGAGCTCGAACGCGGCGTGTCAGTTTGATAAACAAGTGGTTTTACCGACGAGTAAGACGAAGAATGTGATGCTGTGTTTGACGCCGCAACACGTGGATGATCGAGGGGGGTTCGTCGCCGTCGGGTTGACGTTGAGACGGTCGGATCGAGACGCGACGACGGCGCCTTTGACGGATCGTCAAGGGGTGTACGCGACGTTTAATTTCGCGAAAGCGATGTCGACGAATGTGGTATATCCGACGGATGCGCCGGAAATCGGTGGGGAGATCATTTACGTCGGAGGGAAGCACTTACACGAGACGGCGAGCGCGAGATGGACAAAGCCGGCGACACACGTCGCCGTGGACGTCGTGTCGAGCGCGTTGATTCGATGCGAAAGCCCGCCGTTGACGAGCGGGGAGACGTCATCGCTCATCATTGCGACGTTCTCTGCGACGGCGAGCGAGTACGACGCCAACGTGGACGCGGCTACGACGAATAATCAAACGGCGTCCATTCCGCCGCGATCGAGAGGAGGATTGGCGTTTGTATTGGAGACGGCGACGTTTTCCCTCACGAACGCGACGGCGAGCGTCAACGTCACGGGTGGGGGCACCGTGGTCATCACGGGTGATGGATTTAGCACCGTCGGTGGGGAGGATGACGGGGATTTTCTTAGCTGTTATTTCGGTACGATTGGCCCGATTGACGCTCGAGTGACGGCGTCGAAAAAGGCGACGTGCGTAGCGCCGGCGAGACTCGCGCAGAGCGACGTACCGCTTAGATTGGGCATCGGAAATGGCCGGTTCGTGCTCTCCGATGGAGCGACGATTGCGTTCACAGAAACCGCGTGGACGACGAGCGATCCGCTGTACGAGGAGGAAGAACAGAGCGTCATCGTCATGAGCCCAACGCTGAGCAACGCCACGGGCGCCGTTCCGTTCAACGTCGTCGGCGGGGCAAACTTTTTCATCGAGGGTGCCGGATTTTCCTTCACGCACGACCAAGGGTGCGTGTGCAACTATCCTGATGGATCAACGTCGAGGTTGACGTACGTTTCGAGCGCGCTCGCGCGGTGCTCGGACGCACCGACGTGGACGTTTGGGGAGGTTACGATTAGTTGTAGCGACGACGTCGATTCGGCGGTTCGAAGCGTCTACGTAGCGCCGGTAGCATCGCCGAGCATATCTGCCGTCAACGCGCTCGCCATCACGTACCAAGGCGGGGTATCGTTGCAAGTCGAGGGGACGGATTACCCGGACGAAGGGGAGAGCCGGGCGTATTCGGGATGTCATTTCGGTCCGATTGGTCCAGTGCACGCGCGCTATCTCACCGGCGCGTTGGCCGAATGCGTCACGCCGGCGTTACTGCCTAGCCAAAACGTCGCGCTCGGGTACGGGGCGACGGAATCGACCGATGTGGTCAAGTACGAGTTGGAGATTCCAGTGACGAGCGATGCGACGCAAGACGTCGTGATTCCGCCTTTGACGGTGACGCCGACGACAACGTACCAATCCGCGTCCACGGCGCCGGCGATTGTGCCAGATTATCAATTGCTCGGTTCGCTCTCGATGGCGACGAAACTCACGTGTACTTTTGGAACGAACAGCACGAGCACTGGTGTGGCAGCCGTGGCGTCGTCGGTCGCCGTCGTCTCGTGTCCGCAACCGGCGAGTCTGTCTCTCGGTTTCGTCACGGTGAAGATTACTCGAGACGCCGCGGCGGCGGCGCTCGAACCGCCTGCGTACATTCTCGTCAAGAAGGATCACCGCGTCAGCGGCGTGCACCCGCGTCAAACCTGGGGCCCTGTGGATATCATTGCCATGAGTGGATCGGAGTTTATCGACGAAGGGAATTATTACTCTGGATATAACCAAGAGACAGATTTGTGCGTCTTTGCAGGCGGAAAACGAACTGGCGGTCGCGTCGTCTCATCCTCGTTGATCCTGTGCGAATCCCCGCTCGTGGAAACCTCTGGATTTGCCGATCGGTGGATCACCCCGTGCTTCGGCTCTTGCGATGACGCCACCGGGCTCCCGACCGGTTCGCTCCTTTCGGCGATTCATTCGCGGGTGTCTCTTACGTCCATGGCGCAATCGCACCTGTCTTCAATCGACGCGTCAAGCGGATGGACCTACGGCGGTACCCCCGTTCGCGCGACGCTCTCCGTCGCTGTCGCGAGCGAGATGATCACGTGCGTCTTCGGAACCATTCGCGTCCAGGCGCGCCCAGCCGGCGTCGCCGTCGTCGAAACCGTCGCCGCGGCGCAAGGTGAGAATATCGAAATTGATTGCGTATCGCCTGCTCGATCCGCTGGCGCCGTCGACGTATACGCCATCCTCGCCCAATCTCGCGCGCCGTTGATCACCGGGAAAACATTCACATACAAATAGTAGCACATTATCAGAATATTAGCGATAGTAGTCAATCATCAATCGGTGTCTAAAGGTTTTGGCGGCGAGCGCAACATTCGCGACGCGAGGCTTCACAACGTGACGTTAACAAAACCCGACCATATGTCTGGAGGCGTACCCTTCGCCCGCCCGGGCGTCGCGTACACCCTGCGCAACGCCCTCTATTTATCCCTCACCAATGAATGCAACGCAACGCCGCTGACGCGCACCCGCGGACCGGGATTCACCATGCCGTCGCACAGCGGTTTCGTACAGTTGAGTGGCGCTGAACCGACCGCGAACGAACTCGCGCGCGTCGTCGACGCGTTCTACGCCCGCGACGACTTGACGATTGCGAGCTCAGGAGAGAGCGACCCTGGGGTCGTCTTTGCCGGGTACGGTGAGCCGTTGTTGCGCGCGGAACGACTGTGTGAGGCGGTGAGAGAGATTAGACAGTTGAGACACGGCGTGGCGTTGCGCGCAAACACGAATGGTCTGGTCGACGCCACGGTCGCGGGAATGTTGGCGGATGCGGGCGTTCGGGCGATCACGGTGGCGTTAAATGCGTCTAATCCGGAGGAGTACGAGCGGGTGATGGCACCGGTGGGTGGGAGAGGGTTCACAGACGTGTTGGAGTTTATTCAAGCTGCCGTCGAGGCGGGTATCGAAGTGGAAGGAACGTGCGTGCGAACGCCGGGCGTGGACACGGCGGCGACGAGACGACTCGCTATGGCGCTCGGGTGCGTGGATTTTAGAGAGAGGGAGTACTTCAAGTGAGGTTGAAGGAAGCAGGGATGTGGAATGTCTCTCGTGTTGACTATTTGTATCTAGACTGTGATGTACAGTAGCTATGCGTGTTGTAACGACCGACGCAACGTAACGTAATGAGGACGTAACGTGACGTACCCCGTGATATTTAGGAGCCGAGTCGCGACTTTTTCGGATCGGGCGAGTGCAGACCGGCGTTATTTGTTCTCTTTGTCGGTCTGGGTGTGGCGGCGCTAAACTGCAGCGTACGGCTGATGTCGCATCCTGAAATCGGCGTGGATAACACGGCGCCGCCGCCGCGTCTTGCCGGCGGGCCGAGTTGTGTTCCCACCGGCGTTTCAGCGATTACGCCGCTAGACCGCGGCCGAGTCGCCGGGGTTTCGCCGATGCGAGACACCATCGGCCGGGTCATGGCTGGAGTGCTCGCCACGGCGCGACCAGCTCGTGGTAAAGGCGTCGCCATCGGATATGCGTGACGCGCCGTGGAGCCGCGCGATACCTTTGGTTTAGGCGGCGCGAACGAAGCCGCCGCGTTGCCCTTCACCTGCACGGCTAGAGTGATGGCTCGCCTGGAATTACTGCGCGCGAGCCAGTGCCACTCCTTGGGCGGTGGCGGTTTCTTCTGCTTGCCGCCGCCGCCGCCGACGGGCGGTGGGAGCTGTTTCACGTCATCGTACGTGAATCTATCCGGTTGTTTTGGTTTTCTCGGAGAGCGACGAGGAGGCGGCGGCGAGAAGGGCGTCAGGGCGAGCGAGTCGGATGCGCGTTCCGGCATCGCGTCGTCAGAGACGCCGAGCTCGATTTTCAATAATCGCATGGTTTCTGGAAGCAAACCGGTGTAGTTGGGCGCGAAGTCATTCTCCATGAGCGCAATAACGCCCGCTCGATCAGCCGGGGTCAAGAGGAAACGAATCTCATCAATCAGCTTGTTCACGCTCTTCACCAACTTCTTCATGTCCTTCTTGTCCATGACTCGTCCCTCGAGCGCCTCTGGATCCTCCGACGAGCCGACGTCTCTCATGAGTTCCATCTTGATGAGCGCGATTCGAAGGGAGACGTGCGCTTGGAGCACGTACTCGCGGCGTTTTGCCGCCTTGCACTTATTCTTGACGTATTTGAGCTTGAGCGCTTTCGCGTCGATGACGGTCGCTCGCGTGAGTCGCTCAAACAACTCATCCATATCGATATCACCCAAACTCAAGCGCAATCGATGAAGCGTCTTGGCGGCAAATTCGTGCAAATTCGGATCGATTCCGTTCGGTTCGTCCGATAAAGTCGCCACAAACTCGTCGTATTGCAGCTTGGCTGCGTTTACGACTTCGTCGGCGGAACCTGCCCATCTTTCCACGTCGCCAAGCAGGGCGAACTCGTTCAGCGTCGCACCGAGCGAACGCCTCGCCTTGCTCTTGCGTGGTGGCGACACGATACCGTTCTGAACCTTCATCATCTTTCGAAACCGTTCGTCGAGCACCTTGCGCGTGTCCATTCGCGCGATTTCGCCGTCACGCGAATTAACGCAAATCTCGTTTTCCATCGAGCGCAAGACTTTTCGCACGGCTGGCGTTAAATCCTGAGTCCCGTACCACGCCTCTAATCGGGACGCGCTCTGAGACGCCCCTCTATACCGGTCGGCGTCGAACGCGTCCTCAAGAGTCCTTACGTCTTGAGAAGAAGGCGCGTGAAAGACGTCGTCGTGGTACTCTCGCTGTGAAAGGCTTCCAGACGTCTGTGCGAGCGCCAGCTCCTGAGTCGCCGCAGGCGATACAATCTTTGCTCGCAGGTCATCGCGAAGCTTTTCAAGTAGTCCCGTGATACTCTCGAGCGTCTCCAAGTTGGATCTTCGCGAGAGTAAGTCGTCCATCTCGTGTCGCAGCGAATCTTCAGTTGCGTCGTGATCTGGCCGAACGGCGTCGGCTTTCAACGAAGTAATCGTAAACGATGCGCACGTCAGCGGTGTGAGAATAGCCATTTGGTTTGACTGCCCGGCTTCGCGACGCACGGCACAGACAGCATCCTTCATGACGAGCATGGCTAACAAAGCGCGAATCGGAGAATCACTGAAGGACATGATCGTCTGAGACTCCAACGCAAGCGACGTCGCCGGCACGTCCGCCTTGTTCACAAAGCCAACAATCGACAGTGTCACGTCTCGCCGACCAGAGGCCCCGACTTGATGGGCTTCGCCCAAACGCAAACCACCCTTCTCTTTTGTCTGCACGAGGATGTCAACAGTGCTCGTGGATCGATCGAGCGTCGACGGCGTCTTGGTCTGATCATCCTTGCCGACGGCGTCGCCGTAACTCTCGAGGGTATCAAATAGCGGGACCCAAGGCGCTAATCTACACGCCGCGTCCAAAGGGAACACCGTACCGTTAAGGTTTCTAAAAACCTCTCGTAAAATTTCCGCGAACGCGTCTCGAGGCTTCTCTCCGACGAACAACAGGTGCGCTTTAATCTTATCCTTTTTAAACTGCTCCTCGACGCCTCTAAACGACTTGAGCACTTGAGCGCCATCGAGCTGTTTCACCTCTTCGTCAGAAACGCGCGGCAACGGCGAAAGAATAAACAATACGTTGTAATCATCCGCGTCGCCGTCGTCCGCGTGTTCGTCATCCATACCGAAAGACGAGCCAAATCCAGAAATATCTGCAAAGTCATTCGTCGCCGCTCCGACGTTTCGCGTTAAATTCACCAACCACTCCTTCAGGGATACCCCACGCGCTACCGTCGCTGTCGACGCGTCATCCCCGACACCAGCTTCCTCGTACGCCGTCTCCACGCGCTCAAACGCCGTCAACCCATCGCGCACGCACGTCGCCGAAGACGCGTAAAACTTTCCAAACGTAAAGCCGCCGGCGCTCGTCGACGTCCCCGCCTCACCCATCCTCCGCAACGACCCATCGAACGCGTGCGGTGCGAGAGTCCCATCGCACGCCCGAATCGCAAACTCCGCCCTTCCGCTCGCGTCGACGACGCGTTCGAGCGCGCGACGCACGAACGCGCGCGTCGGTGCCTCGTTCATCGTAATCTGCGCATCGGGTCGCCCATCGGTCGTTCCCACCGCCGCACCGCTCTTTCTCGTCACCGCCGTGGAAACGCGCGCATCGATGAGAAAGTGCGCGCGTCGCGGTCGTCCACGCCGCGCGCGAGGCATACCGCGCGACGTCGGTTCGGTCGTTCGCGCGTCGCGAATTCGCTTTGTCGCGTTTGAAACATCCGAGAGAGCTGTCGTTCTAAATGTCCCAAATGTCCGATTTCATGCGTTTTGTCGTACTCAGCAGTTTTTAACTCTATAATTTACTTATGATTGTCTTTGAAAAAGTACCATCTTTAGACGATTAGATCGTTGATTCATATCCAGAGTACGACTTTCGTATTTTTTGAGACGAGGGAGGGGAACAGTTGGGAAAGCCGCGGAGCGCGTCGGCACACCGCGACGACGCGCGTTTTCGTGCCCGTCCCGCGTCGATCGACGACGACGCACCGACCGCGGGGTGCTTAATCTCTTCGTCCGCCGCGGTCGTCTTCGCGTGTATTCGCGTCGAGCGCGCGCGCGCGGTGCGTCGAACGCGACGGCATGACATCGAGGGAGAATTCGCCGCATTTGGCCGCGGGGCGACGAATCGGCGACGACGCGCTCGATGACGACGACGAAGAAGAACGCCCGCGATGGATGGATGCGAAACCGATGATTGCGCGACCGCGAACGGCGGAGACGTCGGTGTCGATGTCGGAGATGCACTCGAAACAGTTTCGAGACGAGCGGGTGAAGGATAGTCGCGACGAAGCGCGGGCGAGAGGCGTGTACGTGCCGCCGAACGTCGAGGAAGCCAAGGAACGGGCGGACGCGGTGCAACCGAGAATCATGGATGAAAATGGAAATCTAAAGCAATTTTCATTGTTCGATAAGGATGTGGATCTCGGGTTGGAGTTTGGGGCGGGGGTGAGCGGGTATTTTATAGTCACGGTGTCGTTTGCGTGGCTCTTCTTTATAGCGTTTGCGATGAATTTGCCGGTGATGTATCTTCATTACACGTCGACATTCTACGCGTCGCATTACGAGGCGGAGCCGATGGAAGTGGACCCACCGGAAATACTTCCGGGGAGGCCTCGGTTGTCGTATCACTCGTGGTACGTCAATTGGCATTGGGCCAATCCGATGAGCGCGAGTTTGGGTACGGTGGCGCCGGACACTGTGCCGCAGCGCGAGTGGGTGGTCGCGGGAGCAGGAAGCGGGGTGATGAGATGGAGCACGAGTAAGGTGGACTACATTCGGTTCGCAGCGCTGATGGATGTTTTGTCGACGACGATGTTGCTACTTAGCGTTCCGGTGTTGCTTTACGCGTTGCGCCGAAATCAGGAGAGAGTTGAGCGCGGGACGGCAACGATCAAGGATTACAGCGTGCTAGTCACTGGCCTTCCGACGGACGTAACCGAAGAGGAAATACGCTGTTTCTTTGCGCTCAAGTACGGAACCGTCGTCGGTGTCACGCTTGTCGGAGCTGAATGTTTTCACGTGCGTTTGCAACGTCGAAGACTCAGATTGATGGAGGATTACGACGAAGCCGAGGCGGCGCTCATAGCCGCTGGAAATAGAGGGGGTGACGTGACGAAGGTTCGAATCGAAAAAGAAATAGTCAAAGTGGAACGTAAAGTCGCTCAGAGGCGATCGAGAACGCGAGCCAAGAGATCGAGCGCATTTGTCACGTTTGACGACGAACGCTCAAAGACTGCCTGTTTACTGTACAACAAGCGCAGCTTGCTGTCTTACGCATTCGCGTTCCCGAGAAATCAAAGGTTTAGAGGAAAGCTGCGCTTCAGAGTAAAAGCGGCTCCGGAGCCAGAGGATGTACGGTATGAGAATTTACACTTGCCGAACCGGGCGTGGCGCCGCGTGCTCGTCTTCATCGGCGCCGCGTGCGTCGCTTGCTTGTGCTACGGCTTTTTGAAGCTTCTTGTCGCTGACAAGGAGGATAGATGGAGACAGGCGGATATGTTCCCGGATATTTTAGCGGAAGATATCGGCATAGTCATCGCGCGCGGTGAAGCAGACGATATTCAAGCCACACACGCTGCGCAGTTTAGGACGGCATGCAAACCAAAGTTGGAACAATGCGGAACGGCGTTTTCGCGTCAGGACACGTACGTCGGGCTGACTTGGGGGTCGCCAGGGTACGTCTTTTACGATTACCCGAACGCAACGCTTCAGGATCGCCAGTATGCGCAGGAAGATCTCGTTCGTGATTTGAGGCGATGCGCCGATCATCCAGAGCGATGTCCGGGCGTCGACACGCAAGACTGCTATGCGTGTTTTTGCGCCAGTCTCAAGTATGGACTTCCAAAACAAGTTGTGCGTCTGTACAACAAACCGATTCGCGCCGCGTGTGAACCGTACTTACGAAACGGACCGGGTGAGTACTACAACTGGCTATGGAATGCGCTCTTGATTACGCTGATGAATTTGATTTTATCCCTCGTGGCGCCGGCACTTGTGGCCATTGAACGCTTGCAAACGCACAGCGCGACGAACGCGTTGAAGACAAAAATAATCTTCGCCGTGCGATATTTCAACGTCGCTATCACGTACACGCTGTTGAATGCCAACTTCCATCACGTCGGCAAGTATTTTCCTTTGCTCAAACAAATGTTTGGATTGAAGGGTGAGTATTCAGACTTTACTCCAGAGTGGTACAACGACGTCGGTTTGGTTTTATTCATGGCGATCATGTTGAATGCGATGATGCGCTCCATGACTAGAGTCTTCGTCGACGTTGGATACTTTCTCCGAAAGAAGATTGCCTGTTCTACGAAACACACGCAAAAGAAACTCAACGAAGCGTTCGAGGGTCCGGTGTTTGACATTGGCGGCAAAATTGGAGACGTGTGCTTCACCACCATGGCGGCGATGACGTTTGCGAGCGGAATGCCCATTCTGTACCTGGTTTTATCCATGTACTTTGTTCTCATTTCCGCGTACGATTATCGATTGCTTTTCAAGGTTTGTCAAACGCCAGAGAGATTGCGAGCGCGTTTACCAAAATCAGCCGTCAAGGTGCTCTTCGCCTCTCTTGCGATGCACGCCTTTTTGGGCATGTGGATGTACTCGTACCACTGGACGCCCGACTTGCTAGAACCGTCCAAGCCGTTCGCAGACTCGATCGTCAACAAGCACGATCCTTTGGCGTACGCCATCGGTGGCGCGTCGCTAAACCCGGCGCATGACAACGACGCCATGATGGCTGTCGTCGCGGCGGATGGCGTCGCGACGCGATACATGAACTCATATGTGAACTCGACGATGGGCTCCGTAACAGAGACGTCTGAAGTCGCGGGCGCGCCTAGGCGACAGCTTCGGTTTGCCGAACGTCCATTTAGCGAAGCCGGCATGCCATTCATGGGTCTCTGCTTTGCCGTCATCGGCGCGGCGGGACTTTGGGCCATCGCATACAGGATTGCAAATTTGGGCACGTCGTCGAGGAAACAAATCTTGAGCTCGCATAAAAAGCTCCCGCTCTTCCAGGATGCCGTTCTCACCGGTCTTCTCGTCGGCTCTGACACGTACGACCCGCAAGAGCAGCGCGCGTACGCCTTCTTGATGGATAAGAAGCTTTCAAAGAAGCGCGCTTTGACGGCGCAACTTCGAGGCGACGCGCCCGATCGAGGCGACTCGGTTAATTCGCGAGACGCTTTTGGCACCACGGAACCGATGACGCATGCGAACGACGTAGCGCTCGTCAAGAAGGATTCGCGATACAACGTCAATCGAGATTACGACGGCGGCGCGCCGTGGGTGCGACAAACGAGACTCTACGGAGGAGAAGATTTGCGACGCGGGCGCGGTTCGCGAGGCACGCATCAACGCGACGGCGGTCACGGCCACGCCTACGTCGTCGCCGATGTCCGCGCGCTCGGAGGAGCGAACGATTACACGCACCGCGAAAATGATGCGTACGACGCGTACGACGACGACGACGACAGGGAGAGCGCCGACTTTTCTGGCTCGGATTTGGACACGGATGGCACCCTCGCGGACGACGCCTCCACGCAACCGAGCGAACGGTACGAGTCCGAATACGACGACATGGACGACAACGCCGGCGACGGAGCGTATTCACGACGACCCGCCTGGCTCAATTGATGTATAGAAGTACTTTCAATATTTAGAAGAATACATACACGCAACGCGACGCGTCGCGTCGCGGTGGCTCCGCCTCGCGGGGCGCCCAGTCGCGAAACGAAAACGCTAAAAATCCAAACGACGGCGTCGGACCCTCCACTACAGAGGCCGCTTAAACCGTCGCTCTTCACGACACCGCGTGATTCGTTTCGCGCGCTCGACGCCCCGTTTACTTCGCCCGTTTACTTTTTCCCGTTTGGAAACCTCTTCGTGGTTGATGACGTGTTACTCTTTGACGAAGATTTTTGAGGCGGTTTGCTCGTCTTCGGCGCGCGATCCGCCTTGACGAAGGACCACACACCGGTTCCTCGGAGTTTATCCGTCGCGCCGACGGCGTACAGCGCGCCGTCGGCTGCGGTTTTCAGGGTTCAGAAGATGGGCATCGATGCAAAGCTCGCGCGAGGAGGCAAACAATGAGGATAACGCGGAAGCCGAAGCGCGTACGCGACGTCGAGCGCGCGATTGTCCATCTGGTACATCGCGCGAAAGGGAAAAGGATGGGAAAATTACTGGATTACAAAACAGCCACCAATTCAACGTCAAAGTAGAGCGTCGCGTTCGGCGGGATCACCCCGCCGGCGCCGCGCGCGCCGTACCCCATGTCCGCCGGGATGACCAATCGTCGTCTCCCGCCCACCTTCATCGCCGGAACGTCCCCACCGTCGCCCAAGATGCCTTCATCCCACCCAGCGATCACCTGACGCACGCCAACCTTGAACTTTAACGGCGACCCGCGTTCGTACGACGAGTCGAACACGCGACCGTTTTCCAACCTACCCGTGTAGTGCGCCTGAATCGTCTGCCCTTTGGACGGCGCCGCGCCGGTTCCGACGACGGCGTCGCAGAACGCGAGACCAGAAGCGGCGGTTTTGAGTTCGTCCGCGCACTCGAACGACGGGCCGAGCCCGCGGGCGCGCGCGGTGGAGGTTGAGAACGCCGCGACGGTTGCCCCGGTGAGCGCCGTGAGCGCCGCGCGTCTCGTGGTGGTTGACTCGTCATCCGTCGCCGACGACGCGCGCGGGGCGACGACGCGACGGGTGGAGGACGACGACGACGACGAGATTAACCCGCGCGTCGTTCGCGGCGCGATGATGGCGACGCGCGTCGCGGTTGACGCGAACATGACTTTGTGAGTTTGGTTCAGAGAGGCAAACAGTGACGTCGTGTTCGCCCCGATCGATCCGATCCGTCCGTCACAACCGCGCGCGCGCGGATCGGACCCGACCGCCGCCGAAAGAGCGCGCGCGAGTGAGACGGGTTCCATCGTCGTTGTTGTATCGACGGCGCACATCGCGGACGGTCATCGACGCGAGCGAA
>Ga0255764_10003550_pt1 | contig 12352 bp, 6 predicted proteins | sample 071ome_30_FD_179964 | JGI IMG/M metagenome (GOLD analysis project Ga0255764, IMG submission 179964) | Coastal salt marsh microbial communities from the Groves Creek Marsh, Skidaway Island, Georgia - 071406AT metaG (version 2) | ecosystem: Environmental > Aquatic > Marine > Intertidal zone > Salt... | reverse complement strand
CATTGGCGGCACCTTTACGCGTGGCGAATCGCTCTTGGACATGCTGCATCTGCCTTACGAGCACGTCCCGCTGATGCCGATTTGGCTCTCCGGATTCATCATCGTCGTGGCGACGGTCAACCTGGTGCTGCTTCGACGCCCGGCTCAGGTCTGATTCACAAACCGGCCATGTCGCCGGTTTGGATGGTCCATTGACTGGCGTAGACGCCGCCGGACGCGACGAGTTCGTCGTGGAGACCTCGTTCGACGATGGCACCGTCGACCATGGACAGGATTTCGTTGGCGTTTCGGATGGTGCTCAGTCGGTGAGCGACCGCAATGGTCGCCCGGTCTTTGCCCGTTGAGAGCAGGTTTTCCTGAATGCGTCGCTCCGTTTCAGCATCCAAGGCGCTGCTCGCTTCGTCGAGAATGAGCAGGCTGGGCGACTTCAGGAGGGCTCGGGCGAGGGAAATTCGTGCACGTTGACCGCCGCTGAGCATGGCGCCGCGGTCACCGACCAAGGTGTTCATGCCCTCTTCGAGTTCCTGAACGAAGTCCCAAGCACCCGCCATGTGGAGGGCCGCTTCCAATTCGGCATCCGTGGCCTCTTGGTTGTAGATGACGTTGTCCCGAACCGAGCCGTAAAACAAGAAGGGGTCCTGGCTGACAAAACCGATGGCTTCGCGCAACGAGTGCAGGGTGAAGGCCGTGATCGGTTTGCCGTTGACGAGTACCTCCCCGCTGTCGGGGGTGTAATAGCGCATGATGAGTTTCAAAATGGTGGTCTTGCCGGCTCCCGTGTGCCCCATGATGCCGAGGAAATCGCCTCCTTCAACCTTGAACGAAATGCCGTTGAGCACCTTGATGGAGGTGTTTGGATAGGTGAAGAACACGTCCTTGAACTCAATGGTTTGAAGGCCGCCTTCAAGGGGGACGGCATCGGGTTCGTCGACGATGGTGGGCTCAAGGTCAACCGCTGCGAAGACGCGCCGGGCTGCCGCTTCGCCTCGTTGAAGTTGGTTGACGAGGATGCCGAAGATGAACATCGGCATCGTCATTCGGGTGCTGATGAGCAAGAAGGTCACCAATTGCCCCGTGGTGATTTCGCCCGTGCTGGCGAGGTAACCGCCGGCGGTCACGAGCAGTCCAAACGCCACGCCGGCGACGGCGTAAATCATCGGAATGAAGCGGTTGCGGTCCTTGCTCGCACCCATGGCTTGGTCACGGTAGGAACCGGATTCAACCGAAACACGGTCGGCTTCCCACTCCTCAGCGTTGTAGGCTTGAACGACGGCGATGCCCGAAATCAGGTTCTCGAGAATGGCGTGGATGTCCCCCGTGGACTCGCGTTGTTTGCGGTATTTTCGTTGCACGCGTGTTGAGAACCAGTAGACCGCCGGAACGATGAAGAGAATCGGACCGAAGAGAACGGCGGCCAACCTCCACGACATCAGGACGAGAATGATGAAGGCCGTGGCGAAGGTGATGACGATCCGAATGATGGAGGTGGAGGAATCGGAGACCACGTCCTCGAGTTGATTGACATCGCTTGAGAGGACCGACATGATTTGACCCGTCTGACGCAGGTCGTAGTACGAGGCTTCCATGGCGATGAGCGAGCGCGTGGCGTCCATCCGAAGGTCGTGCTGGATGTTGTAACCCAAGGTCTGCCAGGCGTATTCGGAAATGCCTTGGAAGATGGCGAGGCAGAGGAAACCGAGGAAGATCAGAATCCCGTAGCCGTACGCCGGGTTGCTGTGAATACCGGTGACCATGTCTTGGACGATTTGCGGTCCAGAGAGCACGTCGGTGGTGAAATAGTCCACGGCCAAACCGATGGCGACAAACGGCATGAGGTCGAAGAAGCGCGCGGCGGCGTTGGCGAAGATGCCCGTGAACACCCGGCCGGGGTATTTTTTGGCGTAAGGGACCACGCGCCAAATCTGCTTTCCGAGAACCTCCGCGCCCTCGTTGATGTCTTCGGGGGACATCATGTCCTTGCCGCCGCCGGACGCGTGGGCTCTCGTCATGGAGCAACGCCCCAGTCTGCATCTCTTGAACCCTCGCTCACTTGGTGGATTCACCGAGACCATCCAACCAATCTTTGATGAGGGTTCTCGGTTTCCCATCAATCATGCAGAGGCAACGCCGTCGAGCCACCGTTTTGTTTTCAACGCTGATGTTGCTCCAAGTTCTCTCCCCAGCGGTTCTCGTTTCGGCTCAATCCACCACCTTGGAAGCCCAAAGCGATGCGGACTTGGCGGGATTGGCTCAACTCGGCATCGCACCGATGGCGACGGCGGAATACGGATGGCTGGCTTCGGAAGCCGGCACGGATGTATCTCGTCTCCTGTTCAGAGACGTGACCCTCGTCGCCCCGATGGATTGGGCCGACCTGACGGGGGAATCCCGGGTTGACGGTTTCCATCTCCTCAGCCACGCCTACCCGGTGCCGACCGACTGGCACGGCCAATTGGCCGCAGCCGGCATCGAATGCTTCTCCTTCCTCCCACCGAGCGGCTTCCATTGCGATGTTGGGGGCAGCACCCCTGCCCAACTGGCCGCCCTCAACGTTCTCGGCATGGCGCGAATGGATGCGGTCGACAAGGTCCAGACCGACCTTGTGCGAGGAATGAACGGCCTTGAGATGTATTCACCCAATCCCTTTGTGAACGACGATTGGGCCATGGTGAACATCATGCTCGCCGGTGACGCCCTGCCCGAAGGGACGAGCGCTCAGAGGGGTGTGGAGGTGGACTCGCACAGTGGACGGTTCGCTACAGCGACCGTTGACAGCGGCGGTTTGGCTTGGCTGGCTCACCAAGACACCGTCGAATGGATTGAAGCCAAGCCGTTTTTCGAAATCCTGAATTCAAAGGGGATTGAGGTGATGAACGTCACCGATGTCTGGAGCGGAACCAACATGGCCGCCATCAACACCGGCTGGTCAGGACTTGACGGCTCGGGCATCATCGTCACGGTGGCCGACACGGGTCTCGATAACGGGGTGAACAACAGCAACATGCATCCCGATTTCCGGGACCACATCACGGGAATTCTCTCCTTCCCTCCGACCGCAGCAGAGTGCACCTACTACAGTTTGAGTCCGTGCGGCGACGATGCGGAGGACCTTGACGGGCACGGAACCCACGTGGCGGGATCGGTTTTGGGCGACGGAACGCACAGCAACGGCGCCATCATCGGTGCCGCACCGGAGGCCCACCTCCTGTTCCATGCCATCGCAACAACGCTGAACAACGGCGATGAGTCGCTCATCGGCATTCCCAACGATCTTGATGACCTGTTTTCCCTTGCATGGGCCAACGGCAGCCGTGTCCACACCAATTCTTGGGGGTCGGACGCGAACGGAGCTTACACCACCTCTTCGGCTCAAGCCGATGCCAGCGCCCGTACCTACGACGAGTTGGTGATCTTGTTCGCCGCCGCCAACTGGGGCGAAGACGCCAACTCGGACGGCGAAATCGATTTGGATTCCATGGGGTCGCCGGCCACGGCAAAGAACGTCCTCACCGTGGGTGCAGGGGAAAACGACCGGGCCAACATGACCTGGACGTGGGGGTCAGCATTCGGTTATCCTGCCTCTCCGGTTTCGGGCGACAAAATTGCCGATAACCCCCAAGGAATGGCAGCATTTTCATCCCGTGGACCGGCCGACGACGGCCGCCTCAAACCCGAGGTGACCGCCCCTGGAACCATGATCCTCTCGACCAAGTCACGCAGCACGACCGACACCGGTTGGCTCGCTCACAACGCCAGTTACACCTACATGGGCGGGACGAGCATGGCCACGCCGCTGACCGCAGGCGCAACGGCGCTCCTCTTGCAACACCTGATGGACAACGAAGGTGAGAGCGCCCCCACGTCGGCCCTCATCAAAGCCATCTTTACCGCAAGCGCCCATGACATGGATGGACAGTATTCCTCGTCGACCAACGGTGCCGGTGAAGCCGCTCCAAACAACCACGAAGGTTGGGGTCTGGTCAACATGACGCAGGCCATCAACACCTCCTGGCTCCAAGGCGAATCGGTCACCACGAACGCTGAACGGGGATGGTCGTTCAACGTCCCCGCCAATGCTGCTGACATCAATTTCGCCCTGTCCTGGACCGACCCGGCCTCAACGCCTTCGGCCAGCACCAACCTCGTGAACGACCTTGACCTTGCGTTCAAGAGCCCTTCGGGAACGTGGACCAACTTGTCCAACAACCTCGACAACACGCGGGGGCTCACGCTCGCGAGCCCTGCGCAAGGCACCTGGGAAGTCCACGTGCTTGGCTCCAACGTCCCGACTGGACCTCAGTTCTTCGCCCTCGCGATGACGGGGGATTACACCCTCACCAACCTCACCCAAGACACGGACGGGGACGGCTACGAGGACGAGGATGACGACTGCAACAACACGGCCGGCAGCTCCACCGCCGATCGAACGGGATGCCCCGATACCGACAACGACGGGTACTCCAACCCCGACGGCAACTGGACGGTGAACGACGGCGCCGATGCCTTCCCGTCCGATGCGACCCAGTGGGAGGACAGCGACTTTGATGGCTACGGCGACAACGCTGCCGGTACCGAACCCGACGCGTGCATTTCGCTGGCAGGGAATTCCACAAGCGACCGCTTCGGCTGCACCGACACCGACGGCGACGGGTTCTCCGACGGCGACAGCGGGTGGACAACCTCCAACGGGGCCGATGCGTGCACAACCGTAGCAGGACCCTCGGACGAAGACCGGAACGGGTGTGCAGACCAGGACGGGGACGGGTACTCCGACCCCGACAGCGGTTGGACCACGGCCAACGGCGCAGACGCCTTCCCCACCGACAGCACCCAATGGGCCGACAGCGATGGCGACGGCTACGGCGACAATCCCCCTCCCGCCACTTCAGGCGATGGATGTCCGAGCACCTCAGGCACCTCGATTCACGACCGCTACGGGTGCACCGACACCGACGGGGACGGGTATTCGGACCCCGACGTGTTGTGGACAACCTCAAGCGGTGCGGACGCCTTCGCTTCCGACAACACCCAATGGGCTGACAGCGACGGTGACGGCTACGGCGACAACGCCACCGGAAACAACCCCGATGCGTGCCCGAGTCAATTCGGAACCTCGACGGAAGCCGGTCGACTCGGCTGCACCGACACCGACGGGGACGGCTACGCCGACGTGGACGATGCCTTCCCGAGCGAAGCCACCCAATGGGCCGACAGCGATAGCGACGGCTACGGCGACGAGGCCAGCGGGTTCGAAGGCGATGCGTGTCCGAGCACCAGCGGTACGTCGACCCGGGACCGGTTCGGGTGCACCGACACCGACAACGACGGGTCATCGGACGGGGATGCAAACTGGACGACGACCGACGGCGCTGACATCGCCCCGAACGATTCCACCCAATGGTTGGACTCGGACGGCGACGGTTACGGCGACAATCCCTCCGGAACCAACGGCGACGCTTGCCCCCTCATCGCAGGGAACTCGACCAACGACCGACGAGGCTGCACCGACAGCGACGGCGACGGCTACTCCGATCCTGACGTGTTGTGGACCACGGACGACGGCGCCGATGCGTACCCTCTCGACCCCACCCGCTGGGGCGACAACGACGGTGACGGGTTCGACGATGGCTTGGACGACGATTGTCCAACCGTGTTTGGAACGTCCGTCCACGACCGGAAAGGCTGTCCGGACCAAGACGGGGACGGCTACTCGGACCCCGACAGCGGTTGGACGACGGGCGACGGCGCCGACGCCTTCATGACCGATTCATCGCAGTGGAACGACACCGACGGCGACGGTTTCGGGGACGAGGCCACCGGTTCGCTGCCCGATGCATGCCCCAACACCTACGGTGAGTCGTGGCAGAACGGCACCTTGGGTTGTCCTGACGCTGACGAAGACGGCTGGGCCGACAGCGAGGACAGCCATCCAAACGAGGTCACGCAATGGTTGGACGGCGACGGTGACGGCTACGGCGACAACCCTGGCGGCGTCAACCCCGATGCATGCCCGACGGCCTCCGGAAACTCCACTCAAGGAAACCGACTTGGTTGCCCCGATACCGACGGCGACGGTTGGGACGACGCCATCGATGCCCTCCCCAATTTGGCGACGCAATGGCTTGACCAGGACGGTGACGGCTACGGCGATAACGCCAGCGGCTTGCAGCCGGACGCTTGTCCCGGCGAAAGCGGAACCTCAACCGAAGACCGCTACGGCTGTGTTGACGACGACGGTGACGGCTACTCCAATGCGAGCGACGCCTTCCCCGACGACCCTACTCGCTGGGTCGACACCGACGGTGACGGCTACGACGACGCTGAAGATGCCTGTCCCTTCACCAACGGCAACTCAAGTCTGGACCGCTTGGGCTGCTTGGATTACGACGGCGACGGTGTTTCCAACCCGAGCCCGGCGGTCGGTAATCAATCGGGATGGAACCTCAGCGATGGGGCCGATGCCTTCCCTTACGACGCCACCCAAACCGCGGATCAGGACGGCGACGGCTTCGGTGACAACGCTTCGGGGATGCAAGCCGATGCGTGTCCCACCACGTCCGGCACGTCCACCGTGGACCGGTTTGGATGCGAGGACGGCGACGGCGACGGAACTTCGGACACGAACGATGCCTTTGCCGACGATGGGAGCCAATGGAGCGATGCTGACGGCGACGGCTTTGGCGACCATCCAAACGGCACCCAAGCCGATGCTTGTCCAAATGCGGTGGGAACCTCCACCTTGGGCGGGTTTGGATGCCCTGACGGCGACGGCGACGGAGCGGGCGACGAACTTGACCTGTGGCCAACGGACGCCACTCAATGGTTCGACAGCGACGGTGACGGCTACGGTGACGAGGCCTCAGGGACCGATGGCGACGCCTGTCCCGGCGAGGCTGGAACCTCGACCATGGGCGGAACCGCAGGCTGCCCGGACAACGACGGTGACGGCTGGGCCAACGAGCAGGACGCCTTCCCCGACCAGGCGAGCCAACACGCCGATGGGGACGGTGACGGGTACGGCGACAACGCCAGTCTCGGCGCCCATCGCCCCGACCACTACCCGAACGACGGCACCCGGTACGCTGCAGAAGCAGCGATGACCTGTTCGCCGGTGAGCATCGACGTTGATTTGGCCGCAAGCGGTTGGTTCTCCTTTACGTGCACCTTGAGCACGACCATGGCTTCGGCGTTTGCCGCCAACGTGAACTGGGAGGCAACCAACAACATCGTGGGCGAGAATTCCAACCACTTCATCACCTTCACCTCGGAGAGCGGAACCTCGCAAACGGTCACCTTCTCGGGGACGGCAAAAGCCACCGGGAACCACCAACTGCAGCTCTCCGCCCGAGAGCCCGGTGCGGAGTACCCCATGGACACCGTGACGGTCGTGATTCGGGCCACCGATTCCAACGCACCCGTGATCACCGCCGATGAAGCGGAAGGTTCGGGGTTGAGCACCCTCATTGAGAATCCGGTGATTCAGGCCAGCATGGCGGTGTTGATTCTCTTTGTCCTGATGGGCGCCCTGATGCTTCGGGGCCGTGCGAAAAGTGCGAAAGAAAGCGAGCGCCGTGCGCGCCGCATGGCCGATTACCGAGACACGCACGGCATGGTGGACCTGCCGCAGCGAAGCATGGTCCAGCAGCAACGTCCGCCACCAGCAAGTCGGCTGCGGGAGAGCTCCATTTTCGACGAGTTCCGGAAGCGTTGAGCGAGCCCCTCCAACCGATTCCCTCAAAGGGGGGAGGCGATTGGCTGAAATCACCACAAGCGGATATGGTGAAGTGGTTATCATCTGAGGTTTCCAACCTTATGTCGTGGGTTCGACTCCCGCTATCCGCACCTCTTCTCGCAGGAAGCAAGGCCCTCGACATCCTTGGACCAACAAACATGAAAGGCTGAGCCAAGGGGTTGTTGTAACGAACAACGAGGCGATTGATGTGAACTTCCTGCTCCTTTGCTTGCTGACCTTGTGGCTGTACCTCCCCGGTTTCCTGGCGAACACCTTCGCCATGATGTGGGGGAAATGGCTGCCCAAAACGGGATACGGCCCTTGGCCCATCGACGGGGGACGCCGATGGAAAGACGGCAACCGAATCCTGGGGGACGGGAAGACATGGAACGGTTTGATCGGTGGGTCGCTCACGTCCGGCCTTCTTTGCGTGCTGCTGGCCAACCTCGTGAGCGAAGGAAGCATGGCCACGGTCTTTGACGACGGGGCAACCGTCTTTGCTCATCCCTTGGTCGGGGCAGAATCGGCCTGGTTCTACATCGGTGGCACCACCGGGGCTGCCTTCGTCCTGGGGACCTTTCTGGGCTTTGCCTGCCTGCTCGGCGACAGCGTTGGCTCCTTCGCGAAACGCCGTCGAGGCCTGAAACGAGAAGGCGATGTCTCCTCAAAAGCGCCGCTCTTGGATACCTTGCCCTTTGCAATCATGGTGTTTTTGCTCGGTCAACTTTTCCTCGGGCCCTCCGTGTTGGCTGCAGAAGAACTCCGCTTGCCGATGCTCGCCCTCGTTCTCATCACGCCGGTCCTTCACCGCTCGTTCAATCTCATCGGTTACAAAATCGGTTGGAAAGACGTTCCGTATTGACGCAAAGCCGTTGGTGAGGGCCAAGCCCTATGAAGGCCAAACAGGACGCCTCAGCATGATGGGCACCTCCAACGCCACCGCTCGAGCCCTCCTGCTGGTCTCGTTGATGCTCATCGCCCCGCTCTCGGGGTGCTTTGGTGAAGACGAGGTCAAACCCATGACCGCCGAGAACGCCCTCACCATCGACGGCGTCGCCGCCAGCGAAGTGACGCTGCGCGCCGGAGAATGGCACGATGTGCTGCTCATGGGCGAAGGCCTTCGTCTGAGTGCGTCCGCACACGACGTTCTGCTGTTCGTCAACGGTAGCCTGGACCTTGACAGTTCGGTGCCGGTGAACGGCGACCGGGTGCTGGTTCAATTGCTCACAACGCCGTACACGACCGCTGTTGAGTTGACCGTCTACGCCAAGGACGGTCAAAAGACGGTGGTTGACTTGCCCATCACCAACGGAACGCCGATCGTCAGCGGTGAGGCGTGGTACGAAAAAATGGATTACATCACCTGCGACACGCCATCCGACGATTGCGGTGCCTACAACCACCGCTGGATGGGAAGTCCAAACCCGCAATTCGAGCGAGCAGCGGCCTACTTCCAAGGTCACTTTGAGGGCCTCGGCTACGACACCCACTTGATGCGCGTGGTTGACACCCTCAACCCAACGCAACCCGAATCCTTGAACGTGATCGCCTGGAAGCAAGGACGTTCGAGCGAGTGCGTGCAAGGCATGGGCGCTCACATGGACATTGCACCGCCTGCAGGGCCCCCGGGCGGCGGTACATGGGAAGGCGCCTACGACAACACGGCCGGAACCGTGACCATGATGCTCTACGCTCAGGTTCTTGCCGATATGGAGGTGGAATGCGACACGTTCCTCGCCCTCTGGTCCTCTGAAGAAGAGGGTTTGCGAGGCTCCAACGCCTTCGCCAACAACGACTGCGATGCCTGCTTGCCTCAGGACAAGGAACTCCGCTTCTACATCAACATGGACATGATGGGCATCTCCTGGCCCGCCGTGAAAGAAAACGGCGACCCGTTCCCCTACCACGCATGGTCCGGGCCCGATAGCGACCCTGAAACCCAAGACGTTGCCATCACGAGCATTCTGGACCACGTTCATCGAAACATCCTCAACGCACCCATGGACCTGCGCATCGACGGTTCGTACGGCGCTGGATGCGACCAGCATTGGGACGACCACAGCAATTTGGTGATGGACGTCCACGAGGACACCTTTGGACGATCGGACCACGTCACGTTCAGGAACTTGGGCGCACAGACCATCTTCCATCTCGGTGCCTACGACGACGATTATTCGGCCTATCACTCCCCTCAAGACACCCTTGAGAACATGGTTGCCGTGGTCGGGGGTCAGGAAAACCTCGAGGCCAGCATTGAATTCGTGATGTGGGCGGCCATGCTGGAGTTCTTCTTCGCCGACCAAACGCCGGAAATTCGCAACGTCAACGCCTGAGGGAAGGAACGAAACTTCATCAATGAATTCAACAACCTTCGGTTGTGGGTGAAGACGAACTCGGTGAAGGGTTGGCGCCTCAACCCAAGCTCCCGTTCCGGGCCCGACATGCAGCGTCGCTCTCGCTTGCCGCAGGCTTCCTGCTCGCCTTCAGTGAAATCGTCTTCAACCTGATGACCGGCGACAACGTGGTTGACGCCGTTTGGCCTCATGCGGTTCGTTCGCTGGATTGGACCATGGCGTTGCGTGCGTCAGCAGCGTTGCCGTTCTCCATCGCCATCGTCCTCTCCGCCTCGTCCTTTTTCGGACGCCGTGCTTACCTCACCTCAAAACATCACGAACGAATCCGGTTGGTTCTTTTTGCTATGCTGGGCTTCGTTCTCGGCTTCCTCACGATTCATTTCATCATGGACGTTGCGTACTTGCGAGGGGCGTTCTTGCTCTTGCCCACCCTCTACGGATGGACCCTTGCGATGGTGTTGTTGGTGCTCGGGGGCCCGCCGACCCTGCGTTCACCCGGTGGTGAAGGTGTCTCTTGGCCCAAAACCGCCCACCTCTTGGGGGTTTTTTTTGCGGCTTGGTTGGTCATGCCGGGCATCCCTGCGCTTGTGGGCATGGCCCCGGCACCTCCCGATGCACCCCGAATTGGATACGGTTCAACCCCCGGGCCGTACGACACGGTTCAATTCTCCTCGCCCTACACCATGCCCGCCGAGGTCCTTGCGGTTCAAGGCGATCTCGAAGACGACGTCACGTTCAGCGTCCATCTCACCCTTCCTGACCTTCCCGAAGACACCCCGCTGACAACGGTCCCGCTGGCCGTCTTGCTCCACGGCTTTGGTTATCCCGACGTCAATGCGTACCAGACTTGGATTTCCCACCTAGCGGCCAAGGGCATGGCTGTGGCGTTCCTGCAATACCCTTCGGATCTGAGGCCGGAAGGGCATGAAACCTTTGATGAGGTCTACGAAGCGGGCACCTCGAACTTCTTGCAACACACCTACCGGAACCTTTCGATACGGGCGGCGATGGACCATCTGGACGCCTTGGCGATGGGTGAAGATCGCGACCCCCGCATTGACAAAACCATTGGGGGCGTGATCATCGACCCTTCATCGCTCTGGGTGGGTGGTCACAGTTTGGGGGCGGCCTACACCTTCCTAAGTCTTGACGACGCCTTTGAGCGAGGATGGGGGGGCCATGCATTGGTCGTCGCCCTTGAGGCCCCCGCAAGTCGGCCGATGCAGGACGCCTTGCAGCACGATTTCGCCCGGATTCCGGCCAATACGCTGGTCCAAATCGCCGTCGCCGAAGACGACATGAGCGTCGGGATGTGCCCCGGAGCCTTCCATCAGGCACAGTTTGGGACCCTTCCCGAAGAGCGAAACCAACTCATTGTGGTCCGTTCCGACAAATACGGGTTCCCTCGACTCGTGGCGAGCCACTACATGCAAACCGACCCCGCCCACGACCGGTTGTCCGATTGGGGCTTTTACCGTCGCATTGACGCTCAAGCGGATTACATCGTCGCCCAAGGCCGAAACGACACCTTCACGGCAGACTTTGCCTATCAATACATGACGGATGAAACGATGCTCACCGGGATGGGTCAATGGGAAGACGGGACGCCCGTCCTGCCTCTCCGGTTGATTCACGACGCCATCAACACCGATACAGCCTTCAAAACGTGCACCTGAGGAGATGAACAACGTGGGAGAACAGAGCATCGGGCAGGACATCAAAGCGCTTTGGAAGTACATTGGAGGCTCGGCCTTCCTCGCATCCATGTGTTGTTTTCCAAGCGTCGTGTTGGTGTTCTTCGGCCTTGCGAGCGTCTCCTCCGCCGCTGCGCTTTCCAACGACTTGTATTGGGGAACCAACGGGATGGGCTGGTTCCGTCCGTTGCTGTCCGCCGTAAGCGTGGTTTTGGTGCTCGTTGGGTTGACCCTCTATTTCCGAAGCGAAGGCATCTGCACGCTCGACCAGGCCAAGAAACAACGAACACGCATCGTCAACACCTCTCTGGTCGTGTTGATTTTGAGCACGCTGATCTATCTGGTGTTCAACTACGTCGTGTTGACCGAGGTGGGCATTGCCTTGGACCTGCCTTGGGAGAGCAGTCGCTTCTGGGAGTGATTACCGAGCGTTTCGTTGGGTGTTGCAACCCACGCCCCAATCGGGATTGGCGTTCATCGCCGCCTTGGTTTGGTCCAAGAGCACGTCCTCGGGCGTGCGTTCGGGGACTGATTTTGGTCGAGAGGCGAGGGAAAAATGATACTCCTCATCA
>Ga0255764_10003549_pt1 | contig 12353 bp, 19 predicted proteins | sample 071ome_30_FD_179964 | JGI IMG/M metagenome (GOLD analysis project Ga0255764, IMG submission 179964) | Coastal salt marsh microbial communities from the Groves Creek Marsh, Skidaway Island, Georgia - 071406AT metaG (version 2) | ecosystem: Environmental > Aquatic > Marine > Intertidal zone >... | reverse complement strand
AATGTTTGCAATGCTTGGGAAAAAGGCGGTCCTATGACTGACTTTGATGACATTGATGAACTGGAGCCACTTGAAGGCAACGAGAAGGACATTTTCTAATGGCTATAGAACGCGGTCTAGGTGCGGGTGGATTGCCCGAAGAACCAATGGTTCCACAGGGGCCAACATTTGAGAATGTGATTGATTTGGCTGCACAGCCCGGGGTTACTGAGTTTGATGACGGTAGCGCCGTTGTGGGTGAGTATGAGGAGCCTATGGAGGCTCCTGTTAGCGTTCCGTTTGATGGGAACTTGGCTGAAGTTATTGATGAAGCCGAGTTGGGTTTGATTTCATCTGATTTGGTTGGTTCGATTGAGGATGACTTGTCCTCTCGTGAAGATTGGGAAGATACATATAAAACTGGCCTTGAGTTTTTGGGGATGAAGACTGAAGAGCGGACAGAGCCGTTTGAAGGGTCTTCTGGCGTTATTCATCCATTATTGGCTGAGTCTGTCACACAGTTTCAAGCGCAAGCGTATCGTGAGTTGTTGCCTGCAACTGGACCTGTTCGTACATCTGTTATTGGTGCGCAAAATGAAATGCTTGTAAAGCAGTCTGAGCGCGTCAAAGACTACATGAACTACATGATTACCTACAAGATGGAAGAGTACGATCCAGAGTTGGATCAGATGCTGTTTTATCTTCCTGTCATTGGTTCTACGTTTAAGAAGGTTTATTTTGATCCGCTAAAGCAACGTGCTGTTAGCAAGTTTATACACGCTGAAGACTTGATTGTGCCATATGGTGCAACTGATTTGGTGTCTTCTCCGCGCATTACGCATCGAATTTCAATGGATTCCAATGAAATCCGCAAGATGCAGCTTGTTGGTTTTTATCGTGATATTGATTTGCCAACTTCTTCTGAGGGCAGTTCATACGAAGCTGATGAGGTTGAAGAATCAATTGATGATATTCAAGGCGTTCATCCTAGCGGACCATCTGAAGAGTTAACGCTTTATGAAGTTCATACGAGCCTTGATATTCAGGGCTTTGAGGATATGGGGGTCGATGGTCAGCCGACTGGCTTGAAGTTGCCTTATATTGTGACGATTATTGCGGATTCAGGCGATGTTTTGTCTATTCGCCGTAATTACACTGAGGCTGATCCGATTAAGAGTGCGAAACAATATTTCGTACATTATAAATTTCTGCCCGGTCTGGGGTTCTATGGCCTTGGCTTGACGCATATGATTGGTGGTTTGGCGCAAGCCTCTACGTCCATTCTGCGTCAGCTAATTGATGCAGGTACGCTCTCCAACTTGCCTGCGGGTTTTAAAGCCCGTGGCGCTCGTATTCGTGATGAAGATGCTCCTCTACAACCGGGTGAGTTCCGCGATGTCGATGTGGTTGGAGGCACCCTGCAAGGCTCTCTGATGCCCCTCCCCTTCAAAGAGCCTTCAGGGACGCTTTATAACCTTTTAGGCACTCTCGTAGACGCAGGACGCCGCTTTGCGTCTATGGCTGACTTGAAGGTTGGTGAGATGGGCGGTGAAACGCCCGTTGGCACAACGATGGCGATTATGGAGCGCGGGACAAAGGTTATGTCCGCGATTCACAAGCGTCTTCATTACTCACAAAAGATTGAGTTCAAACTTCTGGCTCAGATTTTTGCAGAAACGGTGCAGGCATATCCATATCAAGCAGATATGCAGATGGGTCCTGAGATTTTTGTGCAGGATTTTGGACCTCAAATTGATGTTTTGCCAGTTTCTGATCCAAACATTTTTTCGATGTCACAGCGGATTGCTTTGGCGCAAACTGAGCTACAGTTAGTTCAGTCTAATCCACAGATACATGGTGGCCCACAGGGGCTGTATGCTGCTTATCGTAAGATGTATGAGGCGCTAGGCGTAACAAACATTGATGCGATATTGCCGCCTCCTCCACAGCCTCAGCCAATGAATCCATCAAAGGAGAACCAAAACGCTCTCATGGGCGCTCCTTTGCAGGCGTTTCCTGATCAAGATCATGAGGCGCACATTGAAACGCACATGGCGATTATGTCCACACCCGCGATGCAGTTGAATCCACAGGCTCTTGTTACGCTCCAAGGGCATATTCAAGAGCATATTGGAATGCTTGCAGAAAATCAGGCACAACAGGAAGTTATGTCTCAGATTCCACCAGAGCAAATGCAGATGATGCAACAACAAGCTCAAATGCAGCCCCCACAAATGGGACCTCAAGGGCCTATGCCACAAGACCCAATGCAAATGATGATGATGCAATTCAAGCCTCAAATAGACGCAAGGGCCGCACAAATAGCGGCGGATATGACAGAGCAACTTGTGCAGGCTATGTCTCCAGAGGGCCAAACGGAAGATCCGCTAGTGGCAATCAGACAGCAAGAATTGCAACTGAAGGCCGCAGATATGCAGCGTAAGCAAGGTGAATTTGAAGCACGTCAGGAGATGGAGCGCGAGAAAGAGCGCAATGATGTGTTAATCGCGCAGCAACGTATTGATGCTCAAGAAAAGGCTATAGATGAGCGTTCCCGCGTTGCTGAAGAACGCATTCAGACTCAGAGAGATATTGCTGCGGTGAATGCACAAATGAAAGGACGGTAAAATGAGTTCATCTGTTAGGGAGAAAATTGTAGAGCAAATTCGTTCTGCAAAACGTGCAGCAAAGGAGGTTGGTAATGCCGTTGAAAAAGGGATCAAGTCGGCAAGTGATAAGCTCGAACATATCGAAGCTAAAGTCAGAGGGGCGTCCGCAGAAGCAAGCAGTGGCGATAGCCCTAAGCCAAGCCAAAAAGTCGCGCCCAAAAAAGCAGTCAAAAAAGCCCCAGCCAAAAAGAAAACCAGTAAAAAAAGCTAACGGTGGGGTGATTAGCAGGTTTAGCAGAATTGCTAGACCCCAGAGATTCCAAGGTATTTTCTGATTTTATGGTAATTATACTTGTGCTTTCCAAATAATCGCATACTATATGCGGTATGGACGCACTAAATCTTGCAGAATATCTCTTGAAAAACATACGTGAGCGCGATGTGCGTCTGAAAGACAAGCTCGCGGATGGTTCGATACAGGCTTTTGACGAGTATCGGTACATCGTAGGCGAAATACGCGGAATGTCCTACGTTGAACAAGAAATCAAAACCGCGATGAAAGGCATAGAGTACGCAGATGACTAATAAGTTATTTGTGCCAGATCACGTTGCAAAGGCAGCGCGAAAGGCAATAAAAGAAAACGCAGAAATGCCAAAACCTATAGAAAATGCTTTTGGTAAAGGTGCGGCAAACAAAAACGAAGATGATCCATCTCAAATGGAAACATCTGCACTAGAGAGATTGCCACAGCCAACAGGCTATCGTGTTCTCATCATTCCCTATTACCCAAGTGCGCAAACAAAAGGCGGTTTGTACGTTCCAGATCAGGTTCGTGACCGTGAAGCCTTTGCGACTGTAGCCGCTTATGTGGTTAAGTTGGGTCCAGACGCATATAAAGATTCCCAAAAATTCCCAAATGGTCCTTGGTGTAATGAAAAGGATTGGGTTCTTATAGGAAGATATGCTGGAAATAGGTTCAAAGTGGAAGGTCTTGAGGTTCGTATTATAAATGACGATAATATTATCGCAACAATTCTTGACCCAAAAGACATTTCTTATGTATAAGGTAATGGAGAGCAAGGAAAATGGCTATGGCTGAAGACATTCGTGAAGACGAAGACATTGAGGAAGCTACATCTGTTGATTTTGATGACGACGATCAAGGCGTTGAAATTGAAATGTCTTCGGACGAAGAAGAAGAAGCCCGAACAAATGTTCGTAAAGATTCTTCAGGAGACGATGAGCTAGATAGCTACAGTGAATCTGTTCAGCGTCGAATCAATCAATTAACGGCAAAACGTAAGCAGGCAGCAGAGGAAGCTCAAGCTGCTGTTCAGTACGCCCAGCAAGTGCAAGCTGAAAACCAGCAAATGCGGCAGCGTTTGCAACAACTAAATGGTGCATATAACAGTGAAGCGGAAAGCCGTCTAAACGCTCAAGAATATCAAGCCACTCGTGCTTTGCAGGAAGCAAATGAAGCTGGCGATTATGAAAAAGTCGCAAAGGCACAGCAGGCACTAGCTAAAATTGCTATGGCAAAAGAAAAAGTTAGTGAGCAAAAAGCAAGGATTGCGCGTCAAAATCAAGAGCAAGAAGCTCAAAAAGCGCAGCAAGTTCAAGCCCCGCAACAGCAATATGTTCAACCACCACAACAACAGCCACAGCGTGATCCTAAGCTGGAAAGGTGGATGGAAAAGAATCAATGGTTTGGGTCAGATAGAATTATGACCCGCGCTGCTCAAGCAATTCATGAGCAACTTGTATTAGAGGAAGATTACGATCCTACAAGCGACGATTACTACAAAGAAATCGACTCTCGTATGCGTAGGGAAATGCCTCATAAGTTTAAGGATAAACGGTCCAACGCCCAGACCGTTGCTCCTGCGTCTGGTAACGGACGGTCTGTAAAGTCAGGGCGGAAAAAGTCGGTGGAACTTACACCCGGTCAAGTGGCGTTTGCCAAAAAAATGCGTATTCCTCTGGAAAGATATGCAAAAGAAGTCGCTCGCTTAGAGCAAAACAGGAGAGATTGATATGGTTGACAGGACATCACGCGAAGTACAATCGCGGGAGCGCACAGAGCGCAAAATGGAATGGCGTCCCGGTACAGCCTTAGACGCTCCTGAACCTCCCATTGGATATGTCCATCGCTGGATTCGTGAATCTGTGATGGAGTTCGATGATAAAACTAACGTTTTTAAGAAACGGCAAGAAGGCTGGGATCTCGTTCGCGCAGAGGATTACCCAGATTGGATTGGACCTGTAGTAGACGAGGGTCGTAACGCTGGTGTCATTGGCAACGGCGGTCTTGTTCTCGCACGAATGCCCGTCGAAATGGTTGAGCAGCGGAAAAATCACTATAAAGGTGTGACTAAAAATCAAATGGACGCAGTGGACAATGACTGGATGCAAGAAAACAATCCAGCCATGCCGAAACTTGCTCCGCAACGTAAATCTTCTGTCTCATTCGGCTCCAGTCGAAAAGGCGGATAAATTGAAGGAAATTAGCTATGTCTAACCAAGACGCTTCTTTTGGCCTTCGTCCAGTTCGTACAAGCATTAGCTCACAACAGCAAAACCGTTATCGGATTGCTTCAGGCTATGCTACCGCTATTTTCCAAGGCGACCTTGTTGCTATGGTAACTGGTGGTGGTATTGAGCGTGTTGCCGCAGGAGGATCAGGTTTGATCCTTGGTGTGTTCAACGGTTGCTTCTATACCGATCCAACAACTGGCAAGCCAACTTTCTCAAATAGCTACCCCGGTAGCATTTCAGCATCTGACATCATGGCAAACGTCATTGATGATCCGGGTGCAACATTTGAAATTCAAGCTGATGCTGCATTCCCTGTGGCTGACTTGGCTGGTAATTTCGACATTGTTGATCAATCTCCAGTTGGAGATACCACTTCTGGTATTTCTCGTATGGAGCTTGATGTGACGACTGGTGCAACAACTGCAACTTTGCCGTTGAAAGCCATCGACATTTCTCAAGACCCTGAGAACAGCGATGTTTCGAGCGCGAACACAAACGTGATCGTAAAAATCAACAACCACCTGTTCAGCGGTGGAACCGCTGGCTTGGCATAAGGAGATTGAGTTATGGCTATTTCACGCTCCCAACTCGTCAAAGAACTTGAGCCGGGCCTGAACGCTCTATTCGGTATGGAATATGACCGTTATGAGAATCAGCATGCAGAAATCTTCGATACGGAAACATCAGACCGTGCATTCGAAGAAGAGGTCATGCTGGTCGGATTTGGGAATGCTCCCACAAAATCCGAAGGTTCTGGCGTTGAGTTCGACAATGCAAATGAAGCATACACTGCTCGTTATACACACGAAACAGTGGCGCTTGCATTCGCATTGACCGAAGAAGCAATCGAAGACAACCTGTATGATCGTCTTGGTGCACGTTATACGAAGGCGCTTGCGCGTTCTATGGCTCACACTAAGCAGGTCAAAGCGGCTGCTGTTCTTAACAATGCGTTTGACAGCAACTTTGCAGGTGGCGATGGTAAAGAGCTTTGCGCGACTGATCACCCTCTCGCGGGTGGTGGTACATTCCGCAACGAGCCGTCAACAGCAGCAGACTTGAACGAAACTTCGCTTGAGAATGCTTTGATTGACATCTCTACCTTCGTTGATGAACGCAACATGATCATTGCTCTACGTGGCACCAAGTTGATCATTCCACCACAACTGCAATTCGTTGCAGATCGCTTGTTGGAATCGACTCTTCGTGTTGGCACAGCAGACAATGATGTGAACGCGATTCGCAACATGGGTATGCTTCCAGAGGGTTACACTGTTAACCACTTCTTGACAGACCCAGATGCGTTCTTCATCAAAACTGATGCGCCTAACGGATTTAAGCACTTTGAGCGTTCTGCAATGAGAACGAACATGGAAGCTGACTTCGACACAGGCAACATGCGCTTTAAGGCTCGTGAACGCTATAGCTTCGGCTTTAGTGATCCACGCGCAGTATTCGGTTCCCCCGGAGCCTAAAGTGTGTTACAGTAAGGAGGACTGATGGTTTTTCATTAGTTCTCCTCCCTGTTGGACTTGGGGCAACTTCGGTTGCCCCTTTCTTTTTGTCTTAATTATGTTATTCTGATTTTATCCCTGACAGTCGCATGGTGCGGCTGACACTAGCCACGACAGGAGATACACATGGCTAACACAACTTTTAGCGGTCCAGTACGCTCAAAAGGCGGATTCAAGGAAATTGATGAAAACGCTACAACTGGTGCAATCACAGAGAACATTTCTATCACACACGATGGAACAAACAGCGTTGTGATTATCAAAGACCTACCAACTTCTGATCCAACTGTCGCAGGGCAGCTATGGAGCAATTCAGGTGTTGTGACTGTCTCCGCAGGATAAGGAGATAGATCATGGCTGACGCAGTAACGTCCCAAACACTTATCGACGGTGACAAAAAAGCTGTTATGAAGTTCACCAATATCTCTGACGGTACTGGTGAATCAGCAGTTGTTAAGGTTGATGTAAGTGCGTTATCTGCCGACTCTCAAGGTCGAACCTGTACAGGTGTGGCTATTGAGCGTATTTGGTGGCAGTGTATTGGTATGAAAGTGCAAATCTTATGGGATGCAACTTCTGACCAATTTTGTATTGAGCTAGGTGAAAATCAAAGCGGCAATCATGATTATACTGTTTTTGGCGGTCTGACGAATAACGCAGGTGCTGGAAAAACAGGTGATGTTGCTTTTACCACTATAGGTCATACAAGCGCGGATACTTACACAATTATTCTCTACATGAGAAAAGAGTATGGCTAACTTTCGTTCCATAACGCAAGTTGGAACATCTGAGCCATTTGAGCTACAGGTGGCCCGTGGTCAAATCACGGGCCATAAAACGGTATTTAAGTTTGGTTACAACAACGATGTCGGAGACTCAAAAGAAACCATCTGGGAACAAGGTGGCCTGTACGCTTATCCCGCGTCAGCTACAGTAATGACTGTATCAAGCAGTTCGGCTAACGACACTGCCGCAGGGACTGGTGCAAGAACGGTTGAAATTTTTGGCCTAGATGGTGACTACAACGAAATAAACGAAGTTGTCACATTAAACGGACAAACGCCTGTTAATACTACCAAATCGTACTTTCGGATCAATCGTGGCATTGTTCGCAGCGCGGGTAGTGGTAACGCAAATGCTGGCACAATTTACGCAGGAACAGGCACAGTGACCACTGGAGTTCCAGCTAACATTTACCTGACCATAAATGGGGATGGTGATAACCAAACATTGATGGGTCTTTGGACAGTTCCCGCAGGATATACAGCCTTTCTTACAAAGATGTCTTTATCCACAGGCACATCAACTCAGACACCCGCTGTTCTGAATGCGAGTCTTGTTGCTAGGCCATACGGAGAAGTCTTCCAGATAAAGGAAAGATTTACCCTGACAGATGGCGCACATGAGCAGTTTTACACTTTTCCATTAAATTTCACAGAAAAAACAGACTTAGAGATGAGAGCATTTTCTTCCTCTGGGTCGGTTAGCTTTGATGTTTCTGCGTCAATGGAATTTGTATATATACAAAACGAGGATTGGACAAATGGCTCGTAAAAAAGAGAATCCGATACGCAAAACCACTGGTAAGGGCGGTAATTATCGCAAGACTAAAGCTGGTGCGGGTATGACTAAAAAAGGCGTTGAGGCATATCGCAAAGCGAATCCCGGTTCTAAGTTAAAAACCGCAGTTACAGGTAAAGTTAAGCCGGGCAGTAAGGATGCCAAGCGGCGTAAATCATTTTGTGCGCGTTCCGCAGGTCAAATGAAGAAGTTTCCCAAAGCAGCAAAAGATCCAAACAGCCGCTTGAGGCAAGCTCGTAAGCGTTGGAAGTGTTAATATGGCTATAGGCCGATCACAAATGGCGCAGCAGGTAATGAAGCCGCCTATGAAGAGGAAGAAAAATGCCAAAGGACGCATGTTATCGAAAGGTAAAAGCAAGGTACAAAGTTTTTCCAAGCGCATACGCAAGCGGAGCAATCGCAAAGTGTCGAAAAGTGGGCGCTAGTAACTGGGGAAATAAAAGTAAGAAAAAGCCCGTAAAAAAGGCTGCGGGTGGCGTTATTGAGCCATCAAACGAGTATCGTAAGCGCCCAGTGCGCCGTATGTTGGGTGGTGGAGAAGCAATTGCAAACGGTTGCGGCAAGGTAATGACAAATCGTCGCAAAGTAACGAGCTATTCGTAATGGCTGTTCGTAAGACAAAAAAGGGCGCTGCGCTCAAACGGTGGTTTAAAGAGGACTGGAAAGATGTCCGCACGGGCAAGGCGTGTGGGCGTCAAAAGGGCGAAAAGCGCGGGACTCCATATTGCAGGCCAACTAAACGTGTAAGCTCAAAAACTCCAAAAACAGCTTCGGAGATGACATCAAGCGAAAAGCGTAGTAGAATATCTCAAAAGAAACGTCTTGGTCAGCCTGCTGGCAAACCGAAGCGCGTTAAATCGCTTAAAAGGAATAAAAAATGACCGTATCAGGCTCAACAGACTTTGAATTAGATGTAGCAGACTACATCGAAGAGGCTTTTGAGCGTTGTGGTTTAGAAGTCCGCACTGGTTATGACCTAAAAACCGCGAAAAGATCCATGAATTTAATGTTTGCGGATTGGGCCAATCGCGGCTTGAATCAATGGACAATTGAACAAAGATCCTTCACGGTTACATCCAATGATGGTGATTATGATCTTGGCACTGACGTAATAGACGTTCTTTCACTTGTTGTGCGCCGTGATGGGACTGATTATGCCCTAGATCGTATCAGTCGTGATGAATATCTGAATATTCCTACAAAAACAACTCAGGGACGCCCAACTCAGTTTTTTGTGGACCGTCAAATTACACCTGTTTTAAAAATGTGGCCTTTGCCAGACAATAGTACAGATGTTGTGTTGTATGATGCTTTGACGCGACTTGATGACGCAGATACATACACCAACACTCTTGGTGTTCCGTTTCGGTTTTACCCCGCGCTTGCTGCGGGTTTGGCTTATTACATCAGTGTAAAACGTGCGCCAGACCGCATGCAAATGCTCAAGGCTTTGTACGAAGAAGAACTTAACCGAGCAATGGACGAAGATCGTGATCGTGCGTCCTTCCGCGTTGCGCCAGACTTGAGGAACTATCGTTATGTCTAAGTATGCCACTGGTAAGTGGGCATATGGTATTTCTGACCGATCAGGTTTTCGCTACCGATTGCATGACATGCGAAAGGAGTGGAATGGTCTTTTAGTAGGCAAAGATGAGTGGGAAGCAAAGCACCCTCAATTAGAACCTCTTAGAGCACGTCCAGATGCACAGGCACTACGAAACCCGCGCCCCGATCCAGAAGCTGGCGCAGTTTCTGTGAGCGTTGGTGACAATATATTTCCTACCCCGCAGAATAAGATGAATACCATCGGTTATGTGGGTCAAGTTACAGTGGTGATCTCATGAGTTTTACATACGATGAACTAAAAACTGCAATTCAAGACTATACTGAGAACACAGAGACAACCTTTGTGAACAATCTTAATATATTTATTAAAAACGCAGAGGAGCGTATTTTAAAAATTGCTCAGTTAGATGTGTTTCGCAAAAATCAAAGCGGAACTTTAACCGCAAGCAATCAATATCTTGCGCTTCCTACAGATTATCTTGCCCCATTTAGTCTTTCGTTTACGAATGGTAGCAATAAAGAGTTTATGCTTTTTAAAGATGTGAACTTTGTTCAGTCTTTTAACCCCAATGGTGCAACTACTGGTGCTCCTCGTTATTATGCGCAATTTGATATAGATAACTTAATTTTAGGTCCAACGCCCGATTCTAATTATGCTGTTGAACTTCATTATTTTTATCGACCTAACTCTTTAACGGCTGGCGCGGGAAGTGGAACAACATGGTTGAGTACAAATGCGTCAGTAGCCTTGTTGTATGGATCTCTTATTGAAGCATATACGTTTATGAAGGGTGAAGGCGATTTAATACAGAATTATACACAGCGTTTTACTGAGGCACTCTCTCGTGTTAAGAATTTCGGAGAGTCTCAAGAGGTTACTGATGCGTATCGCACAGGTCTTATTATTAGGGAGAAAACATGATACCTGCTTTGGATATAAGATTGCCAGAAGATTTTAAGGTAGATGTAAAAACCACGAATAATCGTGGCTTTACTCCTGAAGAGGTTGCACAAAGGTGTGCTGATAAAATAGTTGCTATAGGAGATTCTGCCCCTCCTGCAATTCGTGATCAGGCGTTAGCCTATAAGCGCAACATCACAAAAGTCATTGAGTTCTACTTACGCGAAGCAGTAAAAAGTGATAGAACTACAATATACAACGCTATCAATGACGCAGGACACTCAGAGCTTGCGGAACTCATAAGGAGAATGTGACATGGCCTTTACCGGCAACTTTATGTGCACGAGCTTTAAAAAAGAGCTTATGACTGCAACACACGATTTTACTGCGTCTACGGGAAATACTTTTAAGTTGGCGCTATATACTAACAGTGCATCTTTTGATGCCTCAACTACTGCATATACCGCTACGAATGAGGTAAGTGGTACAGGTTATTCTGCTGGTGGCGGCACATTGACAAATGTTACGCCTACGACATCTGGCACAACCGCATTTGCAGACTTTGCCGATTTGACGTTTTCTACGGCGACGATTACGGCGCGTGGAGCGTTGATCTATAACGATACTGCGACAGGTGATCCTAGCGTTGTTGTTCTGGATTTTGGCGCAGATAAAACGTCAACGGCGGGTGATTTTACTATCGTCTTTCCAACAGCGGACGCAAGTAACGCGATTATTCGGATAGCCTAATGACAGATGTCATTGTCCCTTTATCTGGCTGGGGCCGAGGGACATGGGGCCAACTTGGATGGAATGAAGGCTCCATTACCAACGCTGGTGCCACAGGTAACGTTGGTTCAGTCACAGTTGTTGCCGAAGCAAATGTTCCTGTAACTGGGCTAGAGGCGACAGCGAGTGTAGGTTCTGTTACGGTTGTAGCAGAAGCGAATGTCTTCCCGACAGGATTGGAAGCGACTGGTGAGGTTGGCGCGATTGCCAATGTCATTGGTGAGGCTAATGTATATCCAACAGGTGTTGAGGGAACGGGGGCTGTTGGCACGGCAACTGTTTCTGGTGATGCGAATGTTCCGGTTACGGGCCTTGAGGCTACGATGGCTGTTGGGTCTGTTACGGTGCAGGCCAACGCGGATGTAGCCGTAACGGGTGTAGAAGCCACAGGTGGTGTTGGCACTGCTGCGGTTATCGGTGAAGCTAATGTTTCTGTTACAGGATTGGCAGCGACATCATCGGTTGGCACTGTCACTGTAACTGCTGCGGCAAATGTAGCTGTTACTGGCCTTGAGGCCACAGGTTCAGTTGGTGACGTTACGGTAACGGGTACGGCAAACGTTACCCCAACTGGGCTAGAAGCTACAGGTTCAGTTGGTACAGTTACAGTTACTTTTGGAATAACAATACAGGTTACTGGCGTTGAAGCGACAGGGGCCGTAGGTTCTGTTACGACCACAGCCAATGCAGATGTTTCTGTCACGGGTGTTGCAGGAACAGGAGAAGTAGGTCCAGTTCTTGTCTGGGGTCGTATTATTCCAGATCAAAATCCGAGTTATACTCCGATAACACCAACGCAAAATCCATCGCTCTCGCAGATTGCTCCAAATCAAAATCCGAGTTATACTTCAATAACACCATCTTCCACCCCTTCTTGG
>Ga0255764_10003541_pt1 | contig 12376 bp, 8 predicted proteins | sample 071ome_30_FD_179964 | JGI IMG/M metagenome (GOLD analysis project Ga0255764, IMG submission 179964) | Coastal salt marsh microbial communities from the Groves Creek Marsh, Skidaway Island, Georgia - 071406AT metaG (version 2) | ecosystem: Environmental > Aquatic > Marine > Intertidal zone > Salt... | reverse complement strand
CTTATGTATTTTCCCTACTCGTACGCTTTTTCTTTAAAAGGGGAAATGATGGAAGAGAGCTGAACAGTAAGTTGCTTTCGATGATCTTTGGAGTGACCTGTTTCTCCCTCTTTTTCAGCCTCGTGGGCACCGTTCTTGGCGGAATCTGGGCGGACCAATCCTGGGGAAGATTCTGGGGCTGGGATGCCAAGGAAAACGGTGCTTTATTGATTGTGATTTGGAATGCAATCATCCTGCACGCCCGCTGGGCTGGGGTCGCTAAAATACGTGGTCTTTCTGCTTTGGCTATTTTTGGAAATGTGGTCACTGCATGGTCCTGGTTTGGGACCAATATGCTCGGTGTGGGCCTGCATGCCTATGGTTTCATGGACAAGGCCTTTATGCCCCTGATGATTTTTATCGGTGCACAGGTTGCCGTGATTGGATTAGCTTATCTGCCTGCCCTCTTCGGTTTGCTTACACGGAAGAAGCATATCCAAGTAATCTAATCCATCGTTGCCTAGATATTGAATTGATTCTTTGGTTGGGTTATCGATCGTATCCCAGTACGCGTGCTTTTTTGTCTGCCGAATGCCATTGTTTTTGCCAAAGAGAGTGTAGATCATCACATCTCTTGGTGTATCGATCGAATTCTTTTTTAGATAAATCGCCTTCTTCATAAGCCGATTCGATCAAATTTCGCAGAATAAGATCTTTACGTGGGTGAACCACTGCCCGGGGTTGGTCCTTTCTTATCATAAGAAATTCTTTCTTCTTATAATTTTCAAGAAGCTCAGTTTCAGCGAGGTCCAAAAAAATTTCGATTCGAGAAGCGTAGTTTTTTTCATACTCCTTGATTTTTTGAAAATCCCTATTGGATGCCGTATAAGTATTGTTGTCGAGCATCCGGCAACCTGAGAATAAACTCAGGGAGCCAAGAATCAAACTTACCCAACACTTCACCAGAACATCCTAACCCGAAGAAAATAAGTTACTTCGATGAACGGGCCCGTGGCTTACGATTTATTTGTGAACGGACAATTTTAAGGACATCCTCCACTGGGCGCCCAAAGCAGCAGGGAAACGGCAAGGGTTGATCATCCAAGTTCCTAGCCAGACGGGCATCTTTTTTTAACTCCACCGAGAGGAGCTTTTTACCGGCAAACTCAACCAATTGAAAATCTACGATCTCATGGTGATCAATCCAAAGATTGCGAAACCACCCGCGCAATGAATACCCACGATCATCGATCTTTAAACGGGACCATTCGAATATCTGATCCAGCAAACTAAGCAGGCAAATAAGGCCAGTCAGGAGCGTACCCACCCAGCTTACAACCGGACCAAAGCGGTTAACCACAGCAAAAAAAGCGGCGACCACCAGTAAAAAAAGGGTAAAACATGCCTGTCTCCACCCGATCGGTTTGACCACCACATATTTTTGCTTTTGGTTCTTCCTCACTCTACCTCACTGCTAAGGAAGCCAATCAAAAGGGTGAATTAAAGGGGACGCAGGGTGGGAAACAATATTGTATCCCGGATGTTGGCTGCTTTGGTTAAGAAAATGACCAAGCGATCAATCCCCATACCCATCCCACCAGCCGGGGGCATACCATGCTCGAGGGCAAGAAGGAAGTCATCATCCAATTCCTGGGTTTCCTCACCCACCTGCTTCAAGAAGGCTTCCCTTTGAACAGCCGGATCATTTTGCTCGGAATAGGCCGGTGCAATTTCCTGCCCGTTGATACAAAGTTCAAATACATCAATGGTTGATGGGTCGCTTTGCGTGATTTTGGCAAGGGGGCAAAGTTCTTTGGGTATATGAGTCACAAAAGTGGGTTGCACGAGGGTGTGTTCAATGACCTTTTCAAATACATCGTTGGTCACTTCAAAGTCTTCCAGTTCGGGGTCGACATCAATGCCCATCTCCTTGGTCTTGGACAACTTCTCTTCTTTGGGTAGCTCAAACCAGTCATCCCTGCCAACCGCGTCAATGATCAAATCCTTGTACTTCGCTTCCCTCCAACTTCCGGAAAGGTCAATCACATCCCCTTCAGGTCTCTCAATCTGTAGAGAACCAAGGGCACGCTCTGCAACCTGCTGAATCAAGGAACGGGTGAGTTCCATCATACCCCGATAATCTGAATAAGCCTGATAGGCTTCCAGCATGGTGAACTCGGGGTTGTGTCGACGGGAAAGCCCCTCATTCCGAAAGACCCGACCAACTTCAAATACCCGGTCAAATCCGCCCACAAGCATACGCTTGAGATGAAGTTCCAAGGCGATGCGTAAATTAAAGTCGCAATCCAATGCATTAAAGTGGGTACGGAACGGACGGGCGGCCGCCCCTCCGGAGACCGACTGGAGCATGGGAGTTTCCACCTCAATAAAATCACGCGACCACATAAACTCCCGGATTTCACGAATGATTTGACTGCGTGCCTTAAAGCGCTCGCGAGATTCATCATTCACAATCAAGTCAAGGTAACGCTGGCGGTAGATTTGATCACTATCACTGAGCCCATGCCACTTTTCTGGCAATGGACGAAGGGCTTTGGAAACCAACCGATATTCCTTTGCCCGAACTGTGACCTCTCCGGTCTTGGTCCGAAAAAGAGGACCGCGAACACCAATAAAATCGCCGAGGTCTAATTTTTTGAAAGTGGCATATTCATCCTCCCCAATTTCATCCTTGCGCACATAGGCCTGGATTTTGCCTTCTCGATCAAGCAGTTTCAAAAATGCGGCTTTGCCCATCAAACGAAAAGCAACGATCCGGCCCGCTACAGAAACTTCAGGTCCGATCTCCTCCTCTTCGCTTAGCAGACCAATCGCTTCACTGGATGCATGGGTTTGCTCCCAGTTAGCGAGGAATGGGTTCTGCCCATTCTCAGATAAACTACTCAGTTTAGCCTGGCGAACTGCCACTTGGTCGCTTCCGTCCAACTGCTCTTGTTGGGCGGGTTTTTTCTTATCTTCTTCGCTCATTACAAAAGAGAATCACCATGACACCTCGCCAACCAACTGACAATGGAAATTGCCCGATGGAGAAGCAAACCTTACGCAGGTACTTTCGCTAAAACCGGACGGAACCCAAGGTTACGGAATCTATGGTTTAAGGAATTGGTGGATCGGGAGGAAGACTGACACTCGATGGCAGACTTCATGTATGCCCCGCCCCGACTGATCCGAAACTCGTCCTGCTCGGTGTTATTCAATAGCGTATTCACAAAAGAATTCCCCACCCATTCACGGACATTTCCATACATATCGAAAAGCCCCCAAGGGTTAGGTTTCTTTAAACCAACTGGATGCAGTCTTTTCTGACTGTTCCCACGAAACCATCCATGTTCTGATAGTTCATGCCCCTGACTACCAAAGTAATAATCAGTGAGCGTGCCTGCTCTGCATGAGTACTCCCACTCGACTTCGGTAGGTAACCGGAACTCATACTTATCGGGCAACCTCCCCTCGCTTTTGGTAAGGATGGTGAGAGCTTTGCAAAAGGATACCGCATCCAACCAGGATACATTATTTACCGGTAAAACATGAACACTATCTCGGATAGATGGGTCATAATGGCTAGGATTGTTCCCCATTATCCTCGAATATAAATCCTGAGTAATCAGGAGTCTGGACATCCAGAAGCCATTTTTAACCCGCACCAATTTCGTTTCTTCCGAGTAAGGAACTTTGAGGGAAATCTCACCTCGGGGAATCCATGAAAAATCTCCCGCATTATCATCTTTGTATAAATCGCCCGGGTTGTGAATCTCGGCTGGTTCTGGAACAACCTCGACCTTGGTGGCAATCGGATGCCGGGTCGGAGAACTTACCTTGGCCGGTGGCTCTGCATCCATTGTTTTCTCGGAATCCAAACGATTGATTGGTGCTTTTTTCGTGGACGAAGATTTGGGCGTTACTGGAAGCGGTTCTTTCCAACGGGCAAGTTGAGATTCTCGAGACTTTTCCCAAAAGCCCCATAAAATTTTTCCGTGGTCGACCACCTCATCCTCGCTGTCCACCAACTCAGTTTTGGTGGACACTGGGGCATCCATTTTTTCGAAAACGGCTTCCAAGGCTTTATCCATCCAATTTTCTTCGCTCAGAATGATGGATTGGAACTGTTGCAAACAGAGAGCAAGCCCGGCAGGAAGCGTGGTTTCCTCCACAAAAACCGTAAGGATTTCCTTATTTTCACTTAGGGCATAGCCCACCTCACTTCTGACATACCGAGAATCTACCGATCGTGGCGAAATAAATACGATAAAAAGAGATGAACCTTTGATGGCATTGGCAATTTCTTCCACCCATTCTCCGGCTGGCTTAATCCCCTCATCATACCAGATATTAGCCCCTCTTTGGTGGAGTTTACGCATAGCGTTAAAAACTACTACCTTATCAGCATGAGCGTAACTTACGAAAGAATAGGGACCTTCTCCCGAATAGGCATCAAAAGGAGCAGAAATACCAACAGCTTGAGAGTGCGACTGCATTATCTGCGATTAATAACCTTTCCGCTGAAGGATATACACCGGATAAGCACCAAAGTCTTTGGCAAGTTCAAGGTTTCCAGCATATTCAAAATCAAAGTCTCCGTAACAGTAAGAAATGAGGGCTGCTACAGTTTCGGACACGAATACCGATCCTGGTAAAACAATCGGCTCAATGCGAGCAGCCTGGTTTACATGGCGACCAAAAAAGTTTCTCCTTTTAAGGAGTGGATCAAATTCTTCGTAAACTGGACCCGCATGCATGGATATACGAACATCGAGCTTGCCCGTCTCGGATAGTTCAGGCCATTTCCCATTGCCAAAGAAATCTCTCATCCCCATCGCCAGTTTCAGTGCATCATTGAGGTCATCAAAAACGGCAAAAAAACTATCACCCCAACTATTCACAAACTCGGGCTTGCAATTATTTTCCTGAATCATCTTGGCAACTCCACCATGAAAGACCTCCACAAACTGAGGAGTCAATTCCTCCTGCACCCGGGTGAAGGCTTCCACATCAGCAAAAAGCATAGTTTTCACGGATCGCAAAGCGGTTACGGTATCTCCAAAACTTTTAACAAAAATGGGCTTGGTGTCCCCACGAGGGATCGGGGGTTCTTCGATTTGATCAAGCAATTCAAGCACCTCATTGGCATTGATGATCATCGGTTCCTGAAAAGTCTCTTTCCAGGATTTAGCCACTTCAGCTGTGCCTCCTTCCTGCCCATCTTTCCCATCCCAAAAGAGGAGGAGGTTGGGAGTCTCATCCAACCCTCTGCTTCGCATCGCAGAAAAACCAAGCATTACATCATTGCAAAAAGAAAACAGGGTGTCGTCTCCATAGTACCCCTCGTTGGTGACATAGTGGACTGAGGTGGCATCGTCTAAAACTTTTTCGAAACGGGCCACCCAATCTCCGCCACCCCGAACCACGCTCGTATGGATAAACTCTTCCTTGTCAAAAGGTAGAAAAATATGGGTTTCTCCACCCCGGTCCGCCATAGCTTCAAGGAAAATAATATCCGTTCCGCAGGCTGCAGAACTATACCCACAAGTAGCTCCCATAAAGTCGAGTTTTTCTTCAATTTTTGCCCGGACAATCAACTCCGCTTCCTGAGGGAAACGACGGGCTTTCCCTGGGGTATCAATCAGATGCCCTGAGCAAGCGACAATCCCAAGTGTTGGGAAGGCATTGGTGATTCGTTGGCGGATGCTCTCGTCTTCATAGAGAGAACAAATCTGCAAAGCCTGCTTGCGTGTGCTGGCAATGTAGGAAGGTTTGGCGGAAGGTAATTCAACTGCAAGTGCATAGGCATCCAGTGCCTCTTCAATTTGACCCAACAAGAGAAAAGCTTCCGCTTGCGTAGCCCGCACCCAATAATTGGAGTCATCTTTCTCCAAAATGGAAAAACACATATCTGATGCAATCGCAGCATACTCTCGAGCTTTCTCATAGTTCATGCAGACAAAGTGCATGAAAGCTATATTAATACATGGATAATATAGATTGTCTGGTGCACTTTCTTCGGCACCAAGAGACTTTCTTCTCTGATAAGCCTGCTCATATCTAGCTATGGCTAAATCTGCGTACCCTTGTTTCTTTTCGTTATCGGTCGTGTTTTCGCACAGGTCTTTGTACGCACTAGCTAATAAACTTTGTGTTTCCACATCGTTGACTCCCGAAGCTGCCAATTCTTCGAGAATTTGGGTCGCGATTAAGGGAGATCCTGCTTTGCACAAAGCATGAGCAGCTCTTTGGGCAAGGGCTTTGTGGTTTGGGTATTTTTTAAGACCCGCCCGGGCCACATCATGAGCCAACAAAAACTCACCCACCTCAACCATTCGCTCGCAAAGCTTTAGAAAAGATTCAGGTTGAGCGTGATCACGGTCAAACAAACGCCATTCCCGACGTAAACTCACCGTACTTCTTTTGGTCAACTGAGACATTGACCCCAATTGCTAGGGAGAAATCCCGTCTTTTACGAGATTAAAAAAATCGGAGGATTAGTCCCCCCGGAAAGCTACATCTTTTCGTAGCGGGTACGCAGCATTTGAGTGAAAGCTGCGACCTTACGAGCCTGTCTCTTCTTATCGGAAGGTTTTTCAAAGTAGCGTTTGGCACGCACATCACGAATCACGCCTTCGCGGTCCAAAGTTTTCTTGAGACGACGGATCGCACGATCCATGGGTTCACCTTTACGCAGTTTGATTTCGATAGACATAATAAAAATACAAAAATCCTAAAGTATATTGCCACAGAGATTGGTCAAGCAGGAAGACATCCTAATCTCTTTTCCCAAATTTTCTCTCCACCGGTGGGTCTGGTTCCAAAACTTTGACCCGAACGCCCATCACACATGGACGATTTCTCCATTTCTTGAAGGTTTCTAAACTAATTCTCATACGGAAGCGGTCGTCCAACTGAACCACCATACCGTCTTCGGCTCCGTCTTCCGCAAATGCAACGCTCACACGAGAGCGTCCTCTTCCTTTCTCACTTTCCAGATGTAAATCACAAAGGAAACTGGCCGCATCCTCGTTGATCGGATCGATCAACCAGGTAGATTCCTCAATCGTTTTAGCAAGGCACTCATCGATTGTTTCCACCTTATCTACCGTTAGACGCTTCTCTCCATCCTTAACCGAGGCAACTCCAGTGATCACCATAAGTTCCCCTTCCTCCAAACGGTCACCAAAGCTTGCATAGGCTTCCGGAAACATCGGCAAAGACAGATCTTTTTCCTTAGCTAATAGATTAAATCGTGCCCAAGGCTTGGAATCTTTCTTGGTGTATCTCCTCTCCACCTCCGAAACCACCCCACATAAACGAAAGGAAATTTTCTCAGTCAGGTTGGCATATTCTTCCTGGGAGAGTGTATCCACCAACTCACCCAGTCCCATAAGAGTATCGACAGGGTGTCCGGAGAGGAAAAAACCAAGCAATTCTTTCTCAAACTTTAACTTTTGGAGGTTATCCATTTCGGGGATTTCCAGATTAGCATTGTGTCCAAAATTTTCCTGTTGATCAGGTGTATCATCTTCCTCACCCCCACCCATTAAGTCGAAAAGATTGGACTGACCGGCTTCCCGATCTTTTCTTCGCAACTGAGCCTCACCCATCGCCCGATCCAAATCAGCGAGCAAGGCAGCACGATTTGGGTGAAGCGCATCAAAACCGCCTGTCTTGATTAAACTTTCCAGCACCCTTTTGTTAACCGCTTTTCCATCCACTCGCTCCACCAAATCACTAAAATCAGCAAAGGGCCCTCCACGCTCTCTCTCCTCAACAATACATTTTCCTCCAACATCCCCAACTCCCTTGACCGCAGAGAGACCAAAGCGGATTGAACCGATGCCCTCCCCTTCGCCATCCAATGGGGTAAAATTTTCTCCTGACTGGTTCACATCGGGCCCAAGTACAGAAATGCCCATGGTCTGGCACTCTCCCAGAAAGTGGGATAGCTTTTCGGAATTACCCAACTCACAGGCAAGAACACCTGCCATAAAATCAACCGGGTGATTCGCTTTGAGAAAAGCAGTCTGATAACTAATGATTCCATAGGCTGCCGAATGGGATTTATTAAATCCGTACCCGGCAAATTTTTCCAAAATACTAAAAATCTCGTTGGCTTTTTTTGCCTCGATCCCATTGACATCCTTCGCACCTTTAACAAAAATCTCTCTCTGCTTGGCCATTTCCTCAGGCTTCTTTTTACCCATAGCCCGACGTAAAATATCGGCCCCACCCAAAGTATACCCGGCAATCCTACGGGCAGCTTCCATCACCTGCTCCTGGTAAACCATTACCCCGTAGGTCTCCCTGCATACATCCTCAAGCAAAGGATGAGGAAATTGGATCGTCGATGGGTCTTCCTTGCCTTTGATGTAGTCGGGTATCCAGTCCATCGGACCCGGACGATACAATGCGATCAACGCAATAATCTCGTCGACATTGGAAATCGTCATCTGCCGGCAAAGTCTTCGCATCCCCTCCGACTCCAGCTGAAAGACCCCGATGGTCTGGGCTTCATTAAGGAGCTTGAAGGTGGGCTCATCATCCAAGGGTGCACCGGTTACCCGGAAGTCTTCCAACCCTTGCTTTTTTCGGATATGGGCCTCGGCCTCGGAGATAACGGTTAGGGTTTTTAAACCCAAAAAGTCCATCTTCAACAGACCCAACTCCTCGACCGGATCCTTGGGATATTGAGTGGTCAGAATCCCATCCTGGGTGGTCAAAGGAACCAGTTCACGAAGGGGTCGGTCGGCAATGATCACTCCTGCTGCGTGGGTACCGGAATTGCGCACCATTCCCTCGATGACACGCCCGGTATCTACAATTTGCTTAGCAATTGGATTGTTTTCATACTCCGCTGCAAGTTCTGGACTTTTAGCGAGTGAATCTTCGAGGGAGATATTTAAGTCATCCGGAATCATCTTGGCCAGTTTATCGGCCTCCGCATAGGGGAGATCTCTTACCCGGGCAATATCGCGAATCACCATCTTGGCTCCGAATGTTCCAAAGGTAATGATATTGGCCACACAATCCCGACCGTATTTTTCGCGGACATACTCAATGACTTCCGATCTGCGACGCATACAAAAATCGATATCAAAGTCTGGCGGGGATACCCGCTCTGGGTTTAAGAAACGCTCAAAGAGTAATCCAAAACGCAATGGATCGATATCGGTGATCCCAAGAACATAGGCAACCAGGCAGCCCGCTCCAGAACCCCGGCCCGGTCCCACAGGTATCCCATGCTCGCGGGCCCAGTTCATAAAATCTGCCACGATCAGGAAGTAATCATTAAAACCAGTTTTTCCAATTACACCCAACTCATAGTCCAACCGCTCACTAAGTTCCTTCGCCAGTTGATTTTCCTCGGTGCGGTGATCCACATCCTCATATCCCACTTCGTACCTTTTCTCAAGACCCTCCAGGCACAGCTTTCTGAGGTATTCCACATTATCAGGAACCTCGGTTTTGATTTCCGGAGGAAGGGTAAAGACCGGGTAGTTATTTTCTCCAAAAGGAAGTTTTACATCACACATCTCGGCCACCGCAAAGGTGTTGGTGATCGATTCCGGAACCTCCTTGAAAAGTGCTTCCATTTCTTCCCTGGATTTTAAATAAAACTCGCGGGCTTCGTAACGCATGCGATTCACATCATCCAGCTTCGAGCCTGTTTGGATACAGAGCAAGGCATCGTGTGGAGCCCAGTCCTCCCCCTGCACATAGTGCACATCATTGGAAGCCACGGTTTTCAGATCGAATTTTTTGGCCAGCTTGATCAATTCAGGTACCAACTGGGCCTGCTCCTCGATTCCATGGTTATGGAGCTCCACAAAATAATTTTCTTTGCCAAAAATATCAATCATTTGGCCGAGAGCCTTCTCCGCCTCTTCGTACTGTTCACGCAAGAGAAGCTGGGGCACCCAGCCCTGCATGCAACCGGTAAAACCAATTAAACCTTGGGCATGCTCAGCCAAGGTTTCCAAATCTGTACGGGGTCGGTAATAAAATCCATCCACATGGGCATCCGATACCACCTTACACAAATTCTGATACCCCTGAAAATCTTTGGCTAAAAGACCGAGGTGATAGGACTTATGATTTTCCCGACCCGGGCGTTCATCGTTTTTGTGATCCGTAACGATGTAACCCTCGCACCCAATAATTGGTTTGATCCCCCGCTTCTGTGCCTGTTTCACAAAGGAGATCGCCCCAAATAAATTCCCATGATCCGTAAGAGCCATGGCGGACATCCCCAATTCCACCGCACGGTCCATTAAGCGGTCCATCCGACAGCAGCCGTCTAACAGACTGTAATCGGAATGAACGTGCAAATGTACGAAATCTTTATCTTGAGTCGCCAAATAAAAAGGGAGTTATCTATCTTTCATTTCGTATGCCCAGCGACCTTTCAAGGCTATCTTGCGCACAACGCTCGGGTCTCTCCTTGGGCAGAGGGTTCAGATCTGACTTATGATGTTCGGTCGGGTAGGTATTTTTTGCGAAGAAGTCTCCAAAAAACAGTCAAAAAAGCAGTTAATGGAATACCCAAGATCATCCCAAGAACCCCATCAAATGCCAGGCCCCAAAAGAAAACCGATGCGATGATCACTACGGGATGTAAGCCCGTTCTATCTCCCATCACCCTGGGGCTCAGCCAATAGCTTTCCAGAACCTGCACCACAACAAATGTAAAGCCACACCCCAAAAGAACATTCCAGTTTCCACTTTCCAAGATCCCGCCAGTCTGGAGGTAGGATACAACCAAAACCGTAAAAACACCCAGAACCGAACCCAAAAAAGGTACGATATTTAAGAGTCCAAAAAACAGACCCAAAGCGATCCCGAATTTCAACCCAGACAGGCTAAACCCAACCGCATATCCCACCCCCATCATGAATCCGATAATCAATTGACCCCGGAAAAAAACTTCGAGAATTTCTTTAAATTGCCTTATCAGATAGAGGATATCCGCACGCACATCCCCTTTTATAAAACTTAGCTGACCAGCCAAGTCCGCCAAATGATCCCGTTTGGAGCTCAAAAAATAGTAAAGATAAATGGGAACAATAGCGAGGGAAGTAAAGAAGCTGAACAAGGAGCCCATTCTGGACCAAGCACCCTGCAGGGCTTCAGTCGAACGGGTAGGCAAAGCATCGACTTTTTCGCTTAGAATGAGGGAATGGTTCTTCCAGTCTTTTTTAAATTGATTGAATTTTTCGGCGATCGCATCCCAGGTGGATGGGCTCAGGGATTCCTTTACTCTACTCTCAATTTTTTCCGGCCACCCCATTGAGGCTCCACTCAATTCCTTGGTCTGTCGGATCACTTCTCCCCCGACTGCCCACAAGGAAAAAGCCCCCACCCCAATCACGAACAAATAAAGCAGGCTTATAGCCAAGGCATGACTCAGTCCAAATTTTTCCTCCATCAAACGGACCAAAGGTTTCAGTAAGATCGCCAAAATGGAAGCAATCGCCAGAGGCCAAAGAACCGAAGAGAAATAAGTCAAAAAGGAGCTCAGAGACTGGATAAACCAAACGGATATAACAAAAAGAACGGATAAGCAAAGGACCGTAAGGGTGACCCTTAAAACACTTTTCTGCCCAGGATTAAGCCATGGATCACTTTTCACTTGGTCATTCATCGGGAGTTTATTGGTTTGATTCTTGCCTTTAGTTGAAGGGAAGGGCAAGAACCTCTTTTACCCAAAAGACAACTTTAATCCACCTATCTAGAGACCGGTAACGCTTCCATAACTTATGTATATCTTTTCGATTCCGTTGGTAGTTTCTGTCTTGGGTCTGTTCATTACTGCCTCAATCTTTGCCAAAGACAGAACTGAAATTAATGACCGGGTGCACGCGGTTTACCAAGCCATTGTCCGGATTGAAGTGGTTTCAGAAAGAGGAGCCAATGGCAGAATGCTTAAGTCTGGGTCAACCGGTAGCGGCGTTATCATTGACTCATCCGGTCTTGTCGTCACCAACCACCATGTTGCAGGAAAAGCAACCCGGCTGACCTGCCGGCTATACGACGGAGAAGAAGTCGGAGCCGATTTACTCGGAGCAGATGCGTTAACCGATCTTGCCGTCCTGCGCCTTCGTCTTGAGGACAGGCCCGCAGATGCCCAGCCTATCACAACAGCGGTCTTTGGAGATTCGGACCTTGTGCGGGTTGGCGATTCCTGCTTTGCGATGGGCAGCCCGGCGGGATTATCCCAGTCTGTTACCCGGGGGATCATTTCGAACTTGGCTCTCATTTCCAACCGATCCGGTTCTTTTCGATTGGATGGAGAAAATGTGGGAGAACTGGTGCGTTGGCTCGGACACGACGCTGTCATTTTCCCTGGAAACAGTGGGGGCCCACTCGTGAACCAGCAGGGCGAAATTAT
>Ga0255764_10003525_pt1 | contig 12404 bp, 10 predicted proteins | sample 071ome_30_FD_179964 | JGI IMG/M metagenome (GOLD analysis project Ga0255764, IMG submission 179964) | Coastal salt marsh microbial communities from the Groves Creek Marsh, Skidaway Island, Georgia - 071406AT metaG (version 2) | ecosystem: Environmental > Aquatic > Marine > Intertidal zone >... | reverse complement strand
TGGCAGAGTATATTCTCAAGCAGAAGATTGAGTATTGGGAGCAAAAGGACTCAAAGCTTGCTCAATGGTTAGAGAGAGTAATGCCTCAAACCATGACCTTCTACAGCTTTGATAGGCAGCATTGGAAACGGATCCGAACCAACAACCTTGCAGAGACCTACAACAAAGAACTAAAGCGCAGAACCAGGGTAGCAACCCTGTTTCCAAACATAGAATCGTTACTTAGACTTGCGACTGCTCAAGCGATGGAGCTGTCGGAATACTGGGAGACTGGAAAAGTATACTTACAAATGTAGTGACTAAACAAAAGATGCGGAACTGGAAAATGATGACCAACTTTTACAGAAGAAATGTTGCTTTCTCGTGCTTTGCTGCAGCTTGCTTAAAACTCAAAACTCGTAAGCTACCACCACTTGATACCTTCAAACATAGCGACTTGCTATCAACTCTTATTAGTCCACATACAACGGCTCACAGTAGACCCCAAGTAATCAACAGCTATCAATTTATCGGAGTTTGTTGCAAACCCACAACTAACAGCTCGCCACAGACAATAAATTGCGGCAAGCTAAAGACATCAAATAATCAACAACTATCGATTTGCGACAGGCTGGGGCAAATCCATTCGTAGAATGGTGTTGAGCGGAATCCCTTCCAGACCCTTGAGGTAAACTTCTTGTCCTGGAATTGCCTTCTGCAGGAAATTACCCTGGGGAGAAAAGATGCCTTCTATCTTGCGGGTTTCATGAACCAGACTTGGATGATAGATCTTGATTTCATCACCTGGAACGATCTTCTTCTTCATGGTAACCAAAGCCATATCTTCACCACGAATATTATCTCTTTGCTTCAACAGCCCAGCAAAATCGAAATGCTGCCTCTTCTGATGCCATTCAAGATTGTAGTCAGTGGTCTTTTGAGGCCCACGAAACAAACCTTCGGTGTATCCCCGACTTCCCAATTCAGAAAGTTCAGTCAAAAACTCGGGAACTCGCTCCTTGTACTCATTAATATCACGATAATAGGCATCCATGGCCTGGCGGTACACGGCAACCACCGTAGAGAGGTAAGACAAACTCTTGGTGCGCCCTTCAATCTTGATGGAGGAAAGTCCGGTCGACAGGACATCATCCAGTCTTCTTACCAGACTAAGGTCCTTTGAATTGAAGAAATAGGTTCCTCTTTGATCTTCGACGACGGAGTACTTTTCATCAGGACGCTCTTTTTCTTCAAGATCCACTTCTTTCTCATGAACCTTGTACTCCCAGCGACAGGAATTTGTACACAGACCGCGATTGGCATCCCTGTATTGGCTCATGTAATTGGAGATGAAACATCTTCCCGAGTAAGCGATACAAATGGAACCATGAACGAATATCTCGATTTCCGTTGGCGATTCGAGGCAGATCTTCTGAATGTCAGGAAAACTCACTTCCCGCGCCAGGATCACCCGGGAAACTCCCTGTTTGTGCCAGAACGAGCAGGCTCTGGCATTGAGGGTATTTGCCTGGGTTGAAAGATGAAGCTCCAAATCCGGTACAACCTCACGAGCCAGGTCAATAACTCCGGGGTCTGTAACAATTATGGCATCAACCTTGATTTCATGGTGAAGAATTTTGAGGTAATCTTCGATTCTTCGAAAGTCGCGGTTGTAAGCAAAGATGTTGACCGCAGTATACACCTTGCGTCCACGATCGTGAGCGTATTGAACGCCTTCTTTCATCTGCCTCAGAGTAAAGTTACCAGCTTTTCCCCGCAAGCCAAAAAAGCGATCACTGCAATACACGGCATCAGCACCATACTCAATGGCCACCTTTAATTTCTCAAGATCTCCTGCAGGAGCTAAAAGTTCTGTCTTCTTCATCATCCACCCCAAAAAAATTAGCTTCAAAAATGGGAAAACCCCTTTTGTGAAGCCAGAAACAATACAACATTTTATTGTTCTTGTGAATCCTTGTTCTGATCAATAGACTCAAAACTTTGCAAGATTCTGTTTTGATTCTTGAAGTAAAACTTCATAAATCCGGGAGCTTTAGCCATCCTGGGAAAGGAAAGGGTGGGCTGCTCTATCAATTCCAGTTGAGTACTTTTCGCGACTGACTCCTGCAAGGCAAACAAATAGGGATCTCTCGCCTTCCTGCTCAGGATTTTGTACTTTCCTATGCCCCTTAACACGGTTTTTGTGTTACCACGAATGACGGGAATCTGGAAATTCTCCACTAAACGGATCAGATAACAGTATCTCTTGTACGACCAACCTCGTTGTATAAAAAACTCAATATCATCGATAAAAACACAGAACTTCTCCTCGCTATCTTCAAGATCCGTTAGCCCTTCAAACGCTTTCTGATGAATCAACTTCCTCTCAATGCTAAAATCCTCAAGTTCTCCATTTCCCAAGAGCCATTCATCATGTAACCAAAGTAACTCTTTCATGATGATTTCCTGTTTGGAAACAAGCTGGCGTTCAACTTCTCAAAGCTCGCATCAATCTCAAGATTTTCAGAAGGATTCAAGTTCCAGGATTTTGGGAAGAACTGGCGAGCACTTTTCAAATTGAAGAGATAAGGTTTGGCTGAAAAGCTGCTCGCCACCCACTGCCAGCTCAAATGATTGCAGGCAACATCCCCATCTATGAGATGTGAGAGCATCCACTGAGCCCCGGTGAGCCAGTGAACCCTTCGAAAATGAACCACATAGCTAGCCAGATACAAACGACATCGATTGTGTAAAAATCCGGTGCCGACCAGAACCTCAATGATCTCATTGATCAAGGCACAGGGAGTCTGGGCTGACTCAATATCTTCCGGTAGAGATTTGCTGTAGTCCTCTGCCTTCCAACCGGTCTTGTATTCCTGGGCTTCCTCTGACAAAAATTGAGGATACTCCCGGGCTATATAGTGAAAGTACTCTCTGTATATGAGCTCCTGAAAGAACTTTCCAGGCCAGCTTTCGGGATACTCTTGTTTGATTTGCTCCACAACTTCCTCGATTTCAATCAAGCCGTGTTTAAAGAAAGGAGATAGCTCTGTTGTAGCGCCTTCCAGATGGTTTCGGCTCCTGGCATACTGCTCGGGATCGATTGAGTTGACTCTTGTTTTCAAACTCTGCAGATCAGGAGCAATAGAAAAATCAATTCTATCTTCGAGAGGGTGCAATTCTCCACCATTTTGAAGCCAGAGATCCTTCAGGGATTCTGTCACAAAAAGACCTCAGCCATCATGCAACGAATACTCCCTCCTCCAACCTTCTCGATAATGTCGAGCGGGACAACCACCAGACGACCGTGAGTTTGAAGAGTCTGAAGCTGCTCGGACGTATAAGCCCCATAGGCTGACTGGGACATCACAATCAACTTTTCTTCGTTTTTGGATTCTAGCGCGAGCACATTGCCACAGAAGTGATGGACCTGCTCCAGGCTAATCTTGACCAACTCCCGGCCGATAGCCAGCTCTGATAAAAAGCGCTGACCTTTCAAATCCTTAACAATTGCCTCTTCACAAACTACCGCAAACTTTTCACCAATACTAAGAATCACATTGGTATGAAAAATTGGATTGCCGGAAAAGTCTTCGCTATTGCAAGCAATGAGTTCCAGTTCAAGGAGACTCGCATACTTTTCCAAAGCATCTTTCTCACAGCGCGGAGAATAGCTGGCAAAAACTTGATTCTTCAGGTGATCGAAAACAAGGACTCCGGTTCCCTCAAGTGTGAAAGGCAATATCTCCCTCCAGTCAACCACTTTGTCCACCTTGCGACCGGCTTCCTCAAAGACATCGATTAACTCACCGATCCTCACTTCAGCCTGCCGGTTCTGATGTTTCATGGGAAAAACTTCCAGGATTCTATCGGGTCGAGTCAGAAACCAGTTGTTGGGGAAAAGTTCATCGGGTGTTTTCAGTCCGGGAGCTGTATTTCCATCTAGTACAAGCACCTCAAGCCCATTCTGTTCCAATACCTCAACAGCTGCCTCAAATTCAACGATCGCTTGCTGAGAAATGCACGTAGAAGCCTCTTGCGGCTCTTCATGCTGAAACTCATTGTCGCTGGCGGTCTGTGGGTTGAACCCAAAACATCTGGGTCGAACCATCAAGACTGTGCGGGCACAATGCTCCCTTAGTTTTCTCATAAGCTTCCTGAATCTTAAAAAGTACACTCAATCAAGAAGTGATTCTTGGGCCAGGTGAAACCCTGGTTGCAACCTCAAGGCCTTGTTCAGTGATCGGGACCTTTGTGGCTCTTCTTGAAACTGAGCCAGATTGTAATACAAATAATGAGAAAGGTCTTTCACTGGATTCTTTTTGAGCAGAGATTTTATCTCCCCTCTGGCAGCCGCTTCCTGTCCGTGAAGATACCTGAGTACTCCCAGAGTATTTTGAAAGACAGCCTTCGCTCCCTCCGAGAGCATCTTGTCCTCCTGAGCTACCTTGTAGAATCGAGCGTACTCCTTGGCAAAACCGGTGGCCATCAAGTTCTCATGACGAAGGAAGAGGAACTTGTAGTAATTGAAAAAGTGATCTTCAATTTTCTGGGCAAAACTCTCTTTGTCACGTTGATAAAATATATCAAGCAGCACGGGGTCATGGCGCACAGAGTCATAAAACTCTTCAAACTGATCAATCCTTGTTTCAAGACTTTGCTTGGAGACGCTCTCCAGATAAGCAGGTTTACAGATCAAAAGACTCTTGTCCTGAAATCGAATGAGTTCACCCATTGGAAATGACGCCGGATTGTTGGTGCTTTCCACAGGACTGGAGAACAAATTCACGAACAAGCGGTCCTTGATGGATTCTCCCTGTGCATACAGGTCTTTCAAAATCGGTTTAAGCGTAGATGCAGGTAGCTCCGGGTAGGATTCGAGCAGTGCTTTCTCTCTTAGCTTTTTTTGCGATGGCAACTCCAGCTCCAACTCAATCTGGGAGGAGAACTGAGGCTTTTTCACAATAAGGCTCCAGGTTCTGCGTAGTTTCTCTACGTCTTTCTTTGAAAATTCCTTTTCACCTCCCACCAGTTCCACACCATCCGGAAGATTCAGTTTCAGAGATACATAAGGCAGGTTCGCTCCAAATGGCGATCCAAAGCAGACTACCGTCTAAAACCTGGCACTCATGCAGCTTTCAGTCGAGACTGCAGCTCCTGAGTTGCTTGCAGGAATTGATCGTACTGATCTTTGCATTCCCTCTGAAAAAACCAGTCTCGAATCTCACTCAGGCGGATTTCATCCATTCGTCCTTCTTCCAAATGCATCAACATTAATTCAACCAGATGAGTTTCCCTTCCCAGTTTTAAATTGTTGCACAGGGTCAATGCGTTTTGCAGAGTAGAAAGAGCGGTCTCAAGGTTCTTGGACATGAAAAGCTCATTCACCAAACAGATTATCTGCCCGGGATAATCAAACACTGTACGCTTCAGTTGATAAGCCCGTTGAATTGAACTCAATGCCCACTTCTCTTTACCCAGAGCTTTGAGAAAGAAGCCCAGATTATTCAACCCCATGCCCAGGCCACGAACATATTTCTTTTCCCGACAATAGCGGATTCCCTCAAGTTGCACACGGCAAGCCTGCAGCGTATCTCCGTGACTGTGATGCAATTTGGCAAGAGCATTGTATGCATTGGAAAGCACAAGACATTCAGCCTTACCGTCCTGCAAAATCTTCTCAAATATTGCTCGGGATTCACTCAAGGAGCCCTTAATTCGTTGGTATTCTGCCAGCAGAAACTCGTATTCCTGAACCACCCTTGGGGTAAATACACTGCCTCTTTCCAACTCTTCCTTGAAAATTGGGAGATTGTTTAAAAATCGTCTGTAGTCATGAGCCAGGAGAGATGTTCTCAAGGACTTGATTTTTAAGCAAAGTTGCTGGGATTCACACTCCAGATAAGGGAGCCAATAGGCAATCTGCTCAAGATAATGATCATAGCCACCACTTAACTCAACAGCTTCTCCCATAGCATCAAGAATCACAAAAACTTCCTTGGTGCGACTTTTCAAAACTTCGTCGGGAAGCTCGAGTGCCTTGGTTGCTAGATCACAAATACACTCAATCTGACTCATACCACCATAGATTCGAATCGCTCTGCTATACCAGATTAAGGCCTTTTCATGGAGTCCCGCCATATGTGAATGCCAGGCCACGGACTCGGCAAGAAGGTGATTGTCTTCCACACCCTTCTCAAAATAGTTCGCCAGATCCCGGTGAACTTTCCCCAATTCCTTCTGAGTCAATCGATGGATCAGGGAGATTCGAATCATTTCATGAGAAAACTGATACTGTCTCCAGCCTGTTTTGGGGTGATCCTTGAGCTGTACAATCAATCCTCTCTCCCGGGCATCTTCAAGCAAACTCTCCTCCAGCTCACCCAAAGCATCAGGGAAGAAAATTTTACCCTGGACTCCTGCCTTCATTAACATCAGAGTCAAAGCTCTTGGTAACTGATCCACTCGATTCTGGATTACCAGTTCAAGGGACGAGGGAAGCTCCAGATTCTGAGATTCTGATCCATCCTTCTGGAGACAAAAATTAGCGTAGTGAAGGACAAGCTCTTCGATGAAGAGTGGATTTCCCTGACTCAAGCGACTCAGTTCATCAATCAGCTCACCATCTACTGAATCAAGGTGACCCAGACACTCCCGTAGAAGCTGCTTGCTCTCGGTGGGTGTCAGACAAGAAAGCCTGATACCCTGACCGTTTTGAGAACTAAAAAAGAAGTCCGCCTCTCGCCTTCGATTCCTTCCCGAGGCCAGTACAAAAACAGGAACCTCCCGAAACTGCATCAATTCATCGATAAAGTTCAAGCTACCCAAATCAGCCCAGTGCATGTCATCAATCACAAAGAGAACAGGACGTCGAAGCTCTGTCCCCAGCCACTTTACGAAAGAGTGAAAGCGATCCTTGTAGTTCACCTCATCCAAGGCGATTGGTGACATGCTCCCCTGAAAACCGATCAAGTATCCCAGTTCTTCACGTTCTTCAAAACTCAGGGAGTCCAGTTTCCTGTGCAGGTCTTCCATTCCATGAATACCGAGCGCATAACAAAGAATTCGAAGGGCATGACAATTGTGAGCCACCGTCGAGTTGAAATTACAAAAACTCAAAATCGGATCGTAACCAAGCTCCCGTGCTCGGGTCATGGATTCTCTCAGAAGTTGAGACTTACCCAAACCAGGACCGGATTCAATCAGGACAAGGAAACTGTTTCGCTTTTCAAAACTGTCTCTCATCTTGCTCATAATTTGAGAGATTTCCTTGTTTCTTCCAACAGTTGGAATCTGACGGCCCAAGATTGATCTTTTGCTTCTCGATTTTCGACCCTTGAGCTGGTAGGGGCGAACAGGCTTGGAAAAACCTTTGATTTTGATTTCACCCACGGACTTGAATTCAAAACGGTCCACAACCAGCTGGTGAAGCTCAGGAGAGATCAAAATTCCTCCGGTAGGAGCGTTTTGCTCCATACGCTTGGCCCGATTCACACTCGCACCGATCAAATCAGTGATGCCTCCAATATTGGACACCAGAACCTTTCCACAATGCAGTCCAATACGAAGTGTCATGGTGGGCAAAGCCCTCTCCCTGCAGTGGGCCTGAAAACTGTCCTGGATTCTCAAGGCCGCGTAGCAAGCGAGAAAAGGAGATTGATCCGTATCATCATGCAGACCGAAAGCTGCCATGACAGCATCCCCTTCATACTTGAGAACCTTTCCCTTTTCCGAGCGAATGATGCTCTCAAAAAGTTCATAACATTCCTGGAGCAGTTCCTTGATTTCATCCGGATTTAAATCGGAGCTCAAGGCACTATAGCCCTCTATATCAAGAAAGAAGATTGTCAGAAATCGCAGAGTGTCAAAGTTTGCCTGAATGAACGGGTGCCCACATTCCATACAATAGTTGGCGCACCGTGGATTGCTGAATTCACAGCGGGGACATTCTTTATAACTCTTGGCTGAACTCATCTCCTGCCTTTGTCTTTGATTGTTCAGGCACAAGTATCTCTTCTTTCGCGCCTGCGTCAAGGTAAACAGGGAACTTTCTCACAAACAAGGGATGCCGCTTCCCATCATTTCACTTAGAATAGTTGTGTGGATACTTCCCTGAAATCGAAAGCTTTGCGCATTTACTCCTCGATCAATCAAAGAATTGACGGGTTTCTTAGTGATGAGAAATACGTGATGAGTCAGGAAGCAGAGGGTGTCTGTGTTTTGTATAACAACTTCTGGATCTTCAAACTCAAGCCTCAAAGTTTTGATTTTCGATTCTATATGCCCGGAACGCTGACCGAGGTTTTACCCTTTTCATTGTTTCGGGAAGATCCTCACTTTCGAATTCGTTTAATGGTCAGCCCGGAGAATCTAATCGAAGAATCCGATCATATGGATGATTTTATTGTGCATCAGGTCGCCGTATTGATTCAAGCTTATCTGCAAAGTTACTCAGGCCTTGCCAATCTCTACAGGATCTTGAAGAAATCCCACTGTGATGCTCAGGAGGTAGATTTCGCCCGCAATTGGCTGCTAGACGCCATTTATGGACTGGATCTCAGTCGCTTTGACCCGGTCAATTTACCCGTGAGCCCTGAGGAGATGATTCCCTGGCTGATGCCCAGAGTTTTTGATTCGAAAAGTTTGCCCACAAAAATCAGAGCCAGCTACTTTGAGGAAGGATACTACCGCCTGTTTAACGAAAACAGCCTGTTTCACTGGGAGGAAGGAAACTTCGGATTCAACTTCCATCAAATTCATATACAACGACTTTCACCTCAGCCTGTATTTATCATGAATCCGGTGGAACTCTTTGTTTATTCGCTCGATTCCCAGGTATTGTTTAGCGCCAGTGAACTCCTGCATCTCTACTCTGCCGATATCTCCAGCTCCCCTTCCACTGTAAGAAAGGAAGTCTTTGAATGGATGGAAGCAGGAAACCTCCGCCCGGCACCTCAGATGAAGCTCTAAAGCGGCCAGTTGTTTGGAATTCAAACTTTATAGCCTACAGCTATGTATAACTCAGGGTACTTTCCACAGTGCTTTCTTTTGCTCTATTCTCATATATGAGAAACTTCTTGAGGGTGAGCCGGAAGTGACAGCACTCGACTGGGCTTTGTACTGGGACATCTCCACCCAGGCCGGTTATCGAAGCAGCTATCGTGCTTCGTCGGGTTCTCGCTATCGAGGACATCGAAGACGCAAGATCTGGGCATACAAAATGGCAAACCAACTGGGTCGATGGAGAGCTGACCGAAAAAAGAGAAATTCAATTTTCCTGGAGGAGCGTAGTGCTATTGCTGCCTCTTATGGAGTGACCCAGGATGAAAGAATAAAGGCTCCCTTTCCCGGATTGCTTCAATCACGCAATATTTTGACCCGCTCAGCTGACGAAGTCATCAACAATGAGACTGCACAGATGAACACCGAGGAACAGAAACCCACTGTACAGATTCCGCTTCCTGAAAGAAAACCATCGCAAAGCAATAGCGAGGAAGGAAGTCCAGCGGCTGAAGTTGTAGAGTCAGACCCTCTTGAAGAACAAATGGAAAGTGAATTGCAGGATTACCTGCTCTCACCTTTCTAATCTGATTCGTGAACCACTTGACTTTCTACGCCGGTAAAATTCATTTCTATTCACTTCATCAAGACTGAAAGCCAATGGACCAGACTGGACCAAGGCCTGTTCTATTGCGGATTCGATCACAGCTTCTCTTGAAACTGATTTCTTTTAGCAGCTCATTGCAGGCTTTCAAGGCTGATGTTGAATTGACCCGACTGCACAAGTGCCTGCTCCTTCTCAGAATAGATCGAAAGCTCCTTTTTGCTGCGCTCGGAGTCAGGATCAATTTGAAACCTTGCACTTTGAATTTTATCGAGGACAGCTTTACTGAATCCACCTTCCCTACTCGTTCCTCAAGCCTCTTTTGCGATAGATTGGATCCGTAAGCGAAATAATTCATAGCAGGATTGTATCAAATCTCGACTAGTTGATTCTCGCTCCCGGTTGAAAGCCATTGCCTTCACTGGACACGAAAACATCCTGAGTGGATTCGTAGCTGGGAGTATCGTTGTTTGAGGAGCTTTCGTACCAATCGTTGAGAGCCTGGGTTTCCTGACCATTTTGAATCAGATAGGTGCCCATGATGTTTTCTCGATTGTGCCCCTGGGAGTGCTCCAGATAGCGCAAATTTTTCACCTTGTATTCGTTGACCGCGACTACTTTTCCAGTAGCGATTCCCCCATGATAGGAAGGAGCTTCGGTGGGTATTAAATCAGGATTTTGAAATTCAACTCTATTTCCTCTCCCCTGCTCTTCGCTGGAGACGCTTTCTACATTACTTTGACTTCCCGGTTTCTTACTACCGGCAGAGGCCTTCCCTTCTTTTTCTTCAGTGTTTTCGCTCTGGCTTGCATCCTCACTTTTCTCCTGAGAATCCTGAGCTTCTGTCTCCTCAGTGGAGGAATTCGTATCCTCGGACTTCAAACCTTCTGATTCTTCTTGGGCCTGCTCTTGCTGGGCAGGTGCCACTTCCGATCCATTCTCTCGAGCCAGTCCAATCTCCTCTTCATTTTCCTGAGTCAGGGATGCCTCCTGAGCATTCAAATCCAGAAAATTCAATCCGTTGGCACTGTAATCTACGACGATATCCAGAGCAGCAAGGTCTTGTGCCAGTTCTCTTGGAATCTTGTGGCGCCCTGATCTTTCGTAGAAATTCAATGCGTTTCTCCACTTCTGATCAACCAGGTCTTTCAATTCCTGATTTTCCCCGTGATAGTTCAGCAAGGAAGGAATCCCGTGGGACCCGCTTACAATCAAGCCTTGAGAATTTACTTGTACCAGAGCCAACATCATCAACAGAACTTTGAATTGGAATCTCATCTTTTTCCTCCGTTTTATAAATCCTAGTCAGATTTCCACTCTCACAGAAGCTGTCCTCTGTGATGTTTGAAATGTTCGAGAGGTTTCCTTGCTCTTTAAAATCAGGAAGTTGGGATTAAGCAAAAGTTTTTGATAGGCTTTTTGCGGAGGGAAAATCATGAAGCAGTCACAGTGGTGGAGAGAAGCGATCCTGTACCAAATCTATCCACGATCTTTTCAGGATAGTAATGGAGACGGGATAGGAGATTTGAGAGGTGTCATCAATCGAATCGACCATCTCAAGGATTTGGGAATCAACACAGTCTGGATTTGTCCCTTCTATGACTCACCAGATGATGACAATGGCTACGACATTCGTGATTACCGCAAAATTCACTCTGAATTTGGTGACATGGAGACCTTTGAAGAGCTACTTGAAAAACTCCATGCAGCAGACATCCGTTTGGTCATTGATCTGGTTGTGAACCACTCCAGTGACGAGCACTACTGGTTTCAGGAAGCTATCAACAGCAAGAACAATGAATACAGCGACTACTACATCTTCAAGGATGCAGATAGAGAAATCTATAACGCCATTTCGCTTCGAAAACTGCCCGTTTTTATCTGGGTCCCAGGTAAGAATAACTTCCATGCCAATATTGATTTCTCGATTCAGCTTAAGTACCCGAGCGAACTTCACCAAAGCGAGGAATGGATGAAAGTTGAACCACGTCTAACCAAACAGCAAGCCCTAAGTCTTGCTGAACGATTCCCCTCCCACCTGGATGAAATTTCTGAAAAGTGTAGAAAAGCGAATCTCGCAGAGCTTGTATGTGAAGGTGAAATCTACGATGTCATTGTGAAGGTTTTAAAAGCTCATAAGGGAGGCTCCAGGTATTTGTTTGGGGGAGGTGCAAATCAGGAGAGTCCACGTGAGCAATAAACCAGGAAGCTACACCAAAGTTTTAAACATTGGAAACACATCTAATACTGCACCATTGCAAGATACATGGAGATTGTAGACCTTTCGCAGCTCCTAAATGAGCTTGATCACAAGCAAACAGTGTTTGGGCTCTTTAATCTCTCAGACCAGAGGATTGAAATCATATCGAAGTCAGCGGACCCTTGAAGAAAACTGAGATGAATCTCCTTTTCTAAATCTTCTTCAAAATCAATTGTATCCCATATAAAGCCCTTTGAGTCATCAAGTAAGTTGAGAGTGGCTATGGAAGTCTAGTGTGACCATAGCCCGCTCTTGGCTGAATAGATGAATCGCCCTAAATATAGAGGAGCTTCAACTCCAGTCTTTTCAATTGGATCTATCATAACTGTTGAGTTTCAAACCCTCACTCAATCTGCCACACAAAATGCTTCTTAGTTTCTCTGGTCTTATCACTGCAACTTTGTCGGCCCAGCTCATTAACAAATGGCTGAATGGGGAGTGTATCGTTCTTTCTGTAAAAGTTAAAAGCAGGTAGCTTAGGAGATCGCAGATCTCCTTCTTTGCAGGGTACGTACCCTGCGACTTCTGGGCTATAAAATCAAAATAGACCATTTCCGAACT
>Ga0255764_10003523_pt1 | contig 12407 bp, 10 predicted proteins | sample 071ome_30_FD_179964 | JGI IMG/M metagenome (GOLD analysis project Ga0255764, IMG submission 179964) | Coastal salt marsh microbial communities from the Groves Creek Marsh, Skidaway Island, Georgia - 071406AT metaG (version 2) | ecosystem: Environmental > Aquatic > Marine > Intertidal zone >... | reverse complement strand
AATGTATGAATTTTTATGCTAAAAGGCAAAGGTCAAAAATAAATGCTTATTGTGACCAAGCTGTGGGTTTTCTATCCCAACGATGGGATTGTAATTCACGGTGTAAAGTTGCCCTTAAATAGGCCCCGTCGCTACAACTCACATTGGACAGTACATTTTTATGCTTTCGCATTCCCGGTATAATAGTGTGTACACTTTTATTTTTTAAAATAAACCGCAGCGCCATTTCGGCCATGGTCATGTTTTCTGGCACTAAGGGCCTAAGCAAATCTGCCCGATCGGCACTAGCTGCTAAGTTTTCAGGCACAAAATAAGTGCCACGCCAGTCTCCTTCCGGAAAAACGGTGTCTCGTGTGATGTTTCCTGTTAGGGTTCCTTCGTCAAAAGGGACACGGGCAATGATGCCTATATTGTGGGCATCGCAAAAGGGAAACAACACATCCTCGGGGGCTTGGTCAAAAATATTATAGATCACTTGAACGGCATCAATCTGACCTGTTTTGAGTGCTTCAATTCCATTTTCGGGTTCCCAACGATTCATGCTTATGCCCATAGCCGCTATTTTCCCTTCTTTTTTAAGGTCTTCAATGGCGCGTTGCCATTCTTCACGTTCTGACCATCCGTCATCCCAAGTATGAAATTGCATCAAATCAATTTGTTCTACCCCAAGGTTTTGGAGGGTTTTTTCGGTATAGGTTTTAACGTGTTCGGTAGGATAAGAATCCTCAAATCTATATGTTGGTCTAGCTGGCCATTGAAAGTTTTTAGGTGGAATTTTACTAGCGGTATATAACTTTTGCTGGCTATGTCTTTTTAAGAGTTTTCCCAACAGGCGTTCGCTGTGCCCTTCGCCATAGCCCCAAGCCGTATCAAAAAAATTCACACCATGCTCTACGGCTAAATCGAGGGCTCGTTCAGACTCTTGGTCATCTGATTCTTTCCAGCCCCCCATGCCCCACATGCCATAACCAATTTCACTCACGGACCATTGGGTGCGTCCAAATTGTCTAAAATTCATCTGTTTTTATGTTTAAATAGTTCATTAGAGCTTCTTCTGATTGCCATTCGTTTTTGGGGCGTTTTCCTTGTGAAAAAACAAGTAGCTTTTCTCTAGGAAGCAGTTCAAGAACCCCTTCGTCCCAAAGCTTGTTCTGGGGGTCAACAGGATTCAGTTTGAGGTGTTGTGCCAAAAAGGCATAGGTTGCTTTTCGTTTTGAAGGGCCATAATTGTGTTTTTCATTTGCCAAATGAACATTTTTCACACGGTTCTCCTTTCCCCATTGTTGATAGACTTTTTGCAAATAGGGAAATTCTACCTGAGGGGTGTTTTTGGTCCAATCGGCACCATCAGAAACCAGCAGTTGGGGTTTAGGAGCAAAAGTGGCCGCAATTTCTACGTTGTTGGTCTGAAAGTTGTTGTTTTTGTGAATGGGCATGCCACTTTCGCAAGCGCAGCCACCAAAAAAATGGGCGGATACTTGCACCACAGGCACACTCACTTTTATGCGTTCATCTAGCGCAGCCAAAATAAAGGTTTGGGTGCCTCCACCCGATGCTCCAGTCATGCCAATGCGTTTGGGGTCAATGTCTTCTCTTGAAAGCAAGTAGTCCAAAGCTACTTTGCTATTCCAGGTTTGCAATAAGAGTGAAATCGGCATTTTGTGGTTAAGGGGTGTGCTTTCGGTATAGCCCACCATATCATACATAAACACTACCGCTCCCATTTTAGCCAATTGAGCGCATCTAATTTGAACATCCTCACTAAAACGAGCTTCTTTAAAATGTCCGTGGGGACTTAAAATTCCGGCAAATGAATTTTGATTTGCGGTTGGCACGTAGAGGTTGCCGGTGAGATAAAACCCTGGAAAACTTTCAATACTAATGTTTTGAACTTGATAGCCGTCTTTAGTTATGGGGCTACTTACATAAACATTTTTATTCCAGCTTTCATTTTTGATTTTGTCCCATTGCAAGCCCTCTTGTAGCTGGGCTATAATTTGTTTTTTACGTTTTTTCCACTCCTTTTTAGAGTTCCAAGTTTGGGCCAGAGAATCCATCACTAAAGCGGCTTCGGCTTCGGTCCAATAGGCTCCTTGACACAGGTTTTCTTGTGCATGAAGACCCATAAAGAGCCCCCAAAAGAGTGAGAACAAGAGTTGTTTTTTAATCACTTCAATCCTAAATTAAAGGAAGGAAGATACTATAAATTCTTAAAAAGAAGAAGTTGTTTTGCCTATTGGAATTTAAATCAAAAACATGTGCATAGATCCTTAAAGAACACGCACAATTTCGGGTTAAGTGATATTATAAATGTCTCACACAATAGGTGCAGCCTCTTTTTCAAACCCCTGAACTCCTTGAACGGTTGTATATTTTAAGGTGTATTTTTTATTGGGGTTAATGATTTTATAAGCTGCTTGCACCGCCAAAGAAATAAACCTTGCTGAACTGATGCGATTAATGGACGGCCCTATTGCCATGTTGCCCTGCGTGTCACTCAACTATTATGCCTCCTGTGAAGAATGCGACGAAGAAACCTGTCAGATTAAACCTGTTTTTGAAAAAATAAGAGACAAAACCCTTGAAGTGCTCTACGATGCTACTGTTGAGAGCATGCGTAAAGTTTTATAGGCCGCTAATATAACTCCCAAAGGCATCTTTAAACTGAAACCCTTCTAAGGTTCTATATTTATTTAATTTTTTATAGGCCTCTAGCCCCCACAATAGAAATTCAATTAAGAAATACCGATCTTCTGGCAAACCATTGGGTTGATGCTTTTTAAGGAGGGTATCAACACCGGGAATGTCATCCAGAGTCTTTTGATATTCTTTGTCTGAAAAAGTATCTTCTAAATACAATTCGTTGTCTTGAAAAAACCACCCTAAAACTTCGTCATAGGGGCCTTCTTGATCTTGTTTTTCTAATTTTTCAATTTTGGGAAAATAAGAAGGTAAAAGGGTTTTGACAGATTGTGAAATGAGGTGGTAAGAAATTTGTTCGGCCCCTTCTTGTTCACCTTCATACACGAGCTCAATTTTTCCATTAATGGAGGGTATGATGCCTAAAAAATCAACCAAGCGAATAGTTGTTTTAGCTTCGCCACTCTTCAATAGTCTTCTTTCTGCGGTACTGATCAAATTTTCAAAAGAGGTGATGCTCATACGAGCACTTACACCACTTTTAGCATCTACATACTCGCTTTTACGCGCCTCAAATCCAACCTGCTCCAAAATATCTCGTGCCAATTCTGGAATGTGAAATTTACTGATTCTGTCTTTTTCAAAAGAGGCCTCTTGTTTGGTAATGGCTTTGGCCATTTCAAGATTGTGAGGATAGTGGGTCAAAATTTGAGAACCAATACGGTCTTTTAGGGGGGTGACAATGCTGCCGCGATTGGTGTAGTCTTCCGGATTGGCCGTAAATACAAATTGTGGTGCCACTGGTAAACGTAACTTAAACCCCCTAATTTGAATTTCTTTTTCTTGCAAAATGGAAAACAAAGCTACTTGAATGCGTGCTTGTAAATCGGGTAATTCATTCAACACAAAAATGCATCTGTGGGCTCTTGGAATCATACCAAAATGAATGACGCGTTCATCGGCATAAGACAATTTTAAGTTGGAAGCTTTTATGGGATCCACATCTCCAATTAAATCGGCAACAGTAACGTCAGGGGTTGCTAATTTTTCGAAAAAGCGATCGTCACGGTGCAGCCAAATAATTGGGGTTTTGTCGCCTTGTTGCGCAATTCTATTTTTAGCTTCTCGACTAATGGGGTCTAGAGGATCATCGTTTACTTCTGAACCTTCTACAACGGGAACCCACTCGTCTAAAAGTTGCGTCATTTGCCGAGCCAAACGAGTTTTGGCTTGTCCTCTAAGTCCTAAAAGATTGATGTTATGGCCCGATAAAAGGGCCCGTTCTACATCCGGAATTACGGTATTTTCATAGCCAATGAGCCCCTCAAAACTAGGCAGACCCTTTGCCAATCGTTCTCTTAAGTTGTCTCCAATTTCTTCTTGGATACTTTTGGGTTTATAGCCTGATTTTTTTAATGCTCCAAGGGTTGTTATTGCTTTTATATTCATTGCTTTTTTTTCAAATATTATAGGTTTAGAGGGGGCTATTCAATTCGTTTTTTTCGGTTGGTTTCATAATCTTCAAATAGCATTTCGCCCAAGCCTTTTAAGCCCGTGAAAAAGGCTTTGCCCTGATTGGCTTGTGTAAATTCTCGAACAAATTGTTTGAGATAAGGGTCTTGGGCAATCATAAAAGTGGTGATAGGAATATGCAGTTTTTTAGCTTGCTGGGCCATATTGTAGCACTTTTCTACTATGGTTTCATCCAAGCCCACGCTATTTTTATAATAGCTCCCATCGGGCAATTTAAGACAGCTGGGTTTGCCATCTGTGATCATAAAGATTTGCTTATTGCTGTTCTTTTTGCGCCTCAAAATATCCAAGGCTAATTCTAAGCCTGCTACGGTATTGGTGTGAAAAGGGCCAACTTCCAAATAGGGCACTTCTTTGAGCGTAATAGGCCAGGCATCATTTCCAAAAACTAAAATATCTAGGGTGTCTTTGGGGTAGTGGGTGGTGATTAATTCGGCTAGGGCCATAGCTACTTTTTTGGCTGGGGTAATCCGGTCTTCTCCATAGAGAATCATACTGTGGCTAATATCAATCATCAAAACGGTACTCATTTGGGTATTGTAAAAGCTGTCTTCCACCACTAAATCTTCATTTTGCAGTGTAAAATCTTGACCCATACTCCTTATCTGTGCGTTTTTGATGCTCTCAGTTATGGCAATTTTTTCTACAGCATCTCCAAATTGGTAGGCTTTGAATTCTCCCGTATCTTCTTGTCCAGTGCCTGTTTTTTTGGTTTTATGATTTCCAGCCCTTGTTTTTTTTAGTTTCCCAAAAATTTGATTTAGGGCATGTTCCCGCAATAATTTTTCAGTTTTTGGGGTGAGTTCAAAACCCTCTCCATTTCCACCAGAACCTGTTCTGGGTTTTACAAACGATTTATTAATTAAGTCTTCAATGAAATCGTCAATGGTATAATTTTCATCGGTTAGCTTGTATTCTTTGTCTAGTTCACGCAGCCAGGCAATGGCTTCGTCAAAATCACCTGAAGTATGGGTGATCAGTTCTTTGAAAATTTCAAACAATCTTTCAAAAGGGGTTTGTTTTTTCTTTTGGTATTTTTTAAATAAAAATCCCGAATGAAGCACATTTTTAGGCATCAATATTTCTTTTTAACAGCAACGATCCAAAGATAGTTGAAATGGAGAGAACCCAAAAAATGAATTGAAAAAATCAGTTTGTGGCAAGCGACTTGATATATTCCTCAAGCAAGGCAACACCTTCTATGTGTGCGCTAACACGACCAATTTCAGGCATACGAATGGCAGGGTCATTATTTTTCATGCGATAAATCAAGATCGATTCTTCTGGATATCCTGGCATGATATCATATTCAAAATCTCCGGAGCCTTTTCCCGCTGCAACGGGGGGTTTAAAAATTCCCCTTTTTCTTTGATCCATTTCTTGATAGGTAAGATAGAGGCCAGAATTTTTGGCACTGCCATCCACACGGTGGCAGTGGGCACAGTTAGCATAGAGATAGGCCTTGGCTCGTTCTTCAAGACCTCCAGTTTGTGGGTTGTTCCAAACAGGGAGTTTAGGCAATTGTGGGTGGGCATTGGGCAGCTCTAGAAGTCCCAAACTTTGAAATGTTTCCAATTGATTTTGAAGGCTGTTTATGGCCGAATATTTTTTATTGAGTTGAGCTGCTGTAGGACCTATGGGGGTAATTTTATTGTCTTTGTTATGACAGTTTTTGCATTCATTTAAATTAGGTATTCCATATTGAATGGTTTTAACTTGCTGTTTTTCATCGGTCCAACTCACCATTTGTTCGCCCCCAACATAATTCAATTGAGCGTCTTTTTGATCTGCTGTCCAAATATAATTAAGGGGTTTCCACCCTTGGGGTTCGTGAATCAACAAACGCGTTTCAACGATTCGAATATCTTCATCGGGTTTGTTAAAGTCTTTTGGGTAATAAAAATTTTTGATCAGAATAGTGCCAACCTCAAAATCGAAAACGCCTTCTTCTGTATACTTCATTTTTGTATCCTTTGGCAGATAGATAAATCTTTTTTTATGGGCATAATCTGAAAATAAGGCATTGTTTAGGTCATAGGCATAAACCTGTTCTTGAGGTTCCAATTTTGCCAAGGGTAATGTAAAAAAAGAGTAGTCTGAAAGCCATTTTTTTTCTTGAATATTGGTCTCACTGAGAAGATCTTGTGCTTCTACCTTTAGGGCTTTTGGAGGTTTTTTGCTGACACGGTCTGCACAACTCATTAGGAGTGTTACGATGACCATCAAAAGGACTATATTTCGGAAATTCTTGTTTAGGAAATTCATCACCGGACGTTCGTCACATTAGGGAAATTTACAATTAAATGGGGTTAAATCATTAGAAAAATCTTCAAAATCATGAGCAGCGTCCATATAGACAAAGTTCACTTTTCCATTCTCTTGTAAGCAAATTTTGTGTTGATCGTCTTGTAGGGTTGCTCCAGCAGGCAAAATGCCATCATAGACAATGTCTGGAATGACGGCTTTATTTTTAAGTAGCATTAAAATCCCATATTCATTTGTAAGAGTTGGAAAACGATAGCTATTTTCAAAAAGGTTGCTAGAAATTTGAATATTCCCCGGATAGGGATTGTAGGAATTATCTTCTCTAAAATCCGATTCAACTGCCCGAATTCCTTGTGCACGTGCCTCATTAGCCAAGTTGTTGCTTTGACTGTCTCCATCGGTGGCAAAAATTTCATAACTCACAATTGATAAGTTGGAGGTTTTGTGGTTTTTAACAGTGTTTTCAAAAAAAGAAACGTTTTGTGTGGCCATAATAACCACACCTGTTCCTTTAGGGACTGCACTAACAATGGATCCTTTAACACCAAAATTTTTGGTGTTGTTGTTGTAAATAGTGTTGTTGTATGCTTTAACAGTATGCCCATAACGAGTTAATTTGGGCAGGTTAAAAATCAGCAGTCCACTAGTGTTTTCAAAAACCTCGTTGTTGTAAATTTCCACTCGAGTGCTATTTTCACTTTCAATGCCCGCAACATTATAAAAGGCTTTATTGTTGCGAATAATTACTTGGTCTGATTGTCCTACATAAATGCCGGCATCAGAAGCCCCAATAGCTTCACAGTTTTCAATAATAAGGTTGTTGCTCAAAACGGGATAAATGCCATAGGCACCATTTGCTGTTGAAGCTTTTCCGGTCCAAGCAGACCGAATATTTCTTATCAAAACAGTGTCACATTCTGTAATTTTAAGATTGTCGCCGGCGGCATCTTCAATGGTCATATCGGCTAGGGTAATATTTTGGCTATTGGAAATTATAATCCCTTGGGCACCTTTTGTTTGGCCCTTAAACGAAAGCACAGTTTTGTCCATGCCCATTCCCTTAATGGTGAGGTGTTTTTTTCCGCTGATACTCAGCTCTTGTGAAAACAAATAATGCCCTTCAGGCAATTGAATGGTAGCACTGTCTTTGGCCAGTATAAAGGCTTCCAAAATAGCCTCTTCCATATCCAAATAAGTTCGTTCGGGATTGTATTCGGGCATTTGAAGTTGGTTCAATACAACAACTGTCAAAACAACACCCATTAGAACTCCTATGAAAATTATTTTTTTCATCATCCGATATTTTCTATTCTAAATTGAGGCATCCATTATATTTGTTCTTGCTCAAAATTGCGGTTCAATTTTATGCCAAAAACTAGGTGATTACCTGTGCCTCAGGGTTCAACACTCATTTTCTTCATTAAATATAAAGAATTAAATATCAAATAATAGGCTATTATTCCTTATATTTGCACCGCATTTGGAAATATAAAAACAGAGGCGACCATTGAGTCCCTCTTTTTTTTACCATGAATTTTAAAGAAGAAGTTTCACGTTTGGTAGAATTGGCATTAGCAACAATGCCTCATTTGTTTTTGATCGAACTTAACATTAATGCGGATAAAACGGTGAAAATTATTTTAGATGGTGACCCAGAAGTGCGATTAGAAGATTGTATGCAATTTAGTCGTGCCATAGAACACGAATTAGATCGAGAAGAACACGACTTTGCCTTGGAAGTTTCTTCAGCAGGTGTGGGCAGTCCTTTAGTGCAAAAGCGCCAGTTTCTCAAAAACATTGGACGTCAACTAGAGGTGGTTGTGCCCGGAGAAAAACCCTTTAAGGGTCTACTTATAGAGGCAAACGAAGAACAAATTGCATTGCAGTGGAAACAAAGAGAACCCAAACCGGTTGGGAAGGGAAAAATTACCGTAACGAAAAAAAAGACGCTCGCCTACGAAGCAATTGATCGAGCAAGAGTTGTATTATAACAGATTGAAAAAGACATGGAAAATTTAGCATTAATTGATTCATTCTCAGAGTTTAAAGATGAAAAACTAATTGATCGTGTAACCCTTATGGTTATATTAGAAGACGTTTTTCGCAACACCCTTAGACGTAAATTTGGGTCGGATGAAAATTTTGATATTATCATTAACCCCGATAAAGGCGACCTCGAAATTTGGCGTAACCGAATTGTGGTAGAAGACGGTATGGTAGAAGACCCCAATCAAGAGATTACCCTAACCGAAGCCCGCAAAATTGAACCCGATTTTGAAGTAGGAGAAGACGTTTCCGAAGAAGTTAAATTGATTGACTTGGGTAGAAGATCCATTCAATTTTTAAGACAAAATTTGGTGGCTAAAATTTTTGAGCACGACAGCACCAACACCTTTAAAGCCTTTAAAGATCGTGAAGGTGAAATCTATACTGCCGAGGTACATCACATAAGAAACAGAGAAATTATATTGCTCGATGACGATGGGAATGAAATTATTTTGCCTAAAGACCGACAAATTCCAAACGACTTTTTTAGAAAAGGAGACAATGTACGTGGGGTGATTGACACGGTAGAGTTGCGAGGCAATAAACCGCGCATAATTCTGTCGAGAACATCTCCTGTTTTTCTAGAAAAATTATTTGAGCAAGAAATTCCAGAAGTGTTTGACGGTTTGATTACCATTAAAAAAGCAGTTCGCATACCAGGCGAAAAAGCCAAGGTGGCAGTTGATTCTTATGACGATCGCATTGACCCTGTGGGAGCCTGTGTGGGAATGAAAGGATCACGCATTCATGGCATTGTAAGAGAATTAGGCAATGAAAACATTGATGTGATTAACTACACCAACAACCTGCAACTCTTTATTTCAAGAGCCCTGAGTCCAGCCAAAGTCAATTCACTAAAAATTGATGAAGAAAACAAACGAGTGGAGGTCATTCTCAATCCTGAAGAGGTTTCTAAAGCCATTGGAAAAGGAGGAACTAACATTCGATTGGCGGGTAAACTCACCGGCTATGAAATTGATGTGTTTAGAGAAGGTGTGGAAGAAGATGTAGAATTAACTGAATTTTCTGACGAGATCGAAGAATGGGTGATCCAGGAGTTTAAAAAAGCCGGTTTAGACACCGCCAAAAGTGTCTTAGAGCTAGATGCCGAAGAACTGGTAAAACGAACCGACTTAGAAGAAGAGACCATTAATGAGGTGTTTAAAATCTTGAAAACCGAGTTTGAAGAATAGGCTGCCAAAAATTATTTTTACTTTTAACGTCCAGAACAACGCATATTTATGACAGACCAACCCAACATAAGACTCAATAAAGTTCTCAGAGAACTCAATATCTCCTTAGATCGGGTGGTAGAATTTCTAAATCAAAAAGGATTTGAAGTAGAACCCAGACCTACCACTAAGATTACAGAGGAGGTGCACCAAGTTTTGTTGGCTGAGTTTGCCACCGATAAATCCAAAAAAGACGCTTCTCAAGAGGTGAGTGAAGAAAAACGCAAGGAAAAAGAAAATTTGCGTTTAATTCAAGAAAAGAAGGAACAAGAACGTCAGGAAAAAGCTTCCCGTGTGGAGGTAATCAAAACGGCAAGAGTGGCTTTGGAAAAACCCAAAACACTAGGTAAAATTGATTTAGACAAAGATGTTAAAAAACCTACTCCAGCAGCCAAAACTCCTGCGGTAGAGGAAACACCAAAACCAGAACCTCAAAAAGAAGCAGCAGCTCCTGCAGCAATAGCTCCGGTTGAAGAAAGCCCCGCTCACGAAACGATAGAAACAAAATATCAAAAATTAACCGGGCCTAAACAAACCGGACAAACCGTAAACCTAGAGGCGGTTAAAGAAAAAGAAAAGACGGTTGAAGATGCCCGTCGAAAAAAGCGCAAGCGAATTAGCAAAGAAGCACCACCCAAAGCAAGAACAAAAAATCCTGCTAAAGGAAAACCCAAACAGGTTGTGCGCGATGAAGCGCAAGACGAAGATGTGCAAAAACAAATTCGAGAAACCCTTGAAAAGCTTCAGGGAAAATCGAATAAATCCAAAGCGGCAAAATACAGAAGAGACAAACGTGTTCAGCATCGTCAAAAGTCGGAAGAAGAATTGGCGCAGCAAGAAGCCGAGAGTAAACTACTTCGCGTAACGGAATTTATTACGGTTGGTGAAATTGCCACCATGATGGATGTGACCACTTCAGATATAATCTCAGCCTGTATGTCATTGGGTATTATGGTTACCATGAACCAACGCTTAGATGCTGAAACCCTAAGCATTGTGGCCGATGAATTTGGCTTTGAAGTTTCATTTGAAACCGCTGACCTCGAAGAAAATATTGAAACGGATGAAGATCTTCCGGAAGATTTAGAGTCTCGCGCTCCTATAGTAACCGTGATGGGGCATGTAGATCATGGGAAAACCTCCTTGTTAGATTATATACGCAACGAAAACGTGATTGCGGGTGAATCTGGAGGCATCACCCAACATATTGGAGCCTATGCCGTTACCTTAAACAGCGGTCAAAAAATTACCTTTTTAGACACCCCAGGACACGAAGCCTTTACGGCTATGCGGGCAAGAGGGGCTCAGGTAACCGATATTGCCATTATAGTGGTGGCGGCAGATGATGATATTATGCCCCAAACCAAAGAAGCCATTAGTCATGCCCAAGCAGCCAATGTGCCTATAGTATTTGCGATTAATAAAATTGATAAACCCACCGCAAACCCCGATAAAATTAAAGAAGCCCTAGCCGGGATGAATTTAATGGTAGAAGACTGGGGTGGTAAAATTCAATCGCACGATATTTCGGCTCTGAAAGGAACAGGCGTTAAAGAATTGCTTGAAAAAGTCTTGCTAGAAGCAGAACTTTTAGAGCTCAAAGCCAACCCCAACCGCAATGCTAAAGGAACCGTGGTAGAAGCCTTTTTAGACAAAGGACGGGGCTATGTTTCTACTGTTCTGGTTCAAAACGGAACCCTAAAAATGGGAGATTATCTCCTAGCCGGAAAACAAAGTGGAAAAGTAAAAGCCATCTTTGATGAGCGAGGTAAAAAATTGCAAAAGGCAGGACCTGCTACTCCCGTTTCTCTGTTGGGACTAGATGGTGCTCCTCAAGCGGGAGACAACTTTTTAGTTTTAGAAGACGAAAGAGAGGCCAAGCAAATTGCGGCTAAAAGAACGCAATTGGTTCGCGAACAAAATGTGCGTACACAAAGACACATTACGCTAGATGAAATTGGAAGGCGAATTGCATTGGGAGATTTTAAAGAATTGAATATCATTCTAAAAGGTGATGTGGACGGTTCTGTGGAGGCCCTCACCGATTCGCTTCAAAAACTTTCAACGAGCGAAATAGAGGTTAAAATCATCCACAAAGGAGTAGGTGCTATTACAGAATCTGATGTTCTATTGGCTTCTGCTTCTGATGCCATTGTGTTAGGGTTTAATGTTCGACCTATGGGCAATGCGCGAAGCCTTGCCGAAAAAGAAGAGATTGACATTCGATCGTATTCTATCATTTATGACGCCATTAATGATGTGAAAGATGCCATGGAAGGTATGCTTTCTCCCGAAATGCGTGAAGAAGTTACGGGTACGGCCGAAATTAGAGAAACCTTCAAAATTTCTAAGGTAGGAACCATTGCAGGCTGTATGGTTACCTCCGGAAAAATATTCCGCAATTCTAATATACGTGTTTTGCGGGAAGGTGTTGTAGTATATACTGGCACGCTGGCCTCTCTAAAACGCTTCAAAGACGATGTGAAAGAAGTGGCCAAAGGATATGATTGTGGGCTGCAAATCAAAAACTACAACGACATTAAAGAGGGCGATACGCTAGAAGCATACCAAGAAATTGCCGTTAAGAAAAAATTATAATTTCTTTTTTCGTTTCAAAAGAAAAGCCGAAGGAAAGTGTGGCTTGATGCTGTCTAAGGTTTTTTCCGCATAAAGGGCATTGTTATATTGCCC
>Ga0255764_10003522_pt1 | contig 12409 bp, 12 predicted proteins | sample 071ome_30_FD_179964 | JGI IMG/M metagenome (GOLD analysis project Ga0255764, IMG submission 179964) | Coastal salt marsh microbial communities from the Groves Creek Marsh, Skidaway Island, Georgia - 071406AT metaG (version 2) | ecosystem: Environmental > Aquatic > Marine > Intertidal zone >... | reverse complement strand
GACGAGAAAGACGACGACGATGAAGAAGAACGTTTCCGAGATTTTACCGCGAGCGGGGACGACGACGACGAAGGCGACGACGAAGACGACGCGCGCGCGGACGAAAAAGCGTAAAGCGACGGTTAGGGGCGCCGGCGTCGTTAATGCCGACGGCGACGACGACGCGAAACGACGACGACGAGGAGGTGAACGCGGTGAACGCGGTAATGAACGGACGACGAGCGTTCCATCGAGTTCCATGAAGTCGTCTCCGAGTGAACGGCGAGGACGACGAAGCGGAGGAGACGAGGACAATCAGAATGACAATCGTGACGAGGCTTTTTTGGTCGGGGGTGAAGAGGAGAATGGACGCGGCGGCAAACAGGGCGAACCCTTCGGACTCGTTAGAGGAGGAGCGATGACGAGTCTGAATCCGACGACGACGACGAGGACGATGACGACGACGACGACGACGACGAGCGAGTGGGTGGACGACGGAGCGAGACGCGCGTACGAAATTTATTTGTGGTATTACCACGCGGCGGCGGCGCGACGGGTACCGGCGATGTATGGTACCGGTGACTTTTTAGGTTTGTCGTACGCGCGAGGACAATCATCGTTCGGTTCGAGCGTTCCCGCGGACGGTGGGGAGGAAGACGCGGACGCCGCGCGAGCGAAGCAATGGCCCGTCGTGCCGCAAGTTTCCACCGCCGTGTGTCCGCCGAGGAGCGAGTCGGTGCGAGCGACTCCGCCTGGATTTTTCACTACAAAGCGACAAGCCGTCAATGCGGGCGTCCAAGCCGGGAGCGCGGCGAAGACGATGGCGAAACAGATGAGAGAGGCGCCGACTCGCGGCGACGGCGTCGCCGAAGAAGAGGCGTCCAGGAGTTCTCGGGATAAGGGCGAGACGGCGAAGCGCGTCGAGGAGGCAAAGGCGCTTTTGGATCCATCAAACGCGCTCGATAGATTTGCGCTCGAGCGAGACACAAAGGCGACGAGAAACAACGCGTCGCGTCGTCGTCGCTCTGAGCGCTCAAACGCGCCGAGTCCGGAATCGAGCCTGGCGACGTCGACGGAGGGCGTTCTCGGCGGCCGCAAGAGCGCCGCGCCTTCCGCGTGACCACGCCGCGGTATGTATGTATGTATGCGTGCACGCGTGCACGCGTGTGCGTTTGTAAATAATTAAACCCTCGTTCGTCGTGGGACCACGAGAACTCACCCGTTCTTCATTCATTCTAAAAATCTTTAGTTACACAATTCGGGACTCAACAATTTGACCAGCCAAAAAACAAAAACGCAGAGAGCAAAGAAACCAACAGAACCGCCGCCTGGTGCGAACCCGATCCGTCTTAAATCAATCAATCCGATCTCTCGATCGATCACGCACCGCCGCGGCGTATTCTCGCGAGCGTTTCTCTCGTTAATTTCCAGTGTAAACTCGCCTTGGTACGTTCCGTCACCCCGTCCGCGTTCGCCGTCAACGCGAACGAGATCAACACCATGCACGCGGCGACGCCGGCCGTGATCAACAACGACGCCGCCAACGCCCACGCCGCGTTCCTCGATCGGTCTCGCCCCGAACCCGTCGCCATCTCGATCGCCTCGTCCGCCTCGTCCCCCACGTTCACCGTCACCGCACCGTACATCGTCGCACCCTCGCGCGACGATTCGTCAAGGATCGGCGGCATCGTCGATCGATCGATCGAGTCGAGTCGCGTCAGGTCACGTCAGGTCGCGTCACGTCGCGTCACGTCAAACCGAGTCGCAACACGGTGGAAAACGCGCGCGCACACACACGACAGAACGAGAGACTCGGGCGTCGCGCAGTGGGGCGTCGCGAGCCGTCATCGCCGCCCGTGGCAACACCCTTCCCGTCGTCGTTTCGACACTAAGTATCTATCTACCGGTACGTACGTACGTACCTACTACTAAGTCGCACTTAGTATGCACGTGATTTACACTATCGTAGTACCAGTATGACCTATACGCCGTACCCTAGACATCGCGACCTCGTTCGCGGACGTTCGCCCGACTTCTTGGAAATCATCGGGATCTCGCGGATCTCTCTCTCGACGCATGACTCGTCGAGTCATGACTCGTCGATTCACCACCCGGTGGTCCCGGTCCCGGTAGTCCCGGTGGACTCGCTCGCTCGCGGACGTGAAGGACGAGGACGACACACCACGACGACACGGAAACCGACAGTCATGTTCGCCGCAACGACTCAGACCACCATCCTTCGCACGGTACGCATCGCGCGATGACACGCGACGGACCCGGGGCGGACTCGCGACGGACTCGACTCGACTCGACTGAACTCGCGACCGCAGTGGGACGATCGATGCGATGCGATCGATCGATCGATGACACTCCACCCGCGGTTTCGCCCCGTTCGATGCCGAGGCGGATGGATGGATGCTGACGCGATCGGTGATTCGAATCTCTCGCGTTCGGCGCGGACGTCGAGAGCGGTCGTCGAAGATCGAAGAAGAATACGGATGCGATTCGCGCGCGAGATTCCGGTTCCGGTTCGGAACGCTTAGGACGCGGAGGAGGTGGGATCGGAGAGAGTCGCTCGCGAGGAGGGAGGGAGAGATATGGGCGATATCTCGCGGATTTGATTGATTGATTGATTGATTCGACTGACTGTTGCTTGTATGGTTTACCGATGCGCGCAGACCGCGCCGGTTCGCGCGCAACGCAAGGCGCGCGCCACCGTCGTCGCGGCGGCTGAACCGATGGATCGCCGCGCGGCGCTCGTCGCGTTCACCGCGGGTAAGAGCGAGACGACGCGCGGATGATCGACTCCCGACTCGGCTCGCGACAATCGTCGACGGCGCTCTCGATACTGACGCGTTTGGGTTTTTTCGTCTCTGCGTAGCGGCTTCCATGGCGGCCAAGAGCGCGTTGGCCATCACGATTCCGTCCCAAGCCTCTTCCGGTGGTCTCGGCCGCGGTTCCGGCATTGCCTTCTCCTCCACCGAGGCGTCCATGTCTGGATACACCCTCGAAGGGACGAAGAAGAAGGGTCTCTCGGTGAAGCAAAAGCGTAGCGCGCTCGCCAACGCTCGCGCCGAAGCCGAAGCCGCGTCGGCGAACGCCAAGAAGGCTGCCGAACCGGCGCCGGCGAAGAAGAAGTAAGCGAGTGAGACGCGGTGATATACTCTATGGTAAATGCGCTCGGGTTTAATACATAGACAAAAACTAAAAATCAAATTGACGAATGAATGAAACGAATCGACGAGACGCGTTCGCCGCGCGGGAGGACGGACGGACGGACGGATGGTTGTTCGTGCGTCACGACGCCGACGCTCAAATCGACGGTTCGCTCCCGCGAATGCGCGCCAACACAGAGTGTACCGCTTCACACGACGCGAATATGCTCGCGTGCAGAGGAAAGGCGCGGAGAAGCGCCATGTTGAGACCTCTGAAGAGCACCATCGGTCCCTCGGCCGCGACGGATTTGACGGCGCAGTCGAGAACGCCAGAGTACGTCCCGGGCTTGGCAGCTTGGATTCTACTCTTTGTCACGTCTAATGGATAGGTCAGCAGCCATTGAAACGCGCCGGCGCTGCCACCGGCGAGGACTATGGCCGCCGCGCGCGCCGACGGAGCGGCGTCTCTGACGTCGACGTTTTCTCCGCAAAACGCGTGCACGCACGCCGTCTTCATCGTGTCATACGTGAGAAAGTACACAGCACATTGCGGGATTTCTCGGGCAATCGTCGCCCCGGTACCGGTAAAAATTCCCTTGAACACCCCGTGCTCACGCGTCAGCGTCAGCGCCGTCGATAGCGCGCTGCGATAACGTCCGCTCTCGCAATCGACCACTTGCTGCACCGTCTTCAATCTTTCCGCCGGTCCTCGAACGAACGAAGACGTTAAACCCGCCAAGGCCCCAGAAAACGCCCCAGCGGTAGTGCTAGACGCCACCTCTTTACCAAACCTATCCTCGATCGCGTCCTTGACGCTCGCATTCGTCGCAAACGCCACCGCGTTGATTGCCCCGTACGCCAACATCGGCGCCGTCAAGCCTCTGTACAAGCCTCTCGCCCCATCCTGCGCCAACAAATTCCTCGCCACGCACATCGCCGTCTCTCTCTGTTGATACCCATAACCACCACCGAGGGGTCCAATCACCCCGACCCCCCCCGAGCTCGCCCCTCGAACCGCCGTCGTCGCCAGCGGCGTCGCCGCTTGTAATCTCGCCTTGACGGTATCCAGAGGGTGCACGAGCGTTAATCCAACCATGCCCGCAATCTGTCCAGCAATCGCGTGATCGTACGCGCTCACGTGGTGCGTCGATTGCTGCGGCGAACTCGTCTCCGCCTGCGTCCGTCCCTCATCCGCGGTGGACGCCGGCGTCGACACGACGTCCACGCGCGCGCGCTCGGGTCGGGAAGCTCGCACCGCCGCCGTCACTGACGTTGACGTTGACGCGACGCGTTCATCCATCCCGTGCGTGACCCGCTTCGACGACGACGAAGACGACGAATGGCGTTCGTTTCCGTCTACGAAATATTCGACGGCGACGAGCGCACGGGTCGACCAAAGTCGCGTCCGGAGTGTGACGATCGTTGGATCGATCAATCGCGAGCTTTTGTGAACTTCATCTTGTTTTCACAGTTGAAAACGTCGGCCGCATCGAGCGCGATGACGATGATGAGAGTGAACGAAACGAAACGAAACGAAACGAAATAGAAATGAAATAAATATTTTACAACGAGGAATGTAGAGCCACACGGAAGGGTGCTTAGGGTGAGAACCAACCACGCGGCGAACGAATAGTTCGCGCGACGTCCCGCTAGCCGTCGGCTCTCCAGTCGCTCGACTCGCCCTCGGCGGCGCAATCGATGAAGACCACCTCGCGATCGATTTGAAAGTCGCGGCCGTCTTCGCCAGGCATGGAAAACCTAAATTCAGCGCGCTTAATCTCGTCTCCACCGATCAAACGCACGCCTTCACCGGCGTGAATGCGCTCGAGCTCCGCCTTGAGCATTTGCCAACGCGTCGCATCCTCCTTGAGGCTTGCGCGAAAGTAATCGGCATCCTCTCGGTCGATATCGCGCGGGATAAACTTTTCGACGAAACCGTCAATGTTTTCGCCGCGTCCGAGCTCGACGAGCTCGGCGATGCGCGCGCGAAGAGCTTCGTTTTTCGTCGGGGCACCGGTAGAGGCGGCGGCGGGCGGCTGCGCCACGGAGTCCGTGTTCGTCATGGCGCGCGCACGTACGTCGGGCGGGCGGGTGGCTCTCGTCTGCGCAACCAATCGGTCGGGCGGGATCGAGCTTCGTTCTTCCGTGTGCAGGCGCGACCGCGACCGCGCGAGTCGGCGTGTGTGGTGTCTCGAGCATCGCGTCGCGAACGCGTCTGGAAGAGTTGCCGAACGCGCGTAATCGTCATTGTTCGTTACCGAGGTGTAATCATTTAAAGTGTAATCATTGAAACGCCGATCATCGTCGTCGCAAGTTTCATCATCAGTCTAAGAATATTTCGTCTCCGGTGGACCGCCTCGTCGGAGGAAAGAGAGCCATCGAAGCTCTTGCTTTTTGACGAGCGAGGCTTCAAACGCGCGTTCGCCCGCATTCGTGACGAGAGACCAGGAGCTCTCATCCGGAACAATCTCTTGGAACAAAAGATCGACATCGCCCTCGTTGTCCACGACGCGCATGGATTTACCATCGATTTCCCCCAGAGTTTTAATCTGCAGAGTCATCTTTTGCGAACCGGGGCCGAATGAGCACGTCACGTCCGCCTTGGTCGTGTGGGCGGGAACACGAACCTTGAGCGTCACCTCCTCCTCGTCTTGACTCCACTCGAACTCTTGGTGCGGACCCGGGCGCTGAGATTCATCAAGAGGCTCTTGTGGCTTCGCGCTCGACCCAGCGCCGAGGGAGTCGAGGTCGGTGATTCCTCTTCCGCTGAGCTCCTCCATCGCTCTCTGCGTCTCGCCGACATTCATGGAGCGCTCGATAGCCAACGCCTTGGCCTTTTTCATCCAAGTCGCATCGCTCGAACACTCGTCCAGAGTGAAGTCTAATCGCTTAAAGTCATCGTCGTCGTCAAAAATGCGCGCGATGAACGCGTCACCCATGACTTGTTGCGGCGTTCCCGCCTCTGCGCTCAACGCCGAAGCGCGTCTGTTGACAGGCAGTCCCTTGGAGATGCCTCTATCATCCACGTACATGTTCACGTGTATGTGACCCGTCTTTTTACTACCCGGTAATAACGGTACCGGTTGCGCCATCTGCATCGACATCGCCGCGTCCATCATCGCGTCCGACATGCCCGCCGACGAGCCGTCGCCGCCGCCCTTTCCGTGGCTTTCCAATTGCGCCTTCAAAATCTCCCGTTGTTTCGCCTCGTTCGACGCGTGCGCCCCGTCCACCGCCCCTCGCTCGCGAAAATGTAACCGCAGAGCGTCCAGCAAACACTCCATCTCCCGCCCAACCGGGATGATCATCGTCCGCGTCTCCATCTCTCGCGTCTCGTCCCAGGGCACGAAGACGTACCGAAACGCTAGCCTATTCACCGTCGTGTCCTCGTTCGATCGTCCGATCAGTCCTTGCTCCTCTCGCGCGCGTAGGCGCGCAACCTCTTCGTCTTCCGCGCTCGTCATTCCGGCGCCTTTCGCTTTCCCGTTCGTTCGTTCGCTCGTTCGCGCGTCTCGCTCTGTCCGTCTCGCTCTGTCCGCTGCAGCGCGGGCGCACACGATGCATCTCGCTTCTTCTAGTTTACACTCTACATGCGTATAGACGTATCACATTACGTACCAGAAGTCCGATAATACAAACGAACAGATTTACATGCAGCGCTCAAAGTCGTCTTCGATTTCAATCGAAAACCATCTGCACTTCACGGACGACGGACGGGGACGAAGACGACGGGTTCGCGCCCGCGGACACGAACCGCCCGCGCGTCGAACGCGAGGGACGGGGTGAACGGCGACGCTCGTCCGCCCCTCTCGGCTGCCCAAAAACTCGCGAGTAAAAGCAAAAGCAAGTGAACGTTTGCAAAGAGGGCGTGAGAGGACGAGATTCGGTTGGTTTCCCGCCGCGTGGACGTCGCGGTCGGGATGTCGAGCGCTGAGGGTGCGGCGGGGACGCCCGCGCGGGCGGAACGAACGCTCGGGACGCTGTTTAGGAAGGTTTTGAAGACGCTGTGGGTGCTGTTGAACGGACTCATCGTCGTCGCGTTGCCCTTTGTCAGTTACGACATGTACGCGCACGACTATCAAGTGCTGTACATCGCTTGGTTCGTCGCCTTTGTCTTCGTGGCGCTGTCGCTACCGATAACGTTGTATGAGGTGACGCAACACTTGGAAAATTATCGCGCGCCGCGTTTGCAGCGGCACGTGATTAGAATTTTATGGATGGTGCCCATTTACGCCGTCGACGGTTGGTTGGCGTTGAGATTTAAATCAAAGACGATTTATTTCGACACGGTGCGGGAGATTTACGAGGCGTACGTCATTTATAACTTTTACACGTACTGCATCGTCTACCTGCAGGAGTTTTGCTCGCCCGGATTGTCGTACATTGTGGCGCGAAAGGCGACGCAACCGCACATATGGCCGCTGTCGCTCTTCTTGAAAGCGCCGCGGATGGGTGAGCCGTTTTTGCGATTGTGCAGGCACGGGGTGATCAACTACGTCGTCGTGCGACCGGTGACGAGCGCGGCAGCCTTCATAGCGGAAGCGAACGGCGTGTACGGAGAGGGACAGATTCTAAATCCGTGGGTCGCCTACCCCTACCTCGTCTTCATCAACAACTTGAGCCAGGCGTGGGCCATGTACTGCTTAATCTTGCTTTACAAGGTGATGTACAGAGAGCTGGCGCCGATTAGACCCTTTTGGAAATTTGTCAGCGTCAAGGCTGTGGTTTTCTTCTCGTTCTGGCAGTCGATGGCCATCGCGGTGCTCGTAAAGACGGGCGTCATCCCGGTGGATAACGGTCAGTCGTGGGCATCGGATTACGACGCCGCGGCTTTGGCGAACGCGATCCAAGCCTTTTGCATTTGCATTGAAATGTTCTTCGCTGCGATCGCGCACGCATACGCGTTCCCACCGGAAGAGTACAACATTGGTCAAACGCCGGTGGCGCCGAGAAAGTTTACAGAGAACATCATAGAGCTCTTCGACGTCAGGGACGTGTACCGCGACATTGTCAACTTTTGGCAGCAACAGCGCGAGAGATTCACTGGAAAATACAATCCGGGATTGGCGTCACCGACTGCGCCCGTCGGAGGTCTTAGCCGAGCGACTAGCGTTCGACAGCCGAGGGCGGGCGACTCGGCGATGTTAGCGTTGGGCGGCGCCTACAAAAACTCTTTAGAAGAGGCTGAAAGCGCAAACCTCCTCGCGCACACGGACCCCGTGGGTGAAGATCAGTTTGAAGTCATTGGTGTCGGTGAAAGCGGCGCTGATAGTGGCCCAATTGTCATAGACAGCGTCAGTAGCGACGGAGGGCTGCTTCCGCTTCACGCCGAACGTCCAGCCGGTCGGTCGCACGAATCGCTCGTGGATAAGGAACGCTGACGCCGACGCTCCACATTAGCGCACCACTCGTAGTTTAGTGGATGAGTAGAATGACCCTTGTATTGTTTTAACCAAGATAGTCTCGCACGCAGCGTTTAACAAAAATCCTATCCAATCCAGCACTACCGCGTTTGCGAGACCACAGTGTTCGCCTCCCCTTCGATGCCCGTCGAGTTCGATCTCCAACGCTGGCTCGCATCGTCGGGAGCGAGTGATCTCGAAGAGAGCGTCGCCTCTTCATCCAAGAGCGATGCCGGTTCAAACGTCTCGGACGTCGGCGTGAGGCGCGCCGTGTTTCTCGACGTGCGAAGCGAAAAGGCGTTCGAGGAAAGACGCCTCGAGCACTCGGCGAACGTTCCCTTGGGCTCGCTCGATCGCAACGGGCACGTCTTGCCGCCACGAAGCACACCCTTTGTTTTGATTGCAGATCCGGAGTCGTGCGACGACGTGTGCGCGCAGCTGGAGCGTTTCAGTGGGGACTTTAAAGGCGTTAGTTGGAACGTGACGGCGGCTTTCGCCGGCGACGACTCCTTCTTCGATGCCTGCGCAGAGAGCGGCAAGACACTGCTCAAGGTGAGCTCTGGAAGAGTTGACGCACGAGATAGATTGCGATTATGGGATCCTTCGCCCGAGTTGTACCGGTGGTTGCCGCAGGTTGAGCGAGCGCTGGGCGCGGTTGCCGGCGAAACCAGCGGTGCTACGTGCGTAGATTTGGGATCGGGCGCTGGTAGAGACGCCGTGTGGGCCGCGTCGCGAGGATGGCACGTGATTGCCATCGATAACGACGCCAAGGGATTGGACCGATGTGCGGCGCTGGCGGAGCGACACGGTGTGAGTTCGATGGTGACCACGCTCAAGCTCGATTTGACGAAAACTTCGAGCGACGACGTCTTCTCCGCGATTTCAGCCGTTCACTCGGGTAAAGTTTCTGTCGTCTACGCCGTGCGTTATCTCCACAAGCCTCTAGTGAGAGACTTGTCACACTTGATGCCGCCGAAGAGCGCCGTTCTTTGGTTTCACTTCATGCGAGGATGCGAAAACACATCCGTCGGTCGTCCGACAAAGGACCGCGATTTATTAGAGAGCTCAGAGCTCAGAGACGCGTTCGATTCGTGGACATTGTTGGTCGACAACGTCGTCCAACTTCCAGATGGTCGTCCTGTGAGCGAGTTCGCGGCGTTAAAAGAGTAGAGTAGAGTAGAGTAGAGTGTAGCGGGATTATCGATACGTATTCATTAGCATAACAACAACAATAATTTGTTTTCTATTCAGTCGCCTCGTGGAAGCCTCTTGCTCGCGTCGTGCATGCTTAGCACGAAGAGATTGCCCTTATCACCTCGAGAGACTCTGATTTCGTCGTCGACGTACGTGATATCGAGCGCCCCGCGCGCGCGTTCGGGAGCGTTGACTTTGATTGCGCCGCCAAAGAGGAAAAACTTTCGAAACTGCACCTTTACGGCGCTCTCGCTCGTCGGTTCCAAATCCGCTTCGACGGCGTTGTAGAATGGAAAAGTCTCCCTATTTTTCGCTCGCAACGTCTCCGCGTCGATGGTTTGGTAAATTTTCCCACTCGGTCGTAAAAACGCCGGTTTGTTCGTCCCGAGAATGCTCGAGCTCGTCGTGTAGACGAGCTCCCACTCGCCGTTGACGCTCGACGCGCGCAAACTCTCTGGATTGGGATTCAACGCTTCGAGTGTTCGGGCGAGCGCGTCCACGCGTGCTTTATCCTCTTCGTCCGCGTCGACGCCTCGGGATAAACCGGATATGGCGTCCAAGAGCGCGCGTTTGGCTGAAGCGCGTTGTCGTTGTCGTTCACCGGCGTCATCCGTTGTTGGTGATGACGATGACGATTCGTCCGATGCTCTCGTCCTCGGTGCAACGGTTCTTTGCAATTGTCGTAACTGTGACTGTTTTGCGAAACGCCGAGACGAAGACGACGACGCCAACGACGCGCTCGTGGAGCACTGTTCGAGCGCGAGACGGGTGAGCATCTCGGATGATCGCTCGGCGTCGAAGAGTAAAGTTTTCCACCTCGTTCCTCGTCGGTCAACCGCGCGCGAGTCATCTTATCTCGAGCGAGGAGAGCTTCGGGCGCGGTTATCGGCAAGTAATCATCTAATACTCTTCTTTACAAAGAAATAAAATTGTTAATGGATGTATCGAGCGCTAGCTCGGCGGCAGGTTTTATGTTTGACGGATTAATTTGCTAAAACGACTTTGGAAAAGTCATTCGCCGACTAAGACGAGCGTCGGCTCGCTTACTCTTCATCCGTGGACATAACCATACCACCCTCAGCAGCCGCCATCTTTTCCTTGAACTGACGCCCCATCTCTTCCGCCGTCTCGAAAACCGCCGCCGGGTTGCGCAACATGTCACCGTGGTTTTGCTCGAGCTTCTTGGTGCTCAAGCTCAAGCGGCCGCGCTCGGCATCCTTGGACATGACCAACACCTTGATGCGGTCACCCGGGGAGAGCACATTCTCAACAGCCACGATGCGTTCGTGGGAGATTTGAGAAATGTGCAACAAACCGCTCTGACCACCAACGTCCACAAACGCACCGTACGGCTTAACCGCTTGCACCATACCCTCCACGACATCGCCAACTTCCAAGCCCTCGGCGCTCACCATATCGGTGGCGAGGCGATGAGACAACACGAGGCGGTTCTTCTCCTCGTCAACTTCGATAAACTTGAACGGAAGCTGTTGTCCGATCAATTCTTCGCGGTTGAGCGTGCGAATGCCAATGTGGGACTGCGGAACGAAACCACGAAGCTTCTCCACTTCAACCAAGAGGCCGCCGCGGTTGACGCTGAGCACCTCACCCGTGAGGGCGGCGTCGTCGGCTTGCGCCTCGCGGCAGCGATCCCAAGCCTTGGCGAGCTCCATGCGTCGGACGGAGAGGGTCAAGCATCCTTCACCGTTATCGTCTTGGATGATTTCAAAGTCGTACGTGTTCTCAATGTCGAAAACAGACGCAGCCTGTTGGCGCGAGGGAAAACACAAACACAAACTCGTCAGTCTCTCTCTCTCGCGGAAAAGAAAAGCCCTAGGTTTTGTCATCATCACTTGGCATATGGGTAAACAGTATTGCTTTAAAACAACAACCACCCCCTCGCCCTCACCGCGTCGCCAGTGACGTCGAGACGACGCGCCGTGGTTCCCGCCGTGGTTCCCGCCGGCGCGTCGACGACGTCGCGACGTCGCGCGCGCGTCTCCGTCGCGACGGGGAGACGAACAAAAAAAAATAAAATCCGTAAACGCGCGCGAGGCGAACACGTACGTTGCGAACGTTCCCGAGAGACGCCTCCGCGGTCGGACAGAGCGCCTCGCTCTTCGCCCCGATTTCGACCCAAGCACCCTTGGCGTCGCACGCCTTGACCGTTCCGGAGATGACGTCGCCAATCTTGTAGTTGTACTGGTACTGATCGAGCAAGCTGGCGAACTCGGCGTACTGCTCCGCGTTCTCCCCGCTCACGCGAATCTCTTCGCTCATGATGGCGCGGCGAACGACGGCGTGCGTCGCCCGCGGGTTGGCGCGCGCGCGAACCCTGACGTTGCTCTTCGCGTTGACGGCGCGCGAGCTCAGCGCCTTGGCGGCGACCGCGGTGGCGGACATGGCTCTCAGACGGGGGGTTTGTTTCTTCTTTCTTCGCGCTCGGTTCGGGTCGTCCCCAGTCGCTGCGTCTCCGCGGCGCGTCCGTGTGAGGTCACGTCGCGCCGTCGCGTCCACGCGGTCGAATCGGCTCGGTTCGGCTCGGTTCGCCTCGGTCCGAGTTTGAAAGAGAGAGACATACTTGCATCAATAAGTAAAGGGGGGGGCGTCCGTCCGTCTGATTGTCCGTCTGATTGTGTGTACCTGTTAGACCTATACCATACTAAATATGAATGATAC
>Ga0255764_10003518_pt1 | contig 12425 bp, 8 predicted proteins | sample 071ome_30_FD_179964 | JGI IMG/M metagenome (GOLD analysis project Ga0255764, IMG submission 179964) | Coastal salt marsh microbial communities from the Groves Creek Marsh, Skidaway Island, Georgia - 071406AT metaG (version 2) | ecosystem: Environmental > Aquatic > Marine > Intertidal zone > Salt... | reverse complement strand
GAGCGACCCCACCGCGTCGTCCCGAATTGAGGTGCTGCCCGTTCAGTGGCGCAAGACGCTCAACTTGGAGATTGACGGGTTGGCGGCCAGCTTGATGCCGCCGGGAATTAGCTCGCTGCGTCACGTGCTGCATTCCACCGCGGTCGAGGTGCTGTTCTATCTGACGCCCATGCACCGCGCGGTCATCCTCGACTCGGTGGTCAACTCGCTCAACGTGGTCTACAAGAAGTTCGTCGCCCGCAACCCTGATTTCGACGGCCCGGTCTCGCTGTTCGCACACAGTCTCGGCTCTGTGCTCTGCTGGGACGTGCTCTGCAACCAACCGAGCGCGAGCGGCGGGAGGGCGGGGCTGGCCACGCCGCCAAAGCAACCGTCGACGCCGGCGTGGGCGCCGTCCGCGCTGGATATTGGCAAGCTTGCATTCGAGGTGGACCAGTTCATCGTGGCGGGAAGCCCGTTGGGGTGCTTCCTGGCGCTGCGCGGGGTGAACCAGGCCGCCGGCATGGGGCTGGGAACGGCCGCCTCGGCGGCGCTCATGCACACCAACCACGCACGTCCGGGATCGCCGCACGGATTGCCGCAGTGCCGTCGGATGTTCAATGTCTATCATCCCCTGGACCCGGTCGCGTACAAGCTCGAACCGCTGGCCTACTCGCAGGAGAGCCTGGCCGGGCGCAAGTCGGCACTGGTCGACCTGGCTGGCGGCGGGCGGAGGCTGCACATCGCGGCGGAGGAGTTTGGAGACGCGTTGGTGGATAATGTGTCGCGATTCGGCTCGTCCATTGCCGGGTACTTCACGTCGGCGTCTGGCAAGAAGCGGATCGAGGTGACGAACGCAGCTGAAGCCGCTGATTTTGTCGAGGAGGGCGTGGAGGGCGCGGAGGGCGAGGGGGTGGACGGCGAGCAGAGTCGTCGCCGGCCCGACGAAGAAGGAATGAATGTGTCGACGAGCGTACCAGTGTCTGCGTCCAGCACCATTGCTCGCATCGTGGGGGGGCGTCTCCCCGACGAGCTGGGCCGGCCGAGAAGGGCAGACGGACGGCTGGACTTTGCGCTGCAAGAAGCGAGCCTGGAACACCAGTATGTCCAAGCACTTGGGAGCCACTTTTCCTATTGGAATAGTCTGGACGTCGGCAAGTTCGTGATGCGAGCTGTGTGTGGGAAGGACGTTTTGAGCGGCGAGTAGAGTGGCCCGCGTCCCCCGACCGGAAGCTGGGCTCTGGTCAAAAGACCCCGAATGATCGTGCTAGACCTCGATTTCGAGCATTGCCTTCTTCTTAACACTGCATACTGTGCCAAATACAGCGTCTTGGAGCGGTACGCTGCACGCAGCCTCGACTTTCTCGCGAATTGTGCCTGACTTTCCGGAAGCTGCCCAATTCTCCACCGAATTCTCTCTTCTCGGCCAAACCGTAGCTGTAGCCTGGAGACGAGATGCGTGTCTTCCTCCTGCTCTTTCTGGGCCTCTCCTGCGTGCAGTCGAGCGCCGCTCTGAAGCTGCAAGCCGGCAAGATCCTCCGCGACGACGGACGTCCGGTTGCAATCCACGGCTTCAACTACTTCGGCTTCAACAATGGGCAGACCATGCTTGACGGCCTGTGGTCCAACAACGCCCTCTCCGGAGACTTTGCGACCGTCGTCCGCAGGCAAAAGCTGCTCGGGTTCAATAGCGTCAGGATCCCGTTCTCGTTCAAGGACTTCCAGCAGACCCCGCGCTCGTTCGTGCACCAGAGCTGTCCGCTCCCATCCGACATGGAGGTCGCCCGGTCCGTGACGCCGCCCGATGTTCCCGTCCTGGGACCGGCCCCGCCGCTGCCCAACCCCCCGCCGGCCAGCGCCTACGAGGGCAACGTGTGCAACGCATACCTGCCCAATTCGAGCGTCCGCGAGCGTCTCATCTACGTCATCCGTTTTTACATCTCCAACGGGTTCGTCGTGATGCTCGACAACCACTTGCGTGAGGACCAGACGGCGTTGAACTCGCCGGAGGACTGGCTGCGCCAGTGGACGGACCTCGCCAGGGATCTGGTGGCCGACGACCCGCTCGTCCGTGACAACCTGATCATTGATCTGCTCAACGAGCCCGACAACTTCGGCGTCTCGTGGGCCACCCTCAAGGGTCTCTACATATCGGCCATGGACGCGATCGACCGCGCCGTCGGCGGCGACGTGCTGTACGCCGTCGAAGGGACCGGCCAGGGCCTGCTGAACGCCAACTGGGGCGACGGCTTTGCCACGGAGAGGATCGACGAGCTGGGGATCCAGGACGCCGGTCCGTTCTTCGACGCGCTGCTCACGCGTCCCTACAAGGACCGCGTCATTCTGGCCCCGCACGTGTATCCGCCCAGCGTGACGAACAACAACAACGCGGTCACCGGCAGCGCGCTGATCGAACGCCTCGATCTCTCGTTCGGCACCAAAACGAAAGCCCCGGGGTACTGCGACGGTGACGGCAACTGCCAGGTTTTCCCTGTCGCCATCGGCGAGTTCGGGTCCTTCCTGGAGGCGCCCGTCGACCTGCAGATGATGAACACCTTTGCTAACTATATCCAGGACCCAGTCCACGGCTTCTCGTGGTTCTGGTGGTCCTGGCAGGACAACAGCGGCGACACGGGCGGCCTCGTCGACAGCGGCTGGATCAACCTGGTGTGGAAGAAGGTCGACCTCCTCGAGAAGTTTGGCCTGAAGCCGTGGTACACGGGATCGCGCGACGGCGGAATCGTCGACGAACCCATCGCCGTGCCGCCGGCGCCCGTCCAGCCGTCCCCGCCGGTCTCTCTCTCTCCGCCGCCGATGCTGCCACCGATCGACGTCGAGCCGTCCCCGGCACCGGCTGCTCCGGTCCCGGCTCCCGTTCCGACACCCACACCGACGCCGCCGCCTGCCGTGGGCACGGGTGGGTCGTGTTCCATCCGCGTCGAGTACACCCCGACCTGGCCCGTTGAATCGGGCTATCGCGCGACCGTCCTCAACATTTTTGTCTCCAACACTGGTGACCAGGTCATCCAGGCGCCCTGGAACCTGAGCCTCTCCGCTGACCCCTACAACTCGGTCGTCTCCGCCTGGAACTGGGACGCGGCCGTCGTGGAAGGCGCGATCGTCGGCACCGCCTCCGCTCCCTGGCTGTCCATGGAGCCCAACTCGTGGGAGCGCAACATCGGGCTGATCGTCCGTGGTACCTCCGAGGTCGCCTCCGACTACTTGCCCACGCGTGCCCAGCTGAACGGCGAGGCCTGCACTCTCAAGATGGAGACCATGATCGCGCACTGATTGATTACGTTACCCCCATATTATTTCGTTACGTACTACTACAAGGGAATCGTCATAGACCGGAAACGCCTGCTGCGTGTGAATTTCCAACGATCCAGAGAATCCAGGGATGAATTGAACTCGCCTCGCGAAGAGCCACGCACACACCAGCAGTCGATATGGAGCTCTTTCGCTCTGAGGAGATGCAGCTCATGCAGGTACGTACGCGGGGGGCGACAGCACGGTCGTCGGTCGGTTCGCGACGCACGCCATTCACGTTCACGCTCGATCTGCTGCTCGACCCCACCAGCTGCTCATCCCCTCGGAATCCGCCCACGACACGATCGAGGCGATCGGGAGGCTCGGAAAGCTGCAGTTCAAGGATCTGAATGAGAACCAGGCGGCGTTCAGCAAGACGTTCGCGTCGCAGGTGAAACGGTGCGACGAGATGAAGCGGCAGCTCGGCTTCATCCAGGAGCAGGTGGAGAAGGCGGGGCTGCCGATAGGCAGTGGGCTGGTGTTCGGGAGCGACGATCGACACGTGGAGCTCGACGTGCTCGAGAGCCGGCTCGGGCGGCTCGAGAAGGAGATCGTGCAGCTGGTGGAGAACAGCGAGCAGCTGGAGCGCTCGTACCACGAGCTGCACGAGCTGCAGCTCGTGCTGGAGACGGCCGGGTCGTTCTTCGACGAGTCGCGGTCTCGGGCGGATACGATGGAAGATCCATATAGCAGAGAGAGTACGTTCATGGAGAGCCAGATGTCTATGATCATGGCGCCCACGCGCCATGATCGCTCGATCGCCGCTGGTGAATCGTCTTCATCTCCACTTCCCACACCTACACCCACACCCACATCGACACTCCCTCCTGCCATAACAACCCATTTATTACGACCCACCACACTGACTCACAGGCGACTCCAACCAATCCGATGACATAGGTGTTCCGCTGCTGGAGACCATGAGCGACCAGCCCAAGTCGGTGCAGCTGGGCTTTGTGGCGGGGACCATCCCGGTGGACAAGCTCGGGCCGTTCGAGCGGCTGTTGTTCCGGGCCACCAGAGGTAACATGTACCTCAAGTCGGTCTCCGTGGGCGCCGTGAACGACCCAGTCTCGGGCGAGCGGCAGGAGAAAGCGGTCTACACTGTGTTTTACGCTGGAGAGCGGGCAAAGTCCAAGATCATCAAGATATGCGACGCCTTCTCGGCAAATAGGTATCCGTTCCCGGAGGACCTGTCGCGGCAGCACCAGATGTCCTCCGAGGTCACCGGCAAGTTGCGAGAGCTGCACACCACGCTCGACGCCGGCAAGCGGCACGCAGAGGGCGTCCTGCGCGAGGCGGCCGCCGAGCTGCCCGCCTGGGACGAGATGGTGTTTCGCGAATTGAGTATCTTCCACACGCTCAACAAGCTCAGCGTGGACGTCACGCGCAAGGTGCTAATGGGCGAGGCGTGGGTCCCCGTGGCCGAGCGCCGGGCCGTCCAGGACGTCCTCCACCAGGCCGCGCTCAAGGCCAACACGTCCGTGAGCACAGTGTTCCAGCCGATCATGACGCACGACATGCCGCCAACGCACTACGAGACGTCCAAATTCTTCAAAGGATTCCAGGGCATCATCGACGCGTACGGCATCGCCAAGTACCGCGAGGCCAACCCGGCCGTGGTCAGCACGATCGTGTTCCCGTTCTTGTTCGCCGTCATGTTTGGCGACGTTGGCCACGGCATCCTGATGCTCGTTTTCGCAGTCTGGATGGTGACGGCCGAGAAGCGGCTCGAGGGTCAGGACCTCGGAGACATCCTTGGCATGATGTTCGGCGGCAGGTACATCATCCTGCTGATGGCCGTCTTTTCCATCTACGTCGGCTTCCTGTACAACGAGTTCTTCGCCATGGCCATGACCATCTTTGGGCGGACGCACTACGTGTGCGCCGAGGACGAGAACGTGTGGAACCCCGTGGAGATGCAGTTCAACCAGTCGCTGTGTCCGTCGGCGTTCGACGGGGGCCTCGTGCTCAAGCACAGGGGCTCGCCGTACCCGGTGGGCTTCGACCCGGCATGGCGAGACACGCGGACCGAGCTGCCGTTCTCCAACTCGCTCAAGATGAAGATGTCCATCCTGATGGGCGTGACGCACATGAACGTCGGCATCTTCCACTCGCTGCTCAATCAGCGGTACTTTGGCGACAGGCTGTCGACCCTCTGCGAGTTCATCCCCCAGATGGTGTTCCTCAACGCCTCGTTCGGCTACTTGTGCTTCCTGATCGTCCTCAAGTGGGTGACGGGGAGCGAGGCCGACCTCTACCACACGCTCATCTACATGTTTCTGGAGCCTGGGAACGTGGACTGCGGCGGCAGTTGCCCGGAGAACCAGATGTTCCCCGGACAAGGCTTCCTCCAGGTTCTGCTGCTCCTGGCCATGTTGGGAAGCGTGCCCGTCATGCTCTTCCCCAAGCCCATCATCCTGAAGAGGAGGCACGAGGAACGCCGCGGTCGCGGACGATACTCTGCGGTCCAGGGAGATGAGGAGGACGCGGCGTTGCTGGCCGGCGGCGCGAGCAGCAGCCACGGCGACGGCCACGGCCATGGGGACGGCGACGAGTTCAATTTCGGCGAGGTCTTCGTCCACCAGATGATTCACACGATCGAGTTCGTCCTCGGCGCGGTGTCCAACACCGCAAGTTATCTGCGTCTGTGGGCGCTGAGTCTGGCACACTCGCAACTGAGCAGCGTCTTTTACAACAAGGTGCTCATGACCGGCCTGGCGACAGGCTCGGCCGGCGGCGTAGTGCTGTCCTTTTACGTCTGGTTCGCGGCGACCCTCGGCGTCTTGATGATCATGGAAAGCCTGAGCGCCTTCCTGCACGGTCTGCGTCTGACTTGGGTCGAGTTCAATAACAAGTTCTTTGCCGGCACCGGGTACCAGTTTGAGCCGTTTTCTTTCTCACGAGCCGAGGCCGATGACTGAACGATGACTGGACGATGAGGGGGATTGCATGTAATCAATCAATCAATCAATCAATCAATCAATCAACGTCTCCAAATCGACGTCTTTGACGTCGACGGCCGCCGCACCGCTCGTCTTGTTCGCCTCGCCCCGGCGCCGGTCCAGCTGGCGTTCCCGGGCCCTGGCGCACTCGTCCCGAAACTTCGAGCTGAAGGCCATCAACAGCGGCGCGATGGGCGCGAGCCGACGAGGCTCCCGGTATACGGTCTCTTCGGCAATGTCCCGGAACTCTCGGGCTTTCGAAATGTACAACACGGCGCCGACTGTCGCGAGCGCGACCCCGAGGAACCCCAGGACGGGCGATTGGGCGTGCCCCCGTCGGCCGGCCGTCGACGGCCCCCTCGAGACGACGACACTCTCGTGGTACCATTCGCGTCCGGTGGACAGCTCGGTATTCCACTCTCGGCGGTACTGCTTGGTCCGGCGAGTCCCCTCTCTGGAGTCCTCCTGGAGTCGCTTCGTCAGCTGGTCGAATCGAACAAAGTCAGCCTCAAGGGTCCTCCGCACGTCGTCAAACAGATACGACGACTCGGTTCCCAGGTCATGATGACTACGCGTGGGTGGGTACGCACCCGCGCGCGTTATTGGAGCGGCGAGACGCAGCAACATCTGTTTCTTCTGGCTTCGGTTGCAGTCGGCTGGTTACAACGAATGAAACGGGTAGTATGACGATAATGGTGGTGCTTCACCCCATCCTTCCCCTGTGCTTAGAACAGGGCCACGAACAGAGCGACGAGGACCGCGGCGACGCTGGACGAGAAGACGCTGACGGCGGCGTCCGGCACCTTGTTGGCCTCGCCGTCCTGGGCCTCGACGGTTCCCGCGGCGTCGACCTCGATGATCTTGGTGGCGGACTCGCCGATGCCGTCGGAAGTCTGGCCGACGACGCTGCACGTCCACTCTCCGGGCTTGGTGAGGCCGGTGACCACGACGCTCGTCGCCCCGGCCGGGGCAACAGACTGCGACGACGCGTTGGCGTCGTTGTTGTGCTGGCACGCCGCAATGAATCCGGTGATCGGCGATGACTCCTGTCCGGCAGGGAGGGAGAAGCTGATCTTGGCCTCCCCTGGCGAGATCATCTCGATGTCCTTGATCGACGGCGCGCGAGGCAGGACGGCGGCGCCTCCGACGTCGGTCGGTGGCACGACGGCGGCGTCCGTGGACGGCTCCTCCACAAACTTGGTGGCCTGCACGGCGGCCATCGGGGTGAACGCAGGCGTCAGGTTCGACACTGGCGAGTCGATCGCCCTGGGCAGGAGGCCGCCGGTGGCCCCACGCGCTGCGACGTCGCACACGTACTCCTTTCCGTTCTCCAGGCCGTACAGCTCCGCCACCCGCGCGCTTCCCTCGATCGTGTACATGGAGGTACCGATCATGTTATCTCCCGGGACACGGCACTCGACGTTGTACTCAAGGACCTCTGGGGTGGTGGCAGACTCTGTCGGGGGGAGGAAGGCGATGGAAGCACCGCCGTCCTTGGGCGTCACGCTGACGATCTTCGGACCGTTGACGAAGGCCAGGTCCTGTGCGACCGCGGCGGACGCCAGGCAGGCGAGTGCGAAGAAAAAGGGAGCTGCGTGGCGTGTGGGCGGGGGGCGGGCGTGAGAGAGGATTCGTGGTGGAGAGATGAGGAGGAGTTTGGTCGCCGTTTCGTCCTGTCTGACGTCCGCACGCCGCACATATGACGTTCTAATTTTTCATATGGCGGATTGCGCGCGTGCCGTTGACTCGGCGCGCGCCTGGTAGACGGAAACGCGCGACGTGGGTGAAGCGAACGGACTGGGAACGGAACCGCCCGCGAGCGCTGCCGAGCGCCGTGCCTGTCGACGTACCCTTCATCGTGACGTGTGTTAATATATCTACTCGACCTATATAGAAGTGAAAACCGATCGCTGGTTCCTCGTCGGACCTCTGTCGACGCACCGCAGCTGCGAACATTGGCCTGTCGCACATGGGTGTGACAAACCGAGTCTGCTCCGCACTTTTTTCGGTGGCGTTCTCTCGCCCGTCAGTCTGATCAGATCTATTTGCTTTTTTCATTTGTGGTGTTTCCCTGCATATGCCGCATGTCTGAGCACGATACCGACCGGCTCGGCGCCGTGGTCCAAGAGGCCAATGCGATTCGTGCTGGTGGTTCCGGGGGGAGTGCAGGTGGTGCAGGTGGTGCAGGTGGTACAGGTGCAGGCGGTGCCGCCGCGGTGGCACCCACCCCTGCTCGGAAGCCTCTATCCGTTCGTATAACGAACAGGGAGCAGATTGAGCGGCTCACGCCGGCCCAGAAACAAAAGCTGATGCGCATCGTGGTAGCCAAGCGTCAGCTCGACGGCAAGGAGAAGGCCGGCAAGGAGAACCAGGCGGGAGATCCGCAGGCTCGTCCGCCGCTCGAAAAGCGGGGAAGTAACCAGTTTCCTCTGCCACCAAGCGAGGGGCCAAAGCGACAGAAGCGACAGAAGCGACAGAAGACGGCGCTCCATTTGGGGGGAGAGCCCGGCGCCCAACGCCCGGCGTCGGTTTCGGCTTCGTTGTCGTTGTCGGTGGGACGCGTCGCTCCCACCAACGACGCGATGCGCGCGCTGCACTCGGACGTTGTAGAAACGTTGGAAAAGAACCAGCGCATGGACAACCAGCGCCGGGTCTCTGAGTTTCAAGCGACGGCTGCGAATAGCCCGGCGCCCTGGAACTTTCCAACCATGGCGAATATGAGTATCCGATTGGTTTTCCGAGATGGAGAGACGATCGAGAGGGAGTACGGCAGGAGGACGGAGCTGTACGACGAGCTGCCCAGGCTCATCATCAGCCGGGTCCAGAGGATTGCCGCGAGCAGGAACAACCCCAACGCCAGCAACGCCGAATACGTCGACAAACTGATCAAGAAGACCCGCGAGGATCTCTGTCGGATATACGCGACGCATTCCCGCAGGCTCTTGGCCGAGTTCAAGAGTGCGCTCAACGTTGCCGCCTTTGAGATCAACGGAACCGACCCGTTGACCCTCCCGCCCGGCGCCGACGTGGATTGGGGCAGGGGGCAGACTGACTTTTTCGTCACGTGCCGTCGCATCGGCATTGTGGATCTCCGAGCGTACCGGGCCGGCAAGTCTCTCGACGAGAGCTTGTATGTTGCCACCAGCGGCGGCCAGGCGTGGGACGTCCTCTTTGCCCTGCGGCCGCAGGAGCCTCTGCACCTGAACTGGAAACAGCTCCCAGTTCAAGGTGCGAAATTCGGGCCCCTGACGCAGCAGTCGTATTTCATCAAGAACAACGAGCTGTTCTATGTGTCGCTCGACCTCCTGCCGCTGCTCACGGAGGTCACCGGGTTCGGGTCCGACGCGCTCGCGTCGCTTTGGGATGCGGCCGTCAGCGATGACGAGAAGCGAGGTATTCTCCGGTGCCTGTCGTTTCATCTCCCCCGCGCAAAGTCGGGGGCGCCCTAAAGCGTCTTGACGGCCGTCACCGTGGGTGATTTCATTCCCTCCATTTCCATCCCTCATTGGTAACTTATTTACATTCGAATGCACGAGTTGAGTGAAACGTGGGTATTATACATGTGTTGTGCGAATTCATTCCTTCGTTTTCATCGTCGTCGTCGTTGCCGTCGCCGCCTCCCAGACAGACACCGTCAACCGTCGTCGGTCACGGAGGAGGAAGAGGACGACACGGGCTTGTCGGCATCGGCGGGAGACCGAATGGCCTTTCTCTTGTCGACGAGGGTGGGTTCGACGAGGAGGATGTTGGACGCGGCGGAGAGAGTTTCCTCCGCGCTCGTGCCGTCCGCCACGTCAATGCCGTCCATGCTTCCCAGCACGCTCACGTCCAGCGGAATGCCATCCTTGGAGAACGGCCCGCTCTTGCTCTCGTACCTCCAAACGAGAGTGGCCATGCGCAGGAGCATAAGCCCGGCCAGCGCGTACCAGACGCCCGGCAGGCCCAGGTCCATCGGCTCGACGGCCGCGAGGAACGCGACGACGCATCCAGCGGCCAGAGACATGGCCATCGCCATCCACTTGAAGTCCCGGGATCCAACGAGGATCCCATCCAGCACGTAGACGGCGCCGTTGACCGGAAGCATCGCCAGAGCAATGGGCAGGATGGCGTTGATCGAGTCGGTGACCTGGGCGTCGTCCGTAAACAGCTTGGGCAGGACCGGCGACGAGAAGAAGAACAGCCCAGAGAGCACGATGCCCGACCCGACGCCGAGCTGGAGGAGCCGGTCCGCCACCCGCCGAGCGCCGGCCGTGTCCATGGTGGCCTCGACCCTGGTCGCAACGTCCTTGGGCGTTTCCAGGCCGTTGAGACAGTCGATCTTGGCCTTTCCGAACTCGACGGCGACCATGCTCTGTCCAGAGACGGCCAGAGAATCGACCAGCATCGACGTGAGCAGCCACAGTTGCATCACCACCTGGTGCGAGGCGATGGCGGTCGAGCCCAGCCGCGCGGCCGTCGCCGACGCCATCGTTTTGGTGCCCAGTAGCAGCACGGTACGCATGAGCACAGCCCCTCCTGCGTTGAAAAAAGGCGTGAACGAGGTCACCAGCTCGCTCGGCGTCATCCGCTTCATGGCCTCTGGCGCTGCCGAGCCGCCCAACGAGTCCCTCCTGCTCCACAAGAAGTACAGGTAGCTGCTGGCGGCAGTCCACTCTGCGATTGTCGTTGCACACGCCGCGCCCCGCACGCCCCACCCGAGCCCCAGGATGAGGATCACGTCCAGGCTGAGATTGATGGCGTTGGCCGACAGCGTGATGCCCAGCGGCGTCTTCATGTCCTGCAGTCCACCGAACACGCCCTGTCCGACGGTACACAGCATGACCGCTGGCGCTGCGAGCGCACGCACCATCAGAAACTGCTTTGCCATCTCGTACGTCGCCGGCGCCCCCTGCAGATCCGCCCCCATGACCTCGAGAGCCGCATCGCTGCCCAGTAGCAACGCCACGGTCAACAGGCTCCCGCACACCGTCGCAACCATCAGCGCCTGCAGCGTCACCATGCCCGCCCGCGTCTCGTTCTTGGACGCCTTTGCCCGCGCCACCAGCGGCGTGGTCGCCGTCCCCAGAAAGTTGAACACAAGGAACGAGAACGTGAACAGGGCTGAGTTAATGCCGAGCGCCGCGAGCGCGTCCGGACCCGCGTGCCCCACGAACGCCGTGTCCACCACTTGCAGCAACGGGTCGGCCGCGAGCGCCAACGCGGCCGGCAGCGCCAACGTCAGGATCTGCTTGTCGTCCGGGTGCCGGCCCGGGAGCGCGATCGACGAGAAGGAAGGAGACGATGCAGACGATGAAGACGATGAAGACGATGCAGACGATGCAGACGATGCAGACGATGCAGACGGTGGGTCGACGTCCGAGTCGGACCCTCGTGCTCCTTCACGTTGTTGTCGTTGCAGTTGTTCTCGCTCGTGAACGGCACGGACGGGCCGCAGGCAGAGTGGGGCCCACGGCTGCCGAAACCCTACCGCCGGCGACCGCCGAAGATATCTTCTACTCGTTCTATGGCTCCCGCAGCTATTCAAAATGCTGTTCTGGCTCGCACTCGCCGGAGCGAGCGAGGTCAGTCGTGGCATGGCCAGTTACGAACGTCCGTTACGGACGATTTCGCTGCCTGCAAAAAGCCGGTCGAACGGACGCCTGCTGCCACCAGCAGATCTCTCTGGTGATACGCAAGGTCAAGAGGACGTCCGTTTCTTTCCGTATGCGGTTCCGAGAAACGACCGAGAATTCCCCGTGTTGTTCGAGAAAAGCTGGCAGTCTCGCTTCGTCAGTCAGTCTCGCCGTCGTCCGCGCAGGCAGCCCTCACTGGCTCCTGTGTGCCACGGGATGTGTACGGTATAGCTTCAGCCCAAGAACGAATCCTTAGCTGTGGCTCTGGTCCGTCAGGTCGGAGAGGTCGAGAACCTGCTGGCAATTCGAAATCACCTTCGCCCTTGTTGTGCCCGGCCAGGCGCATAGAGCTTCACAATCCACAGATTCCGTCGACGAGACCACGCGTGGACCCGCTGGACGACGTGGCGAAGCGCGAGGCGTTCATTTCATTCCCATTCTCACCCTCGAATTTCTTCGGTCGCCGACCTTCGTCGTCGTCGCACCCACACAAGGCTCGTGACACACGCGTTGGACGATGCTGGCGGTTCGAGCGTCGTTAACGGCGACGCGGGTGCGCGAAATCGAATATCAAGCCCTT
>Ga0255764_10003514_pt1 | contig 12431 bp, 10 predicted proteins | sample 071ome_30_FD_179964 | JGI IMG/M metagenome (GOLD analysis project Ga0255764, IMG submission 179964) | Coastal salt marsh microbial communities from the Groves Creek Marsh, Skidaway Island, Georgia - 071406AT metaG (version 2) | ecosystem: Environmental > Aquatic > Marine > Intertidal zone >... | reverse complement strand
GATTCGGAATTTCAGACTCCAGCTTCTCCAGCATGGAACCCGTCTCAGACTCATGGCGATTTGCAGAATCTACTTTTTCTTCTATTAGTTCCAGATTCATTCTTTTTTATACATTATTTGCACCCGTAATCAGGTTTGGCAGAGCGAAAAAAAAGGGCTACTGCCAGAAGCAGAAGCCCTTCCTTTAATACAAGTGACTGATCAGTGAGCAGCCTCTTCGCCGTGTTCCCCTCCACCGTGAAGATCACTTGGTGTGAGTGCCACTGCGTTTCGGTCATCGCCCCGATAAACGAAGCGGGTCTCCTCAGTATACTTACCCTCTATAGCCATAAATCCAATGAGCAGCAGTAGTACTACTGGCGGCCCCAGGATTGTGAGTGCCAATGCCATGCGCTCCCAAACCACGTGCATGAAGATGGCAATAATGAAGCCAGCCTTCAATACCATGAAGAGGAGAACCAAGGTCCAACGCATCGCGCCCTGAACTTCCAGGTAATCCACCATGTATGAGAAGAAGCTGAGTACGAATAGCAGTATCCAGATTTTGTAGTAAATACCCAGTGGGTGTTGTTGTCCTTCAGCCGAAGCCATTACCGTCCCCTCTTACAACAAGTAGAAAAATGCAAAGATGAATACCCAAACGAGGTCAACAAAGTGCCAGTACAAGCCGGCAATCTCTACGATCTCGAAACCCTTGTTATCGTAGTAACCGCGTTTAACCCGGAACGCCACCCACATGAGGTAGATAACCCCAGCCGATACGTGGAGTCCGTGGAAGCCGGTCACCATGAAGAATATGGACCCAAACTGCGGTGCACCAAATGGGTTGCCCCAGGGCCGTACGCCTTCGTCAAGGATAAGCTTGGACCACTCGAACGCCTGCATGCCAACGAAGGTGGCACCGAAGGCCGCCGTGGCGCAGATTAACCAGAACGTCCTGGCCTTGTCTTTCCGGTATCCGTAATTCACCGCCAGTGCCATGGTACCCGAGCTGGTAATCAGCACGAACGTCATGATGGCAATGAGGATCAGTGGAATTGGATCACCACCGAATGACAGGGCGAAGATTTCGCTCTGTACCGGCCAGGGCTCTGTCGTGGTGACACGTACGTTCAGGTAGCCCACCAGGAAACAGGAGAAAATAAAGGTATCCGAGACCAGGAAAATCCACATCATGGCCTTGCCCCAGGGCACATGGTACGCCTGCTTGTCGGCGCTCCAGTCGTCTACCATTCCTGCCACTCCTTCGTGGCCGGTTACTTCGTTTACAGTTGCTTCACTCATCCATCTATCCCATTAATCGATAAAGCAAGTTTTTAAAATGTAATTATGTGTTCGCCAGAATGCCGAACAGCACCAGCCACACCAGCAACAGGAAGTGCCAGTAAAGCGTGCACAGCTCTACACTCAGCTTAATGTCTTTCGGCTCACCACCTGACAGCAAGCGAATTGAGCTCTTGCTCCAGACCCACAGGCCACCCAGAAGGTGAAGCCCGTGCAGTCCGGTCATCAGGTAGTAAAACGCGTTGGCAGGATTGGCCGTCATGTAATAACCACCAGCCTGCAGATTCTCCCATGTCACCAGTTGGCCAACGATGAAAAGAATCGCGAATACACCAGCGCCAAAAAACGCCGTGTAAAGGTTTCGCTTCTCTTCCTTGACCACGATATTCCGCGCCCATTGGAAGAACACACTGCTCAGTACCAGCAAGCCAGTGTTAAGCCAGAGCTGGCCTGGCTCTGACAGGGGTTCCCAGTCAGGTAGCTCCATGCGAATGTAGTAGCTGACCAGGAACAGTGAGAAAACGACCGACGCGATGACCAGGAAGTAAACGAGTGCTACGCGCTCGGACTCCGTGTCAAACGTGCCTTCCGGGTGCATGCCACCGATTACGCCTTTGCGTTCCCAGGGCTTCTCTGTAACTGTCTTAATCAGTCCCATTGCTTACACATCCGCCATCGATTGATCTTTGTCGGGATCAAAGTGCTCATCGCTCACCGTTGGCTCTTCCGCCTCAGGAACGTTCTGGGGAATGAAGTCCTGGTGGGCACCCGGTACAGAGTAGTCATAGGCCCAGCGATAGACGGTAGGCAGCTCGTCACCCCAGTTACCATGAACAGGAGGCGTGTCTGGAGTTTGCCATTCCAGTGACGCTGCACCCCAGGGGTTTGGATCTGCTTTCTTGCCCCACTTCAGGCTACCAAGCACGTTCACGAAGAACAGGATCTGGGACACACCCACGATCAGGGCAGCGATTGTGATGGCTGCGTTCAGGTCCTGAGCAGACTGAGGAATGAAGTCTGTAGTACCCAGCGCATAGTAACGGCGTGGTACACCCAGGAAGCCAAGATAGTGCATTGGCAGATAGATTGCGTAGGCACCCAGGAAGGTCAACCAGAAGTGAACCTTGGCCAGGGTTTCGTTGTACATACGGCCGGACATCTTTGGATACCAGTGGTAGATCGCGGCATACAGCACCAGGATCGGAGATACACCCATTACCATGTGGAAGTGAGCGATCACGAAGTAGGTATCAGACAGCGGCAGGTCGATAACCACGTTGCCGAGGAACAGACCGGTGAGACCACCGTGGATGAAGGTGAAGATGAAGCCGATGGCGAAGTACATTGGCACGTTCATGCGAATGTCTCCTTCCCACAGAGTCAGCACCCAGTTGTACACCTTCAGTGCCGTTGGAACGGCGATAATCAGTGTTGTGGTCGCGAAGAAGAAACCGAAGTACGGGTTCATGCCACTCACATACATGTGGTGTGCCCAAACGATGAAGCTTAAACCACCGATAGCGATGATCGCCCATACCATCATGCGGTAACCGAAGATGTTCTTGCGCGCGTGTACGCTAAGTACATCGGATACCAGACCGAAGGCAGGCAGTGCCACGATGTATACCTCGGGGTGGCCGAAGAACCAGAACAGGTGCTGGAACAGGATCGGGCTACCACCGTTGTGATCGAGAGCGGTACCGGCTTCGATGACGGCCGGCATGAAGAAACTTGTGCCCAGCAGAGTATCGAACAGCATCATGATGGCGGCCACCAGCAGTGCCGGGAATGCAAACAGACCCAGAACGGTAGCGACGAAGATGCCCCAGATAGTCAGTGGCATGCGCATCAGGGTCATACCGCGGCAGCGATACTGCAGGATGGTAACCACGTAGTTCAGACCACCCATTGTGAACGCCACGATGAATACGGCCAATGAGATGAGCATCAGAATGATTCCCATGTCATGACCCGGCGTGCCTGCCATAGCAGTTTGTGGTGGATACAAGGTCCAACCGGCTCCGGTTGGTCCTCCACCGACGAAGAAGCTGGCCATCAGGATAATCACTGAGAGCAGGAATACCCAGACGGAGAGCATGTTCATGAAGGGGAACACCATGTCCCGCGCTCCACACATGAGCGGCACCATGTAGTTTCCAAACCCGCCGAGGAAAATCGCCGTCAGGAAGTAAACAACCATGATCATGCCGTGCATGGTGACGGCCTGGTAATAAAAATTGGGATCTACAAAATCAGTAGTCTCAGGAAAGCCGAGCTGCATGCGAAACATCAGTGACAGCACAAGGCCAACAAGACCGGTGAATACCGCAACACCACCATATTGGATCGCGATAACTTTATGGTCCTGGCTCCATACATACTTCTCGATGAAGCTATGGGGATGATGCATCTCCATTTCCGCATCGCGGTCTGCTAATGGTACGTAAGCCATTAATTCCTCCTAACTCTCTTCAAAAATTCAGCCAGCTTCCTGGCTATAACAACTAAAAATTTTCCGACTAATCGAATTCTTAATTAACGCAGCGTATTGATGTAAGCAGCCACGTCGGCGATTTCCTGTGCATCGGCCATGGCTGTCGCCATGGATACCATCTGCTCACCGAAATCATCTTCGGAATGCAGACCGCGGATACCAGCGCGGAAATTGCTGATCTGGGTCATGAAGTACCAGTCGCTCATACCTGCAAGCTTGGGTGCATCGGTGTACCAGGTGCCGGCGCCGTCATCGAGGTGACAGGCCGCACAGTTTCGATCGTAGATGTCGTATCCATTGTCGATGTCACCAGAAACCGTTGTTGGTGCAGGTGTATCAGGCAATGAGGAAATATAAGCGGCCACGTTGCGTACGGCTTCGTCAGTTGTGAGCATGCCAGCGAAAGCAATCATCTGTGCACCGTTGGTGTCACCTTCACCGCCGCGTGCTCCCACCTTAAAGTGATTCAACTGGCGCTCTATATACCAGGCCTGCTGGCCAGCAAGCTTCGGCGCATTCAGCGCCTGATTGCCTTCGCCGTTTTGACCGTGGCAGGCAGCACAGGCTGCATATTGCGCTTGGCCGGCCGCGAGGTTAGGCGCCGCCAGGGACTGTGTCTCGGCGAAAGTTGGTTGCTCAGCGAGCCAGGCATCGAAATCTTCTTGCGTATCGACCGTGACTGAACCACGCATGATGAAGTGACCAATACCACAGAGTTCTTCACAGAGAATATCGTAGGTACCAACTTCGGTTGGATCGAACCACAGATACGAAGTGAGGCCGGGCATCAAGTCCATCTTCACTCGGAACTGGGCAACGGTGTAGTTGTGCAGCACATCATTGGATCGCAGCAGAGCCTTCACTGGCTGGTTCACTGGTAGATGCATGTCAGGGTCGTTAACGACAACATCATCGCGACCATTGGGGTCGTTGGGGTTTATACCGAATGGATTGGTTTCACTGACAAACTCGGTATCGGCTGTGCCCAGAACACCATCTGCCCCCGGATAGCGGAATTGCCACTGCCACTGTTGACCAAGCACTTCGTATTCAGCAGCGTTTTCCGGCGGAGTAACGAATGAGGCCCACACAAACAGGCCTGGCGCCAACATGGCAATTACGCCGATGGTGGTGAAGATTGAGAGGCCCGCTTCCAACTTGTGGTTCTCTGGCTCGTATACGGCCTTGTGACCTTCTTTGGCGCGGAATTTCCACACACAGTAGGCCATGAACAAGTTGCAGGCGATGAATACGAAACCAGTTACCCAGAAGGTGATGTTGATCGTTAGATCAATCGTGCCCCAATCGGCGGCGATGTCTGTGAACCACCAGGGACTGGCGAAGTGAAAAATGATAGTAGCTACTACCAGAAGAAAGATAACGACCGCTAAAGTCATAAACCAGATTTCCTTCTTAATATTGTTTGCCCATGCCAAAAGACCTGCTAATCGCAAGAATTAGCTAATGGGGCACAGGGCCCCAAGAATCATTCAGAATGAGATTCTCTGCTTAACATCCACTAGTTCCGGGTGTGGATTTCCAAATGCGCATAATCAATGAGCGTGCGATCGCAAACTCAACTAAAAAACAAAATGGAACTGAATGATTATCCCAGCAAATTTATGTCTGGATGGGGTAAATCAATTGCTGTTTTTTGAGCCATGAAAAAGTGAAAATTTCTCGGCAAAAAACAGTCAATTTGGCACACCTCACGCGCAACGAAATGCTATAGAAAAACCCTATTTCTAGCAAGTAAATATAGACAATAAAGTCCCTATTTTCTGAGCCAGATCAAGCATTTTTGACAGTTTCCTGTCAGCTTTAAATTGGCCTGTAGAAATTCACTAACAATCACCGGAAAAATTTGTAAAAATGCACCCCGTCGAACGAACCGGTAACTTGAGCTATTGAGGCAAAAGTGGTGAAATGCGCCGCCTCAATCAGGGAGCGCTTAACGTCTCAATGATGACGAAAACAGCGTTCATTACCCAATTTTAAGGCTTTTGTAAGTCTCAATTTCCCAAGGTTAAGCAAGCATCGTGACTGATATCACCAGTAACAGTTCTACAGCCTCCTGGCGTGATTTCTACGAAATGTGCAAACCGCGCGTGGTCATGCTGATGATTCTCACTTCGCTGGTGGGGATGTTTTTGGCGGTTCCGGGCATGGTGCCCCTGGATGTGCTGATACTGGGAAATCTCGGCATTGCCCTGGTAGCCGCGTCTGGCGCCGTGGTTAATCACCTGATCGATCGCAAAATCGATGTGGTGATGAAGCGCACGCACAATCGTCCAATTCCCCAGGGTCGGGTCGATCCGCGTCAGGCAGCTATGTTTGCCGTGGCCATTGGACTGATTGGCATGGCGATACTGCTGCTGTGGGTGAATGCGCTCAGCGCCTGGCTCACTCTGGCATCCTTCGTCGGCTATGCGTTTATCTATACCGGCTATCTGAAGCATGCGACACCACAAAATATAGTGATTGGCGGCCTTTCCGGCGCCATGCCGCCACTGCTGGGGTGGGCCGCAGTTACTGGCACGATCGAACCGAATGCCCTGGTGCTGGTGCTGATAATCTTTGCCTGGACCCCACCGCATTTCTGGGCTCTGGCAATCCATCGCAAGGAAGAATACGCCAAAAGCGGTGTTCCCATGTTGCCCGTAACCCACGGTGAACACGTCACCAAGATACACATTATTGTATACACCGTGATGCTGGTAGTGGTGAGCGCGATACCCTATTTTTTCGGCATGAGCGGGCTGCTCTACCTGGTTTCCGCCATGGCACTAGGCGCAGGCTTCCTGGCCTGGTCGATTAAGCTAATGGTCAAGCCGGGCCCCACGACAGCCATGGATACATTCAAGTATTCGATTGTTTACCTGGCGCTACTCTTTGTCGCTCTGGTTGTCGACCACTACCTGATCTAGCTATCCGGCTGTGCAACTTACCCGTAACACTAAAATCGCAATAGGCGCCTTTCTCGCGTTCGACCTGCTGGTAGCGAGTTGGCTGATCTACCTGTTCCTGGTGCGCTCTGAAATTGACGAGATCAATGACCTGAGAGATTTGGGGGCAACCCGTTATCCGGCGCCAGCCGCTTTGCAGGACATACAGCTGACGGATCAAAATGGGCAGGTTTTCACGCAGGAGAACTTTAAGGGTCAGTGGAGCCTCGTGTTTTTTGGCTTCACCTCCTGCCCCGATGTCTGCCCCCTCACTATGGCGGAATTAGGCCGCTTTTTCGCTGATTCCGGCGATGTGCCGCCAGCCGAACTGCCCCAGGTGGTATTTGTAACTGTTGACCCAGGTCGGGACGGACCACAGCAAGTGGGCGATTTTGTTCAACAATTTCATGATTCTTTCATTGGGCTAACCGGCACAGATGAGCAAATCGCTGAGGCGGCCCAACAATTCTATATCGCCTACCAGGTATCCGATGGAGATCATGGCGAGCATGGCGACAACCACAATGCTATGCCGGCCGAAATGAACCCCGACGACTACCGGGTTGACCACAATACCCATGTGAGCCTGGTAAATCCCCGGGGTGAGTTAACGGCCGTGATTCGGCCACCGATTCGCGAAGAAGTGATGCGAAGGCTCTACCCTCAGCTGGTGGCAGACTAATCAGTCTAGCTCGTCGAAGCCGACCGCGCGAAGTAGGAACCGGCAAAGAATGCGGTAGCCAGTACGACGATGGTGGGTCCGGCGGGTGTATCCAGCCAGAAAGCAGCTCCTAGCCCGGTGATGACCGCAACTACTCCAATGACAGCAGCCAATATGGCCATCTGTTCAGGGTTCCTCGAGAGACGTCGTGCCGTGGCCGGCGGGATTATCAGCAGCGAAGTAATCAATAACACCCCAACCACCTTCATGGAGACTGCAATGGTCAGGGCAATCATAACCACGAGCAGCATGTTCAGTCGTTTTACATTGAGCCCTTCAATTTGCGCAATCTCGGCATGAACCGTAGCTGATAGCAGCGAATTCCAGATACGCAGCAATACCAGCAACACTGTGATTGAAATCGCAACAATCCATAACAGGTCACTGATGGTTATGGTAAGTAATGAGCCGAATAAATAGGCCTCAAGATTAATGCGAACGTTCTGGGTTAGTGCCAGAACAACCACACCAATGGCGAGTGCACTATGTGCCAATATGCCCAATAGAGTATCCGTCGCCAGATCGGGACGACGCTCAAGGAGTGAGAGCAATACTGCCAGCAACAGGCTGGAAATAATGATACTTAATTGCAAACTACTTCCAGTTAACAATCCCAGTGCAACACCGAGCAGAGCGGCATGTGCAAGGGTATCGCCAAAATAAGACATACGGCGCCATACAATAAAGCACCCAAGAGGGCCCGAAATCGCAGCGAGGCAAACACCTGCAACAAGCGCGTAGATAAAAAAATCTGACGTCAATAATTCCAGCATTGATCAATCAATCATCATGTTTAATATCACCACTCAGATCATGTTCATGATTGTGGTGGTGGGTATAGATGGCGAGGCCGTCGGATACGGATGCGCCAAAAAGCTCGAGAAATGCAGGGTCATTACTCACCTGCTCCGGTTGGCCGTGGCAACAAACATGATGATTCAGGCAAATGACCTCGTCGGTCGCCGACATCACCAGGTTAAGGTCATGAGATATCATCAATGCGCCGCAATCGCTTGCGCGGCAAATATTACCAATCAACTGATACAACTCAGCCTGGCCGGCGAGATCAACACCCTGCGCTGGTTCATCAAGTACCAACAGGCTTGGTTTCCCCAGAAGTGCCCGCGCCAGTAATACCCTCTGCAGCTCACCGCCTGACGTGGCTATCAATTGTTGCTGCGCCAGATGGGAGATGCGTAATTCCTCGAGAATGGCATCGATATCCTGCTCGGTACCAAATCTGGAATTGCTGAGGAACCTCCTGACTGTAATAGGCAGCGTATGCTCAAGCGTGACTTTCTGCGGCATGTAACCAATGCGTAGACCGGCATTGCGCTCTATGGTACCGGAATCGGCTGGTAGCAGACCTAACAGGATGCGGACCAGGGTTGTCTTTCCCGCGCCGTTGGGACCAATGAGGGTCACCACCTTGCCAGGTTTAAGGGTGAGGCTGATATTCTGCAGAATGTCCCGATCGGCAAATCGTTTGCAGATAGATCTGGCCACGATGAGGGATTTTTCTTGTAATTGAGGATCGGAGGACAATGCAGGACTCGCTTAACTTATTATTCAGAGAACACGGGCTGCCCAGCCAGGCCTCCCATCAACTGCTTGCAGGAACCAAAACTGAACAGATAGCACCGCGACTCTTAATGGCAGCGCAGACAATGGTATATCATGGTGGCGTTGTCAATCGGGCCGGTTTCCATTCATGCGTAGCCTCAATCTCTTCCTGCTAATTGCCTGTCTCACTTCTGCAAACCAGGTGTTTGGTCAGCCGGGAAGCAGCGGCGCGCTCCCAGGTGATGAACAGGAGCCACTGACCGTTGTGAGCACCGTTTGGCCACTCCATCTCCTGGTCACTGAAGTACTGGGTGAGGATGGACATTCCTCTGCGCTGATCGACCTCAATGATTCCGCACATCACTTCACGATCACTCCCGATGACCGAATCGAAATTTCCCGGGCAGACCTGCTTATCTGGATCGATCCGGAATTTGAAGTGCAATTGGCTGAATTGTTTGAAGCGTCTGCCGCTGATAAGCCGGTAATCAGGGCTACCCGGCAGGCAGAAATCAGCACGCGAGCTTACGACGACGGCATGCTTGATCCGCATCTCTGGCTCGATCCAGCCAATGGCATCGCCATGGCAGCAGCAGTCGCCGAGAATCTCGCGGCAATGGCCCCACACAGGGCGAACCAGTTCCGCAATCGTGCCTCCGAGCTGGCAAGCAGCCTTGCAGAGCTGGAACTGGAAATCTCCGCACTGGGACGGCACGATCCAGAGGCATTTTTCGTCTATCACGATGCCTTCAGCTATTTCGAGGCCGTTGCCGGTATCGCACATTCGGCAACACTGGTGGACGATCCGGAATCTGAACCCTCTATGCGGGCCTTGCTGAATCTGCGACAACAGGTTGCAACCCTTCATCCTGGCTGTGTCATGCTGGAGCCGGATGCATCAGAGGACCTGGTAGCGTCGGTATTTCAGGATCAGCAACCGAGGAAAGTTGTTGCGGACGTCCTGGGCCACGTTATCGCAGCTGCCGAGGGTGGCTACGTGGAACTAATCAGGCACATCTTGACGAGTTTTCAGGAATGTCTGCAAGGATGAGAAGACTCTTGAATAAATTGAATCGACGCTGCAACACTTTGCAGAGAAACAAGCAAGGAATATAGATGGCCAAGTCGCATGAGCTAGTCCTGGTAGACGGTTCGTCCTACCTGTTTCGCGCATTTCATGCCCTGCCGCCGCTGGTGAATAGCCGCGGCCAACCTACCGGTGCCGTGAAAGGTGTGATCAATATGATCAGGGCGCTGATCAAGGGACACCCTGATAGCAACATCGCCATTGTCTTCGATGCCAAGGGTAAGACCTTTCGTAACGACATCTACCCGGAGTATAAGGCTCACCGTCCACCGATGCCGGACGAATTGCGCAGCCAGATCCAGCCAATTCACGACATCATACGCGCCATGGGACTACCGCTTCTCATTATCGATGGTGTCGAAGCCGACGACGTGATCGGTACCCTGTCAGTGCAAGCCAGCCAGTCCGGGATGACCACACTGATTTCAACGGGCGATAAAGACCTCGCGCAGCTGGTTAACGATAACGTTACCCTGATGAATACCATGACCAATGAGGTGCTCGATGGTGAAGGGGTCACCAGGAAGTTCGGTATCGGGCCGGAACTCATCGTGGATTACCTCGCACTTACCGGGGATAAGGCAGATAACATTCCGGGAGTGCCAGGAGTCGGTCCAAAGACGGCGGTCAAATGGCTACTGGAACACGGCTCGATGGAAGGCATCATCGAAAATGCCGACGCCATAGGGGGAAAGATCGGCGAACGATTAAGAGAAAATATCGACCAGCTAAGACTGTCCCATGAATTAGCCACCATAAAGCTGGACTGCACACTGGATGTCGCTATCAGGGAATTGGTGGCTGGGCAGGAAGAAGAGGAAAAACTCTACGAGCTGTATTCCGCCATGGAATTCAAGACCTGGATCAAGGAACTTGAAGAGCGCGGTGTAAAACTCGACCTGCCTCAATCAGATTCGGCGGTGGCCAATGAAGAAGAGCAGCCACCGCTCGAAGTGCCTGAGAGTGTGACTTACGATATCGTCGAAGATAATGAACAACTCCAGCAGTTGATCCAGGCCCTGGGTGCAGTGCCGAAGTTCGCTTTCTCACTCGAATATGAAGGCGAACATTTCCTGGATGCGAAAATCTTCGGCATCGCCGTCAGCGCCGAGCCCGGTAAGGCACATTACATTGCTCTCGGTGAGGGAAAATCCAGACACGACCAGAATGAAGTGCTGGCCGCCTTCAAGCCGCTATTCGAGAACGCCAGCATCGTTAAAGCAGGACATGACCTGAAGAAACTGCGTCATGTGCTGCAAAATTACACCATAGACCTGGCACCATTAAAGTCCGATATATTGCTGGCGTCCTATGTGCTGAACTCTGTGGCGGTGAAACACCAGCTCTCGGATATCGCAAAATTCTATCTCGATATTGATCCGATTCCCCTTGAATCACTACTGGGTAAAGGCCGCAGCAAGTTACAGCCCAGTGAAGTCGAAGTGGCTGACTACGGCAAATATGCATGCGAAAAGGCAGATCTGGTTCTCAGGCTTGCCATTACCCTTGAACAGGACATGGCCAAAGAGGGTCATCTTGCGGGCCTGTACAAGTACTATGAGTTGCCACTGATCGAGGTTCTGCAGAAAGTAGAACGCAATGGTATAAGGCTGGATGCCAAGGTGCTGCAGAAACAAAGCAAACAGCTCGCCACTCAGCTGGAAAAAATTCAGCAGCAGGTATTCGACCTCGCAGGCGAGGAGTTCAATATCTCCTCGCCCAAGCAGTTGCAATCCATCTTCTATGAGAAGCTGGAATTACCGGTACTGAAGAAGACAAAAACCGGCCAACCTTCTACCGCTGAACCGGTTTTGCAGGAACTGGCGGAACAATACGAGTTACCACGCCTGATTCTTGAGCAGCGCTCCCTGAGCAAACTGAAGTCCACCTATACCGACAAATTACCGCTGGAAATACACGCAAAAACAGGCCGGGTCCACAGTTCTTTCCAGCAGGCGGTAGCTGCAACGGGACGCCTCTCCTCCACCGATCCAAACCTGCAGAATATTCCAATTCGTACCGCCGAGGGGCGCCGTGTGCGGCAGGCGTTCGTGCCTGATGAAGGCAACAAACTGCTGGCAGCGGACTACTCCCAGGTCGAACTGCGCATCATGGCGCATTTATCGCGAGACCCGGGATTGCTGGACGCATTCACCAGCGATGCAGATGTGCACAAGGCGACGGCGGCTGACGTTTTCAATACCAGCCTGGCCGAAGTAACACCCGAACAACGTCGCAGCGCCAAGGCCATCAACTTCGGATTGATCTATGGTATGTCAGCTTTTGGCCTTGCCAATCAACTCAATGTGAGTCGTGGAGAAGCACAGAAGTATGTGG
>Ga0255764_10003506_pt1 | contig 12452 bp, 7 predicted proteins | sample 071ome_30_FD_179964 | JGI IMG/M metagenome (GOLD analysis project Ga0255764, IMG submission 179964) | Coastal salt marsh microbial communities from the Groves Creek Marsh, Skidaway Island, Georgia - 071406AT metaG (version 2) | ecosystem: Environmental > Aquatic > Marine > Intertidal zone > Salt... | reverse complement strand
ATCACAAATTCCCCCTGAAGAGTTTCCAAGACTTACAGTGCGTAATCTGGTCACTGCCCAGGACAGCATTACGGTGAAAATGGATATGCAAATTCTGGAAACGCCCAGCAATATCGTAATTTTACCTGGTGACAAGGAGCTGACAATTCAGTGGGACGGAGTGGAGTCAGCCATTTCCTACAATCTTTACTACTCTACATCTCCCTTTATGGCCCCTTCGACCAAAGTTGACGGGGTTCAGTCGCCTTACACTCTACCGGGTCTGGAGAATGGGACAACCTACTATGTTTCCCTTACTTCCATGGATGCTATTGGTGAGTCTGGTTTTTCCATGACTCAGAATGGTACACCGGCAAGTGCAGATGACGGTTCTGTTCCTCCTCGAGATGGGACTACACAACCCTGAGAATGCTCAAAAGAGGCTTAATCTTTTTTGTTTTGCTGAGTACTCTGCACTCCAGTGCCATTGATTTTCGCAAGGTTTCTCAAGGGGCATTAAAAGGCAGTACTTCGGATCAGGCAATATTGGGTGCCTTCTATTTTCAGCAGAAGGAATACGAGCAGGCTGCAATCTGGTTGGAGAAAGCTTCAAAAAAGGGTAGTCGAGCCTCAAAGTTAAATCTTGGACTTCTTTTACTATCTGGTGCGGGTATCAAGAAAGATGAGAAGAGAGCTTGTGAACTCTTCGAGGAGGCAGCCAGGGATGGAGAAGTCTCCGCTCAGTTGCAGCTTGGACTGTGCTATGCAAGAGGTTTGCTTGGTGAAGTCGATCGGGAGAAAGGCCTGGAATGGCTGGAAAAAGCGGCGAGATCCAGAAATTATGAATCTCGCTTACGTTTGGCCCTGATTTACAACAAGGAACCTCAGGACTTGGCCAGAGCTCATGCCTGGGCAAGTCTTGCCGCTAGCCAGGAGTCCGTTCCCGGTAGAGCATTTCAGCTCAAAAAATCCATTGAATCAAGATTGACTGAATCACAGAAGGAAAAGTCCATGCGACTGCGCAGTGGTGACTTTCGTAATCTGGACTTCTCCATGAGCCTCGAAGAAGTGCAGCGCCGAATCAAGACTCCAATCTATGCACACAAGAAAAATGGAAAAGGTGGCTTGGTGGAAGAGGAGCTTTTGATTTACAGAGATGGCCTTTTCAATGTTCCCATGGAAATGATCCTTCAGTTTCAAGAGAGCCGACTTCAGAAGGTCAGTTTTCGCGGAGGCTATCGGGATACTGATAAAATCTATGGAAAGCTCAAGGAAGAGTTGAAGGAGCAACTTGGGGAGAGTGAAGAGCTCTCGGTTGAAGGTGAGATTGTTCAAAAGAACGTCTTTCGCGAAAAGTTGCTCACAGCAAAACTCGAATACCATTTGATGGAAAAGCAGGGGGAGGACCTTGCTGGACTGAGACGCATGGTTGAGTTGGAGATTTTCATTTCAAAGCCCAAGTCAAAAATTGAATCTCAATAGTGTTTTCAATTGTTTCAGATTGAAAAATATCTTTTGAATCAGCATGGTACGGCTTTTGCGCATCAATGGATAAATTGATGTAATCTGCTTTGTAACAAGGAGAAGATCTCATGAGAAATCAATGTCTACAAATCCTGTTTTTAGCTTTCCTTTCTCTTAACAATCTTTGGCCGGCAAGCTCTTCTTTCCTGGCAGACAATACGATTGCTCAAATCGTGGAGAGGACGAGTGATTCGGTTGTCCACATTACCGCGAAGGTGAATGTGAAAACCTATTCTGTTCGCAGAATGCCAGGAGGTTTGGGTGGACTCTTTGATTTCTTCTTCAAGGTGCCTAACAATGTGATGCCTCGAGAAAGTGGTATTGGGACCGGATTTATCTATGATGAAAGTGGCCTGATTCTTACAAACCATCATGTGATTCAGGAGGCTGACCAGGTTTCGGTCACCCTGAAAAACGGCAAAGTGTATAACGCTCGCTATCTGGGCGGAGACCCAAGTCGTGATTTGGCGGTTCTTCAAATTGATGATGAAGACTTTTCAGGCAAATTCCCTGCATCTTATGTGGCTCAGTTTGGTGATAGTTCAAAGCTGAAGGTGGGAGAATGGGTCATTGCGATTGGTTCTCCATTCAAGCTGGATCATACGGTGACTCTGGGTATTGTTTCTGCCAAGGGCCGGTCTTTGAATATCAGTTCAGAAACAGCTTATAACAATTTGATTCAAACAGATGCTTCCATCAATCCGGGGAACTCCGGAGGGCCACTGTTGGACTTGCAGGGTAGAGTCATCGGAATCAATACGGCTATAAATCCCATGGGGCAGGGACTTGGTTTTGCCATCCCGATTAATCTTGCCAATCGAATAGTGAAGGATCTGGCAAAATATGGCGAAGTCAAGCGCTCCTGGTTGGGTGTTTATATCGAAGATTTGACTCCAGAGATGGCCAAATCCATGGGAATGAAGTTGGCCAAGGGTGTATTGGTAGGCGATGTCATAGACGGTACACCCGCATCAAAAGCTGGACTGAAAGCAGGGGATGTCATCTTGAAGGTGAATGGTTCTCTGACTCCGAATCGTGAAGTCTTGGTTGGAAAGATTCAGGAAGTTCCCATTGGTGAGTATGCAAATTTGCAGGTTATTCGAAATAACGAATGGCTCGACTTAAAGGTTCAGTTGTCAGAGCGTGGGTCCCACTCCACGAAGAAGCTGTCGAACTTACGTCGTCCCGGAAACTCCCTAAGTCTAACTCAAACGGGTATGAGAGTTTCTGATCTCACTCCGAGATTGCGAAGGGGCCTTGGATTGAGCCAGAGAGTTGAAGGTGTTTTTGTGGCGAGGGTTTCCAGGGGGAGTTTTGCTTTTGCAGTTGGTTTGGCGGAAGGTGATGTGATCGTTCAGGTGGGAGAAAATAGAACTCCCGATGTAGCGAGCCTGCGGGATCTGGATTGGGCTGATCATTCAGGGTCTGTGGTTCTGATTTTAAGAGAAGGCTACCTGCAGTATTTGGATATACCCTAGAGCTTTTGCGCCTTCAAGAATCAGAATTTAGCTATTCACATAACTTCAAGCAATTCAGAGTTTTAAGGGTCCCTGGAAGCACAAGACTTCAAGCAAGTCAGGGTCTTGCAGAATCGCCAGTTAGCACAAGATCTCCAGCAAGTCGGGGCTTTACAAGATCGTCAACAGAATGAGGCTGCGAGCACTCCATCCCAGAGTTCGGATCCAGTTGCTGCGAACGAGTTTTTTATGAACCTGAGCGTCAAAACCATTGACCAGCTTGTTGTGGGCAGGTACCTGAAGGGAAAAGGTGCTCACCCAAATCACCAGAAGCAGGTAGAAGGAGTATTCATAGGCCACAGAACTTTGGGAGCCATAGGCAAATAACCAGACTCCTGTGATGATTTCTGTCAACATAAAAGGAATCACAACGAAACTTGTCAGTGCCGTGTGCTTTTGATGAAACTCAGCGTAGCGTTGAGGGTCTGCATAGGCCATTAACGGATAGTGGTTCACCTGGACAAACCAGATCAACCCCGTCATTGCGTAGGAAGCCAGAAGATGCAAATCTCGAATCAAGACTTCATCGAGCATGATCTAGCGATTTTTTGGATAGAGAATCCAGGCCAGTGCAGGGATCAGGCAGATTGCACCTATCATGTTAAGAACCAGCATGAAGGCAAATAGTACACCCATGTCTGCCTGGAACTGAAGTTCTGAAAAGATCCAGGTACTGACGGATAAAGAGAGGGTTAGTCCTGTGACGAGAACAGCATTCCCATTAGCCTCCAAAGTGATCCTGTAAGCTTCGCGCAGCTTCATTCCCGAGCGCAGATAGACCAAAAGCTGGGAGAAGATGTAGATACCATAATCAACACCAATACCCACGCCAAACGCCGCTACAGGTAGTGTAGAGGTTTTGAGTCCAATTTCCATGTAGGCCATTAACGCGTAGGCCAGGACCGAGACCAGAGTTAACGGGAAGATGACACAGATACAGGCCCGAACGGAACGAAAAAGACCTAAACACAAGATGGAGATGCATCCATAAATCCAAAGCAGGATTTCGTACTGCGCATCCTCTACAATTTCATTTGTTGCCGCCATGACACCCACATTTCCGGTGGCAAGGCGAAATTTGATGTCTTCATGGGGATTCTCTTTTTGAAATTTTTCAACATCAGCAATGATACTTTCGATACTTTCCGCCTTGTGGTCCTTGGAAAAAACCATCACAGGCATCACGCTGCAGGTGGAGTTTAGTAGGCCGCTGGAAGTTTCGATGCCGCTCACCGCTTGAACAAGATTTTGGCTATTGCGAGATAACTCCCTCCATTTGAAATGTCCTTCGTTCCAGCCGGCGGCTACAATTTTAGCAACATAGGGAAGGCTGATTGCTCCCTGTACATTGGGATTGTTAGAGATAACCCAGTGAAAATCATCAATTGTTTTCATGACTCTGTGGTCAATACAGGCATCATTTGTGGTTTCGACGATGACATTGAGAATATCCACACCAATACTGTATTTCTCTACAATCTCCTTGGTGTCCATGTTGTATCGCGATTCCTGACGCAATTCGGGAACCCCTTCATGCAAGTCACCGATCTTCAAATCTCGCGATTGAACCCAGCCCGCGAGATAGACACTCAAGGCTATGGAAAGAGTAATCCCGACAAATCTGCGATCGGCAAAGAGGCTGAGTTTGACCCACAACTCTTTTTTGCTTTGGTAGTTCTCAACGATACGAGCCTTGTGTTCCGGTTTGGTTTTCAAATAAGAAAGCAGTACAGGCAGGAGTACAAGGTTGGTTAGAATGAGGCCTAAAACCCCAACAGAAGCGATGATGGCCAGCTCTTGAATAATGCGAATCTCTATTAGGTGGATGGTGATAAAGCCAATGGTATCGGAAAAAAGGGCGATAATTCCCGGAAGCACAAGTCTTGAGAAACTCTCCCGTGCAGCTTCATAGCAATCCTTCCCTTGATAAATGGAGTAATTGACCCCGTTGAGGATCTGGATGCCGTGAGAAACTCCGATGGCACAAATTAAGAATGGAACCAGAATAGACATGGGGTCGAGGCCCTGCCCAAGCAGGGGAAGCATTCCCAGATTCCAGATTACTGCCACAAGGGAGCAAAGGATGAGTAAAAAGGCGAAACGCCAGGACTTGATGAAGTAGTAGATCAGAAAGAGAGTCATCAGGATGGAGAGAGCAAGAAAGCTCAGTACTCCCTTGGCCCCTTTGGCTACATCACCAACTGCCTTCGCAAATCCAATAATATTGATACGAATATTAGTGGTTTCATACTTGGTTCGAATACTCTCTTCAAGTTGGTCAGCCACCTTGAAGTAGTTCAGCTTTTCACCAGTTTTTGGATCGATTTCTGAAAGGCGAAAGCTGATGGCAGCAGCAGTAAAGTCGTTAGCTACCAGCCTGCCCACAATAGAAGACTTTAGAACATTCTTTCGGACTCTTTCGATGTCCTCCTCGGTTCCCATGAAGTCTGCCGGGACGACCTTTCCTCCGCTGAAACCACCATCTACAATCTCAACAAAGCGCACGTTTGGGGTAAACAGTGACTGAATGGAGGAGCGATTGACACCATCAAGGTAATACACTTCATCAGACACTTTTTTGAAGACTTCAAAGAACTCTTTCTGGTAGATCGTTCCTTCGCGAGGAGAAACAGAGATGATCAGGCGATTGGCTCCTCCAAACTCATCACGGTACTGAAGGAAGGTCTGAATGAACTCGTGTTTGAGGGGTAACTGCTTTTCAAAACCCGCATCGATTTTTAGCTGCGAAGCCTTGTATCCTAAAAAGAGAGTGATGACTGCGAAAACAGCAATCAAAATCGGACGAATGCCAAAGACGACATGTTCCAGTTTTTTTGCAATTTTATCCATAATCTAAAACCGTGTCTTTCGAAAGCCCTTGGAAGTGCTCAAAAGCAAGTAGGGGCCAAAGGGGAGTGCATCTGTAACATGAATTCTTTCTTTGAGAGAAAGGTTTTTGACTAACTTGCCATCAAAACTCAAGACAGTTCCATCGGCTCCCGTAAAATAGACTTTGCCACCAAACTGCATCGAGTTAAACAGGGTCGCCTGGGTTCCGGTTTCCAGTCGTTGCGATTCTCCATCTTTGAAATGAAAAATTCTGCCTCGAAGACCATAGGCAATCCACTCGTCCTCCTGGATGACTTCCATTCCAAAGAATGATGCTTCTGTTCCTGAATCATATTGCTCGAGAAACTCACCATTTCTGGAGACTTTCAGAACTTTTCCGAACTCACCGCAAAGGTAAAGATGATCTCCTGAAGCTTTCACCTGATAGAAATGAGGTTCTTCCATATCAACGGAAATTTTCTTCCAGTGGACTCCGCCATCGACACTCTTGAGAAACAGACCATAAGCACCCACCGCAACAAGCTCGTCTCCACCAAGGTAAATAATGTCAAAGAGGGGATCTCCCGGATCTATCTTTACATGATGAACACTCCAGCTCTTTCCGAAGTTTGTGCTGGCTAGAATAATTGAATCGTGGCCAACAGCCCACAATCTGTTGTGTCCGTCTCCTGCAATTGCCGTCAGGAATTGATTAGCCGGTGAGGAGTTTTGAGTCATGTTTTCCACTGAGGAGCCGTTGAGGATATGGCCCCGCTCACCAACAGCGTAAATCTGATCGTCCTTGCGATACAAATCGCTGATCAGGCTCTCTTTGGCCATTGGAAGGATCCGTGCTGGTTCGAGGTGAATCTTGAGACGGGTTTGTGGGACTTCGGCTCGTATTGTCCAGGCAAAAAGGAATAGTAGAACTACGGGTATAGCTTTCATAAGACTCACTTGCGCAACATTCAAGGGCTCAAATCTTACCATGTCAGGGAACTGGCGAACAGGAAGAAAAAAAGGGCTGTATCATTAATTGATACAGCCCCGGATATTTGTCTGAACCCGTTAGTTCGAGTTCAAAAGCAAAGCAAACTTTAGAAGAACTTGCTGATACTAAAAGTTACGAAGTCCTTGTCTCTGGAAGTATGAGTTACATCATCTCCAAAGAAGTTGGTATAGCTCAGCTTTGCAGAGTAAGTGTTCTGGTAACGAGCCTCGAAAGCGATGGTCATTGACTGTCGACCCTCTACAAAGTTACCTATTGGCTTGGGAGTCGTTCCATTTACATCATGATTGAATGCGATGGACGGGTGCAGGGAAACTTCCTTCCAAAAGTTGAAATAATCAGCTCTGGCAGCCAATCTGTAACCCCAGGAGAAGCTGGATGGGAAACCAACACCATAGGCAGTTCCTGGCGCTTCATAGCGAAGAACATTCAAAGGCTCCATATTGTGAACCTTGGTATATCCAACTTCCGCTACAAATGCAGTGTTGTCAGACCCAAATTTCTTACCAAGAAGCTGTGTCATGGTCAGTTGAGCCTGGGAAACATCCTTCGGATTCCAGCCTCGAATGACTCCGGCACCACCAGCAGTTTGATAAGTACCCAACTGTCCTGGAGCCCCTAGGGCTGCAGCGAGTAGAACTTCATCATCAATCTGGATGGGTTGATCGATCTTCAACGAGTACTCCCCTTGCAGGGCCAGAGTACCAATCATGGTGTTGAAGCTGACTCCATACATCATGATGTCTTCCGGATACTCAAGAAAGTAATAGGAGTTAGGAATATAAACTGTTTGCGCAACTTCAGCAGCTCGCGCTCCGATTGCTGCAGCCAAAGCTGCGTTGCCTGCGGCACTACCTGCTACAGTAGTATTCACCGCCGTGTTAGCGGCAGTGCCTAGTCGTCCAGCACCTGCTAGTGCCCTAATCAGGTCATCTTTCATATTTCCTACGGTTTGTCCCTGAAGGTTCGCTTTTCCTTGAAGCTGTGCACCAAATGCACCACCTCGAGCAGCCTGAAACGCCTGATCAAGCGAGCCTTGAGCATTAGCGTTTAAATTGTTGTAAGCAACATTTCCTCCAATAGCCTGACTAAGACCGGATTGACCATTTCTAGCATCGCTCAAGCCACTAACAGCACCTAAAATACCGAGGTCTTGAGCACCTTGGAATCCTGAGATTGCCGGTAGTCTGCTGGTATAACGCATTGCATAAAAACCGAACTCAGTGTAGTTCAAATTCTCGTTATACCATTTGAAAGCGATACCCATATTGCCTTCGTCTTCAGGATCTGCAAATCCAGGGTGCCCTCGTCTTGCGACTTGGCCAAATCCAGGATTTGTAAATACGGGATCAAATTGAGAAGCGGCGGCTGTTAGTAAGTCCGTACCTTGCCCACGGCCAATATGTGCGAAAGTAGCTCCCGGGCTGACAAAGTCGTTGTCGGAAAAGAGGGACCCTGCAGGATCAATCTTGGTTTTACGATGAGACCACTGCCAAAAGGTTTCGAAGCTGAACTTGTCATTCATCTCCACACTCATCACAGCCATTGGTACAGGAAGCAAGCCTTCTCTAAGCTCTGCCCCAGCAACACGGAATTTACTAACATCAAAAGGGTTGATAACGTTCAAGCCATTTTGAATAAAAGTACTTTCTCCCCAACTAAGAACCTGATTACCAACTTTGAAGGTTACCGGGTTGTTGCTGATCTTGGTATCGTAGGTCCAGTAAGCATCCAGAAACTTGAGTTCATGACCCAAATCGTCTTTAGCGCTGTCAGACAAAGGTGTTCTAAATGTACTGTCTCGCATGATGTCAAAGTCATACAATGAGATAGCACGGCTAAAGAAGCTCCATTTGTCATCATAGTTCAATTCCAACTCGTGTACTGTTTTCACGCTCTTGGAATAGAATGAGCCTGCACCGAAGTTGAGATTTCCATCATCTTCGTTAAGAGTTGGGTAACGGCCACCATTCCCAATCCCGATATTTTCATTGTCGGGTCCTTCAACCCTCATACCCAGACCAATCGTCAGGGTATGATCAAAGGAACCTGTAATCTTTCCATTGTCAGATTCGAAACGAGCTGCTTCGAGTGTGGATGTTGAGCCAACTGCTATCGCTGCGGCAACAAATCCAGCCTTTTTCAAATCTTGGAATTTGTATTTCATGATTTATCCTCCAGCGAATTATGGCAAGCAGTTAGCTGCCGTATCCAGGCATAGTACATTTTGGTTGGTGATATTCAATGCGGCTCCGTTGCCAGCAAAGAATGAGCTGACGTGAGCCTGAATCTCTGCTGTGGCAGCTCCTGCTGCATCAAATGTAGTATCAGGTGTGATCAAAGATCCATGGCCACCTCGGCTAAACCGCGCGATGTGACGTACGGGTCCCGGAGCAACAACTGCACCGGTCAAATTTGCCAAACCTAACTGTCGGGCTAGTGATTCAGTCCCTGAAAGTCCCGCGGCATTAGGTATCACCAGATCCGCTTTGTTGTTTCCCTTATCCCCAACAATTTCGATCATCAGGATCGGATCAGTATTGCTTACTGAAGAAGCAGTGCTGAAAGGATCAGCCGGGTCGATAACTGTTTGAGCAGCGAAAACAAAAGAAGTCATTGTGTCGGTGATAGTTTTTTGCGTAGCAGCATCCAAAGTAGGAATAAACTGTGTGGTGAAACAGGTCTTCTCATTGGAATCCTGGCAATTCGCCTTGAAGGCGGTAAAAGCTGCTAACAACTGGGCATTGCCAGCTGTGATTACATCATGAGTCACCGCCGGGCCAAATGTAGGAGAATTGTACATAATGTGAGCCAGCTGAGCTCCTGGCATAGCCAAGGCAGTCTCATCCACTCGAAAGAGGTGGTTTTGCATGCTGGTGTAAGCAGTTGCCTCATTACTGATTGCAAGAAAATTACTTCCAACGATTCCACCAAGAGAGTGTCCGAGGAAGCTCACTTTCAAAGCATTGGCAACTCCAAGAGTTGGAACAGATTTGCGGTTAGCCCAGGAAAGTGCGGCTCGCAGTCCAATCAGATCGGCTGCGCTTTGACGCAAGTTGTCTCGAGCAACTTTCAGGAAACCAAGGTTTGCGTAGACACCAGGGTTTGCAGCATTGGTTAAAAAGCCGGGAAATCCTCGCTCTCCATGAAGAGGCAAGTCGATAGCCATCACGGCTACATTTTGTCCCGCTAGCTGTCCAGCGCCGACGATACTCATGGCCAGTGAATAGACATTTTCCTTGATGGATGTAATCCCATGTTGAAAGATAACGACTTTTTGGACCGTATTGAGTGCTCCCGCAGCAAAAAGAAGAACAGGAACATCAGTCAGAGTTGTCAATTGGGGCAGAGAGTTGTACTCAGTGACATTTCTCTCTGCATCCAGTGCCTGGTTACCGCCATTACCGTCAGGTACCTGAATGTTCAAGCCCGCCATGTTGATGACATAGGAGGCAAGTTCACCCTTCTTGGTTGAGTCCGTAATCAGGCTGACCAATTTCGTTGCGTTGATGTTGCGAGTCGCCAGTGCTGTTGCAATTGCATTTGCTGTAGCTCCACCTGCTGCCCAACCTTTGGTGATGGAAACAAGAGAAGGGGAAGCACCTTTCCAGGCAGTGACTCCTGGAGCCTGGGCACTTTGACTTGGATGACCGGAGAAATAAGGAAGTTTTACCGTTGTCTTATAAACATTGGTTGCTCCCGCGACCGCATTCAGGCCTGCATTTGCAATGGCTGCAGTGAGTGCAGCTGCCTGTTGAGCTGTCAGATTAGCCTCTGCAGCAGCCCCCTGTGGGTTGGCAGCTGTATCAGCCAAAACTGCTGTCATAGTACCTTTGGGTGCTACCGTAAGATCCAGGTTATAAATATTGGCAAGATTCTGATTGGAAGCTGCATCACCAGTTCCCCAAACATCAGTTCCAGTAGTTGCACGATCACCTGCAATGGCGTTTCCAACAATGACTGAGGCTGCAAGTTTCACCATTCGAAGAGCTTCACCGGCTGAAGTTGTCTTGAATGTGTCAGTGAAGATGAGACGCTCTTTGGGAATCTTAAAACTGGCTGCCATCAGGTTTTCCTGGGCTGTAATCAAAGCGTTCATCAAAGCGGAAGTTTGGGTAGTTCCGGCACTGTTTCTTGCGTTTGTGTAATCGGACGGAGCGAACAGGGCATTTCCGTTGGTATCTTTCATGCCGTCTGTGAAGGCAATCATGTAATACGCTGAAGGCTTGAGAGGCTTCAGTGGAGAAATGATCAGTCTTTGCTCGCTGGCAAGAGGAATGTAGTCAATACCAGGCACCAGAACTCCGGCAATACTCTCAGGAACCTGATTCTTTCGATTAAAGGTTACTTCCAGAATGTACATGGGATGAATAGCTCCAGCTTGTGTACTGAAAGTTGGCTGAGCAAGATTGGCTCCATTGCCAGAGCTCATCGGGAAGATGATAGGCTGGGATAGAGACCATCCGTCCAGACTGTTCATTGCGACGATTGGGTTGGACTCCGCAGCAGATCCAGTATTGATAATGTTTAGAGTTCCATCATTGGATCCAGCCAGATTGAGAAGGCTGGGGCGCAGTCCGGACCCACCACTTGTTGTGAAATTCATCGTGTTTGTTGTGTTTGTGGAAGTTCCGCCTCCACCTCCGCCCCCACATCCGACCAGGAAAAAGGGGAGAAGAACCACAAGGGATAGTAGCTTTTGCATTTGTTTTGTCTCCTTGTTTGTTGAACCAGTAAACGTGAATGAACTGATCCTCAAGCTTCTAAGTTGTTGTTTAAAAGAGGGGGCCGGAAGCTCCCTCCCTTTACTGTTCCAGTTATATGCTTAGCGGCGACCTTTTCGTCGTAGTCGCTGAGGAGTGAAGTCACTCTTGGATACATCAATGTTGAAGTCATCGACAGGACCACTGTTGTTGAACCCGTAAGCAAGGTATCGACCATTGAGTACATCGTAGTGTGTGATCAAAGTGTCAAAAGTTGCAGGAACCTCGTAATAGTTGATCGTGTGGTTCTCTGAAACTCTCCAGATATTCCCGCGACCGTCATATTGATCTGCAGCCAGAATAGTCCAGGTGTCCTCGTCAACATAGAAGGTTCGCTTCGCATAAATGTGAGAGGTGCCTTCCTTGATAGTTCCTTCGACGACCCAAACGCGATGAAGTTCATAGCGAGAATAGTCCTGGTTAATATGACCAGTTTGAAGAAGTTCATTGGAATCTACGCCTTCAGCATGAATCTTGAAAGCATTGTAAGGAACATACATTTCCTTCTTGCCAACAAGTTTCCAGTCATAGCGCTCGGGAGAACCGTTGAACATATCATATTGATCTGTAGTTCGCTGATTGTCGGAAGCTGTTCCCGGGTAGTCAAAAGCAATGTTCGGCGCTCTTCTCACCCTTCTTTGGCCAGGATTGTAGGTCCATGCAAGTCGCGGTTCCTTGTTCTGATCCAGGGTTTCATGAACCAGAAGGATTGCTCCAGCGAGCCGAGCCGGTGCCTTCACAGTCTGGAGAAAAAAGGCGAGTCTGTTTTCCACTGACTCGATAGTTGCACCTTCCTGGTTGTATGGCAGGAAGATTGTTTCTTCGATTCTT
>Ga0255764_10003502_pt1 | contig 12468 bp, 10 predicted proteins | sample 071ome_30_FD_179964 | JGI IMG/M metagenome (GOLD analysis project Ga0255764, IMG submission 179964) | Coastal salt marsh microbial communities from the Groves Creek Marsh, Skidaway Island, Georgia - 071406AT metaG (version 2) | ecosystem: Environmental > Aquatic > Marine > Intertidal zone >... | reverse complement strand
CTTCAGGTAGAGCGGCATGACGCCCTGCAGTGCGCCCTCAGCGTCTTTCACCTGAAGGTGATAGGGCACCCAGCCAGCACTCGCGCCCACTGATTCGCTGTCCTCGAGTGCCTTCAGGAAGGGGTAGGTTAGAAAAGGGTCAACGGGCGTGGAGGGCGGCTCAGCAAATCGCGTCCACGATTCGGACCCGATCTGCTGAATCCCATCCACAGGATGAATGGTGTAACTCAAAAACGTTCCTCGACGATCAGCGTGCAGGCTCTTAGAGAATTTCCTCAGCGATCACCTTGAGTGCCTCCGATTGTCCCGATCCGATCAGCATCGATCCAACAATCCCGTTGGCACCCGCTTCTTTCCAGCGTGCTAACTGCTCACGGATATGCTCAGCCGGCCCTACAAGATGGCAAGCATCGACCAGTTCGTCGGGCACCGCGGCCATAGCCTCATCTTTCCTACCCGATAGGTAGAGATCCTGGATTTTGACCGCCGCATCTTCAAACCCTAGGGCTTTACAGTAATCGTTATAGAAGTTTTTATCTCTCGCTCCCATTCCGCCAATGTACAGCGCCATGTTGCCTTTGATCGGTTGACGACAAGCATTAATGTCATCTCCCATGATGCAGGTGATGAAAGGAGCGATGTCATAGTCCATCATCGTTCGCTCCGACTTCGCTAGCCCTTTTTCGATATGAGGGAGCAAAACCTCGGGCTTGGCTGGATCCATCCAAATAGGAAATACGCCATCGGCCACTTCCGCACTTCCCGCGAGGCCATTTGGCGTAATGGAGGCCGTGTAGATTGGAATATCTTTGTCTGCCTGCAAGATGCTCTTGAGTGGTTTACCGAGGCCGGTTCCGTCGTCTCCGCTGTACGGCAAACTGTAGTGAAAGCCATCATGCTCAACCGGTGCCTCACGCGCGAACACCTTTTTCATAATGGATATGTATTCTTTGGTTCGAGTAATGGGGCGCCCATAAGCCACGCCATGCCATCCCTCCACAACCTGCGGACCGGAAGCACCAAGACCAACGATGAAACGGCCATTGGATAGCTGGTTCAACGTCATGGCTGTCATCGCAGAACAGGCAGGCGACCGAGCAGGCATCTGCATAATCGAGGTACCGACCTTGATCTTATCGGTTTGTGCCAAAATCCACGCCGCAGGGGTCACAGCATCGGCACCATAGGCCTCAGCTGTCCAGATCGAGTCGTAGCCGAGGCTTTCAGCGTACTTGATTCTATCGATATCCACCTGAATCATTTTGCCGCCGTATCCGCCCAATAATCCTAATTTCATATCTGGTATCCCTTTGTTCTCGTCAATGTCTGGTAAGCCCAGTATCTATTGCCGCCGCACTATCGCGCAACTGATTCATTGAGGCCCAATACACTGGTCGGACCCTTCCTTTTCAGCGAGCGTTCTTCCTATTTCGCAACTGGATAAACCGAATCGTTTTTACACTGGATAGGGCTGCCTCAACTCCCTCTCAACTAACGGCTGTTCAAACACAAGGCTGTTTTAGCTCAAGGCTGTTTTAGCTCAAGGCTGTTTTAGCTCAAGGCTGTTTTAGCTCAAGGCTGTTTTGGCTCAAGGCTGTTACAGATAAGCGCGGCACCTTACGGCACAAAGCTACCTGACGCTTATCCGCTAATGATGCAGGGGTTATCTAAGCAGACAACTTTGCAAGTATGGCCCGAGCGTGATCGGTATCACGACTAGGGAAACTGCCTGTGGTCCGATCCACAACGTCTCCGAATCGACCCAAGAACTTATCCACGGCCTCATCTGGTTCACCGACGACCGCAAACTTATCAAGGACATCATCCGTAATGAGCGTTCCCATCTCGTCCCACTGGCCCTGTTTAGACAATCGATTGAGTTCGGGTTGGAGTTCGCCAAGGCCCTCTATGCCGAGCACAGGCGCGTAGGCCGGCGTGGATCCATAAAAAGCGATTTGCTTACATACTGCTTGTTTTGTTTGGTTGAACTGCGCTTCGTCCGTACCACTTACAACAAAACCCGGGTAAACCACTTGGAAGTCATCCCGTGAGCGTCCGGCCTTAGCAAGACCCCGCTCAACCGCAGGCAATGTCACCTCACGCAAGTATTTCTCTGTCGTAAACGCGTGAATAATCACCCCGTCTGCTACCTCGCCGGCAACCTCGGTCATCATCGGACCGACGGCTGCAAGAAAGACCTTCGGAGCGCCATAGTCGGTGTCTGTCGGAGTAAACATCGGCGTCATCAGCGAGTGTGTATAAAACTCCCCTTCGAATTTGAGTGGGGCGCCCTCGTGCCACGATTGCCAAATCGCTCGCATGGCAAGAATGAACTCTCTCATCCTTGCCGCAGGCTTTGACCACGGCATGCTAAATCGCTTGGTGATATGTGGCCTAATCTGTGAGCCTAGGCCCAAGATAAACCGACCTTTTGAGAAGCTATTGAGATCGTGCCCAATATTGGCCAGATTCATCGGCGTCCTTGAAAACGCCACCGCAATCGAGGTCATCAACTCGATGGATTCCGTTTCCTGCGCTGCCAGCAGCAGAGGAAAAAACGGATCGTGAGCAGTTTCAGCTGTTAAGACACCGTTGTAACCCAACCCCTCTAATCGCTTGGCCTGGCGACCTGACTCGGTCAGATCTCCCATTAGTCCGCCATCTATTCGCATTAGCTTCTCCTAAAATGTAAACGCGTTGCCGGTAAAGGCTTCGTATGTGGCCTGCGTATCTTTTGGCGATACGCAAGAAATGATGTGGGTCGTGATTCCGCCTTCTGCATATTCCCTGATACGGTCTTGGCAAGCGCCAATATCACCAATAATGGCAATGTCATCGACCAACTGATCGCTCAGCGCTCCGGTGGTTTTCTCGCGATCCTTTGCAGCCCAGCCCTCGCGAATCGTTTCAGCCACATCTTCATAACCCGACCATGCTAAGAACGCGTTGTAAACGGGGGTCGCGTAGTAAGGCGCGAATGCGCCCCTGATACGATTTCTGGCATCTTCGACATCATCTGTGACAATCACTTGGTGCCGGCAGACTACCTCAACATCCTCTAATTTTTTCCCAGCCCGCTCAGCGCCGATCCGGATGTGGTCCATCATCTTTGGCAAGGCATCACGAGGAAACAAATTCAATATGACGCCGTCGCTATGTTCAGCCGCGGCCTCAAGCATTTTCTCCCGCAATGCGGCCATGTAAATGGGCTGCGCTCCTGCCTCTAGCGGAAGTTGCCGGTATCCACGACTGCTAACCGTCTGGCCGGCAAAATCCGATTTCTCGCCCGCCAACATCGACCTAACCAGCTGAACCGTCTCCTTGACGCGAGTTAACGGTTTCTCAAAGGTCTGACCGTGCCAGTTCTCCATCATGGTCTGGCTTGAGGAGCCAAGTCCAAGAATAAAACGGCCTCCCGACAATTGATGAAGGACATGGGCGGTTGACGCGAGCACTGCAGGCGTTCTTGAAAACACTGGGATAATCGCCGTGCCGATACGGCATCGTGAGGTATTCATTGCCACCGCAGCAGCCGTTGTTAAAGCATCGACACCGGAGCTGTCAGCGAACCAAAGGTCGTCATACCCTTCGCCCTCGGCCCACTTGGCCATCTCGATCGTGGGTTCCACCCCTCGAGGATCCGGTAGAGTGAGCGCCGTTCTTTGCGGAATTGCCATGGTTTGTCCTCCTCATCTGTTCGGTGGGTCCTGATCAGTCCTCCCCTGTCTAGGCAATGTCTAGTCAATGTCTAGGCAAGGCTTCCGTTTAATACTGATCTTTTCTAAAGCTCTTGGTTAAAGCTCTTGTCTAAAGCGCTCGATTAATTTTCCTGTGCTAAATCGAGATTTGAGCCCTTACTTGCATCAGCTCCGAGGCGGCCATCCAGCGCTCCATTTGCCAGGCAGCAGACTGGGCGATTGGCACCTACTGCTCCGAGAAGCGCGCTTAAATGATCTCGCTGCCCGTCAGTCTCTCTTCTTCCATTAATCCGGGCCGGATTAACTGCGCTTTGCTGCTCTTTTTCCGATCGTATCTGCGAGCCGAGGTGTAGGTAGGCTCTGTTAACTCCGGCGCATTCATCGACTTTGATCGCTGGTCATCATCCACAGGCTGGTAGGTCGTTGTTCGCTGCTGCGGTGTTCGACCCGCAGCACGAATCAATGCTTCCATCGCCTCTGGCGTCGTCTCCTGACCGTGACTTGCACCGGCCGCCCGAGTGATCGTCTCATTCATCAGGGTGCCGCCTAAGTCATTGACGCCCGCATTCAGACAAGCCTTCACACCCTCATGACCCAGCTTTGTCCAAGACGCTTGAATATTCTTGATGAGCGGATTCAGCACCAATCTTGAGATCGCGTGAATCAGCAAAGCCTCTCTGAAAGTCGGGCCTTTACGCGCTCCGCCCTTCAAATACATCGGTGCTTCCATGTGAATAAAAGGAAGAATCACAAATTCAGTAAAGCCACCCGTTTCTTCTTGTAGATCCCTAATGCGCAGCAAGTGTCGGGCAACATGTTCATACTGCTCAATGTGACCATACATAATCGTGGCGGTCGTATTGAATCCCACCGAATGCGCGGCGCGCATGACTTCAAGCCATTGCTCAGTATTGATCTTATCGGGGCAGAGCGTGGCTCGAACTTCGTCATCGAGAATTTCAGCCGCGGTGCCCGGTAGTGTGCCAAGCCCAGCTTCTTTTAGCTCACCGAGATATTCCGTCAACGACTTACCCAGGGTTTTGGCACCCTGCCAAACCTCAAGCGGCGAAAATGCGTGGATGTGCATTTGCGGGACCACTTGCTTAATCGTGTGACAAATATCGAGATAAGTCTGGCCCGTGTACTCGGGATGAATGCCACCTTGCAAACAAACCTCTGTTGCGCCTCGTTCAAAGGCCTCTCGAGTCCGCCGCATGATTTCATCAGGTGATAAATCGTAAGGCCGCCCCCTGAGGTTTTCGCTCATCTTGCCTTTAGAAAATGCGCAAAACTGACATTTGAAGTAGCAAACGTTGGTGTAATTGATGTTGCGATTAACGCAATACGTGACGACATCACCGACTAACTCACGGCGCGCTCGATCCGCTGCTTGATAGATATGTGTTAGCTCATCGCCTCGAGCCTTGAAGAGTCGCACGATATCCGATTCGGAGAGGCGCTCTCCTTTCGTCGCGCGATCGAGGATCGATGAAAGATCACTTGGCGCCGCGCGACTGGGGATATTCGAGACTCGATTGATTTCGCCAGCCGGCGGCTCGAGGACGGCGCCTGCTGACCAGTTCTCTCTACGAACGAATCCCTCTCCGTCGAGCTCGGAGTGAACGAGTGGCTGAATTTCCTTATCGATCCATCGATCAAGATCTTTCAAGTGAGACGGGTAAACGGCAAGACGCTCAACAAGCACTTTACCCTCACGCGCAGTCTCCTCTGCAAGCTCCTGAAGATGCGGCCAAGGCGCCTCGGGATTAACGAAGTCAGGCGTTACGGGAGACACACCACCCCAATCGTTGATCCCCGACGCTATGATTCGATGGAAAACACCAGGGCTCAAATTGGGCGGCGCCTGAATATTCATTTCCGCCCCAAATATCAGCCGAGCTACCGCAATCGTCCAAAGGAGTTCGTCCAAATCGGGCTCAGGCGCATCAACCATCTTGGTTCCGGGCTTAGCACGAAAATTCTGAATAATGAGTTCCTGAAGTTGCCCTTGCTCGCCGCCTGCCTCGCGGAGCGCAAGTAGTGAATCGATTCGCTCTTCACGCGTCTCACCAATGCCAATCAAGATACCGGAGGTAAAAGGCACCCCTAACTCGCCCGCTAACCGGATGGTCTCTAAGCGCTTCGCCGGCACTTTATCCGGCGATCCGTAATGAGGCATCCCCTTCTCGGTGAGTCGATCTGAGGCTGATTCGAGCATGATCCCCATCGAAATAGAGACTTTTCGGAGCGCCGCCATCTCTTCACGGGTCATTAATCCAGGATTGAGATGAGGGAAAAGACCGGTTTCGGTAGACACGAGTTCGGCCATTGCTCGAAGATAATCGAGCGTCGTCTCGTACCCCAATTCTGCCAAACCGTCTCTCGCAGCCTTGTATCGGGCCTCGGGTTTGTCACCCAGCGTGAACAAAATCTCTTTACAGCCTGCTTTCGCCCCTTCTCTTGCAATATCGAGTACTTGCTCAGGCGTCAGATAGGCGGCTTCTAACTTTCTTGGAACTTGAGCAAACGTACAGTAGTGGCACACATCACGGCATAGATGAGTAAGGGGAACAAACACTTTCCTCGAATAGGAAATCGCCGTCGGGTGCGCAATATCGCGAACCTTGGTTGCAATGGGTAGTAACCGATCAAGGTCGGTCACGTGGATTAATTGACGACTATCTTCGTCGGACAATCCTTGTCCTAGAGCGGCATGCTCCAGAATTCGTTCTACGTTGTTCACTCTGAATCCTTTTGCCAGGCGCGTAATCGCTCACCTAGCCCGTTTTCCATGACGAATGCTTGAGTATGAGACGCTGTTTCGCCAATTGCTAGTCGCTCGTTTAACTCGATGAGATCTTGTGGGGTATCAATATCTAGGCCTAATCCCGGCAATTTTAGCACCTCAGCCTTTAACCCTGCCTCGCTGGCCAAGCTGAGGTGTCGCCGAAAGCTATCCGGGCCGAACGAGAACGTGAGGCCACTCGGCGGTGCAACTGCCAATCCGTTCGTACCCATTAGGTCGGATGCCGGGACAATCCGGATCATCGATGGCTCCATGCGGCTGTCCAGTACTGCGTCTAGCTCATCGGTAGTCACGAGCGGCACGTCTCCTGGGAGAAACAGCATGCGATCGGCTCCCTTCCCCGCTAACACCGTCCCAGCGTGCTGAACAGCACCAATGAGGTCCGCCTCTACTGGCTCCTCAATCGTCTCCACATCAAACTCGGCCGCGATATCTCGAACGATCGGGTCCCGGCTGATCAAGTGCAAGGAATCAATGTGCTGACACAGCTCCGAGGCAGCGAGCACGTCCCTCAACATCGCTTGCGCAAGCGCACCCCGCTCCATCTCATTTAATATGGACGCTAGCCGTTGTTTCACATCTCGAAACTGCTTAATTGGGATGACGGCTGCCGTACTCACGTTCAGGCAATCTCCCGACAAAATGACAACACGTTCTCTGCCAGCTGACACCGATCTTCTAGTGAATGCATCATGGTGTTAGTGACCAGCACCTTGAGCCCCAACCGTTCTATGTCGCTCGCACTGTGCTCGTCTTGGACGTCTAAGACGAATCCGTCCAATACCTTTGGATAATGGTTTACATAGTATTCAGCGACACCGAGCGCTGATTGAGGTAACTGCATTTCTTGCATCATTTTTGCCGCCGGACCCTTGATCGCGAGTCCAGAGACAATCGGAGACACCGCGACGACTGGCGCTTTATGTTCAATCAGCCTTCTGGCCATCTGATCAAGGTCCAAAATTGGGCGGACGGAAACAAACGGATTTGAGGGGCAAATAATCACCCCGTCCAGAGGACTTGGACCACCAAGTAAAGCCGCAGCTTTAGGGTTCAGTGCTGCTTGATCGATGCCCTTAAATCGGACATCTTGAATAGGGGGCTCGCAGCGTTCCCTCACGAAATAGTGCTGAAAAGAAAGCGATTGGCCGGACTGACAGATAATTTCGGTTGCAACGGGATCATTAGACATCGGGAGCACCTCCGTCTGGATCTCGAGCGCTGCGCATAGTTTTGTTGTGACTTCGGTCAGATTTTGACCAGCTCGCAACCACTCTGACCTTAGGATGTGCGTGGCAAGGTCTCGGTCACCCAGACGAAACCAATTTTCACCGCCAAGTTTTGCTAACGCATCTAGGCATTGCCAGGTCTCATCCCTCTGGCCCCAGCCAACCGCTTGGTTGGACAGTCCAGACAGCGCGTAGATGAGTGAATCTAAATCAGGACAGATGCGAAGGCCAAGATGCTCAAAGTCATCACCTGTGTTGACGAGCACGGTAAGCTGGCCAGTACCGAGCGATCGACTCAGACCCAGCGCCAGCTTGGCTCCACCAACGCCGCCGGATAGCGCAAGGTATCTTTCGAACTCAGCCGTCATGTCTCTCCTTTTGAGTTTCCTCGCAAGATCACTCTATCTGAACATATCCATCTGCTTAGGACGAATCAGTGGCTTCACGCCCATCGCTTCCGCCTCTGCATTTTGACGGCCTTCGTATCCTCGAATGAGCACGAGTGGTACTCGCTCTGTCGTCTGGCCCATCACAACGGACGCCCCTGCCGCTAATTCGTCCGCTGCCGCCACCTGCGTCACTTTAAGCTCTGCGCCATAGATGTCCGATTCACCGATGTAATCCTCGAGCGCCGTCACCCCCGCTACGCCAATAGCAAGACCTACCGTGCCCATTCGCCAGGCCCGCCCCACCGAATCGTTGATGATCACGCCCAGTTGGCATTGATACCGGTCCTCCAACGCGACTTTCAAAGCGTGGGCGCTGGCATCTGGATCTTTCGGAAGTAGTAAACACAGCTCTTCCTGGCTAACTCCATCTAGCGCAATGTTGGATTGGTCAATCCCCGCATTCGCGTGAACGAATCCTAGCTTGTGTTCAACGATCAACACTCCGGGCCTCGATCGGACCACGTCAACGGATTCGTCAAGAATCAGCTGCACTTTTCGAGCGTCCTTATCCACTGCTTTGCCCAGTGCGATCGCCTCCTCGGAAGGGGTGACCGTATTTAGATCGACGTAGCAATTCTCAGCTTTTGAGACGATCTTCTGAGCGAGGCACAAGATGTCCCCATCTCTGAGTGACAAGCCATTTTGACCGAGCGACTGCTCAATCAACTCAGCCAGGTTGTCTCCAGGCTCGACCATTGGGAAGTTCTGGATCGCTAAAATCTCTAGATTCATACGGTTTTCATCACTGGCTATCGGCTCATCAATAATGGCACAGCCTCAGAGTGTGGGGCGCTCAGTGCGAGCGCTCGCATGCCCGTCACTCAAACAGTTATTAAATCGTCTACTCTTTTACTGGCTCGCCAGTAATCACGAGTCCTGAACCCTCTATCTTGTGGTGCCGGTTGATCGTGATCAGCACCGACGTCAGCGCTTCGGCCGCGGCAGCATTAGCAATCGGCCCAGCATGCCATCCTTTCAGGCCAAGCGCCTCGATCAACGTAATGACCGTATCTCGCGCAGCTCGCTTATTCCCTGTCACGAGTACATCACAGGCAATTGCATGATCTTCCTGCAGATGCATCGCGCCCACATTTTGAAAGGCAGAGACCACAAATACTTCTTCACCGAGATAGTTCTGCGCCTGCTGCCCGGCCGATCCTGATTCTGGCAACTGAACCGTGCCTACTTTTGGCGGCATTAGAGGAACTGTGACGTCGATGAGTACTTTTCCAGTCAGTGCATGTTTAACCGACTCAAGCGTACTGATCTGATGCGCAAATGGGACGGTTAATACGACCAAGTCGGCCTGCTCGGCGGCCGTCGCATTATCGAGTCCGGTCACGTTCAAATCTGAAAACTCAGCCAACAAGTCAGCTGCCGCTTGCTGCCCTTTCTCGAGGGTTCGCGACCCGATCAGAATCTCGTATCCTGCCCTAGACCACTGCCGAGCAAGCCCTCCACCTAGATCACCAGTCCCACCCAAGATGGCAATTTTTCTAATCTCATCCGACATATTTTTTCCTTTCTGTAACAATGCCCGTGCTTCCAGGGACTAACGGTTTGACAAGACGAACTAGCCTCCTGCGGTTTCGCCTCGATTCAGTCAAGTGCATTCATTGCCCGGTCAACTCGACAGACGTGGTTCCTCTTCCATGCTGATCCGTTCTTCTCCGAGCCTGCTGTTTTACGGTGAACGCGTGGCTGCAGCCTCAAGACCTCGCAGAATACACGAATAGCCAGCCAATTGGATCGATCTGATCGTTATGACATTAGTACGATTGGCGATAGAAGGAGCCCCGCCAGACCGGCCGGTGAGCAATGAGCTAAGGCTGGAGTAGCGGGCCAGAGGGGTGTTGTTTCAGTTAATTTTTAGTAAGGGCTTGTGGTGGCTTTGATCTCTCCGTTTAGGCCGAGGCGCTGCCTGCATCCATCTGAGCATGCACTAGCGTGATACATTGGGAGGCGAATAACATCTGGTTACCTAGCGATACGGGTTTCAATCCCATTCGAAGTAAACCCTTGCGGGTATTCTTCGGCAATTGCAGCTGATCTGTCATTACGACGACTGCGTCCGTTAGCGGCATCTCATCTCTGAGTTCACCACCTTTTGGATCAAGCAAAAATGCCGGCGCATGAGCGACAAGCGCTTTCACCCATCGTTCGAAACTGATTGCTCGAACGAACAAACCCTCGTCAACCTCTACCGATCCCTCTTTGGTTAACCCTGCTCCTGCTGACAATAGCCTAGAGCAAACTTCAAGCAGTGAGGACTCGGTTAGCCCACCTAAATCTCCGAGTTTTGCTCCGTCAAAGGTCAATATGCGGCTGTAGTCGTCGGACAGCTCGAACACCAGATGCAGACGCGTGTCTGCACGATGGCCATTGGCGACAAAGAGCGCATTAACGATCATCGGCGGAATAAATTCGACATGCGCCTCTTGGCCGAGGGAGGCCATAAACCTGTCAGCGCTAACCGGCGTTCTTCTGCATTTGACGACTAGATCGAGCACAACATCGCTTCACTTCAATGGATCATAAAGTGTACTCATGATCACATCTCGATAACATCGGAGATCTGCCTTGGCGCTCAAAGAGCGTAAAGGTCAAGGCGCGGTGAGACCCTGCCCGATTTCCGCTGCCGCTCGTTTGGAGCGATGAGAATCAAACGCCAATACCGATTGAGGCCTGTCGCTCAGTATTATTCTCATCTGCCCAGGCTTTAATGCGGATCCCCCAACAGGCTATCTGCTCGTATTGCATCTTGCCGCTATAGCGTTTTGCTTTTATCGCCTCTTGTCTGTCTTGACCCCTGCCCCCCATCAATGACTATGATCAGTCTCTGACGAATTGGCTCGCTCGTGATCGATCAACCTCCGAAATACCAGCTCACCTGGTACAACTTGAGCAACGCACTATGGATGGGCAGTTTCAGTATCCAGCAATTGCTGGTGACCTGGATTCTCGTTGGCGTTCTAAAGGAGCCTCCAGAGGTCGTCGGTCTCGCGCAACTTTTGATCGGTATTCCTGGACTAGCCTTCATGCTCTGGGGCGGCGTAATGGGCGACCGAGTGGATGGTCGCCGAATTCTTATCCAATCCCACCTATTGAGCGTCATTCCGCCCCTGGTGCTCGCCTTGGGGGTCTATGTGGACCTCCTCGAGTTTTGGCTCCTCATTATCACAGCGCTGGCAACCAACCTCCTGAACAGCATTTCGAATCCTGCGCGCAACACGATCTTGAACCAGATCGCGGGTCAGAAACTTCAAATAGCGATCAGTGTGTCCACCGGCATAGGGTCCATAGCCACGATGGTGGGAACGCGGTTGGCAGGGGAAATCGACCGACTGGGACTCATCAATATCCTCATCGTTCAAAGCGTGTTCTTTGCTTTGGGCGCCATCTGTTTACTCGGACTACGCGCTGCAGTCCCTAACGCACCGGAACCTGCAGCGTCATCGGGTAGTCATCAGTCAATTGCCAAGGATTCGATGATCCGCACGATTAGTGATGGACTGATTTATACCTGGCGATTCAAGCTCGCTAGAGACGTCATCGGCATGAATTTCGTCTCCAGCTTCTTCAATGCGGGTGGCTGGTTTGTAGCGATTCCGTTCATTGTTAGCCGAATCTATGAAGGTGACGCGCTACTACTCGCGAATATTACTGTTGTCTTTTACTTTGGTTCGCTCGTTGCTAACTTTGGACTGGTCCGATTCATGCCGATCAAGTTCTCAGGCCGACTCTATCTCATCATGCAGCTCACTCGACTAGGAGTCCTCGGACTGATATGGATCGAGCCGCCCATTTTCTGGTTTTGGATAGCTGCAGCCTATTGGGGTTTCAACATGGGTGTCACAACCACCATGTCTCGAGTGATCATCCAAGAAATTGCCGAACCCCAGTACCGATCACGACTCATGTCTGTCTTTACCCTCGCACTGATGAGTTCAGTCCCCATCGGCTCAATGGTACTAGGATTTGTCATCGGCCAATTTGGAGAGCTGAATGCCCTGATCCCAGGCATGGTGGTTTCCGTTCTCATTTTTGCTTTTGGCTTTTATCGCTCATCGCTTTGGCAGTATGAGAGCCCTTAGCCATAAAGAGCCCTTAGCCATAAAGAGCCCTTAGCCATAAAGAGCCCTCAGCCATAAAGAGCCCTCAGCCCTCAGCCATGAGCCGTAACGAGCCATGGGCCATAAAGGGCCATTGGCTAGGACAAAACTCAACTCGTTGAGACTCCCGCAAACAGTTGAACAGACCCAGTGCCTTACATCCAACACGAGTTG
>Ga0255764_10003476_pt1 | contig 12528 bp, 11 predicted proteins | sample 071ome_30_FD_179964 | JGI IMG/M metagenome (GOLD analysis project Ga0255764, IMG submission 179964) | Coastal salt marsh microbial communities from the Groves Creek Marsh, Skidaway Island, Georgia - 071406AT metaG (version 2) | ecosystem: Environmental > Aquatic > Marine > Intertidal zone >... | reverse complement strand
ACGGTGACATTGTATTCAATGCTAATACAGGCACATTTAGTGTTACAGGTGCTATTGATTTTGCAAGCGAATTTACAATCGCTATCAATGGTGACATTGATATAGGTGGCGGTGTAATTACAATTGACGGACTTGCAACAGCAGGTATGACAGTTGACGAAAACAATCTAGTTACAATAGGCGCAGGCCCTGCAATAAGTGTTCATGCAAGTGCAACAAATGTGATTGACATCGATGCTTCAAGCACATTGTCGCTTGGCGGTAGTGCATTAAGTATTGCTAACTCAGCAGTAACAGCAATAGAAATTGATGTTGATGGTAACCTTACACTAGGTGGTGGCGATAGCATGACAATCAGTGCTGATGCTGTTGTTAACGTGTTTGATATTGATGCAAGTTCAAATGTAAGCATAGGTGGCACAAATGCAATTACTATTGATGCAAGTGCAACAAATGTTATGTCAGTTGATGCATCAAGCAATATAAGTTTTAACAACGCACTGAGCATAGATGCAAGTCAAAACATCACAGTGGACAACAGCAGCACAGTAGACTTTGGTGGTTCTACAATTAACTACAATACATCTACAGTTGATTTTGCTACATCTGTTGTATCTAACTTTGACTTTAATTATGTGGCAGAAGTTAATATAGGAGCAGTGTCTAATAATCAAGTTCTTGCTTACAATAGCGGATCAAGTGAATGGCAAGAATTATCTTTAGCACCACAAGTATTCACAGATGGTGGTGACTTGGTTCTTGATGGAGGAGCTCCATAATGGCAGTTACAATTAAACTAAGACGTGGCACCGCCGCACAATGGGCAGCAGCAAATACTGTCTTACAAGAAGGTGAACTAGGACTCGATTTAGATACTAACAAAATTTATGTAGGTGACGGAACTACATCATATGATAGTTTAGCACCAGTAGTTGAAGGGTCTTTAGCAGATATATCTGTAACAGCACCGGCAGCAGCAAGCGGCAATGGCGGACTAGCGTATGATACAAACACAAAAGCATTTACATACACTCCACCAGATATACCAAGTTTAGAAACAACAACAAGTATTGCTAAGGTTGGCAACGAATTACAATACACAGACGAAGACGGCGCTGTTACTACTATTGATTTAACTCCATACTTAGACGACACTAACTTGGCTAGACTTGTTAGTGGAGAAATGAATCCAGATTCATATATTGCTACTTTTACAAGAGATGATGCAACCACATTTACTGTTGATTTTGCTCCACTGTTAGATACAGGACTAGACGGTGACTTAACAGGTAGTGTGTTTGGTGATGACAGCACTCTACTAGTTGACGGTGTAAACAACATAATACCAGCAGGTGTTATTTCAGGTGAACTTGCAGATAGCAATGTAGCAGAAACAAATGTTACACAACACCAAGCTGCATTAAGTATTACCGAGTCACAGATAAGTGATCTACAAGCATACCTTACAAGTTACACAGAAACTAATGACTTAACAAGTGCAGTTACCTGGGCAAACATACCAGATGCTAATGTTCCACAATCAGCAGTAACACAGCATCAGGCTGCATTAAGTATTACAGAATCGCAAATAAGTGATTTACAATCATACTTAACAAGTGAAACAAACGATTTAACAGCATCAGTAACATGGGCAAATGTGCCTGATGTAAATATCACACAATCAAGTGTAACTCAACACCAAGCAGCGTTGAGTATAACAGAATCACAAATTAGTGATCTACAAGCATACTTGCTTGATATTACAGGTGAAGACATCGAAACCTTGGCAAATGTTAATGTAACAAGTATTGCAGATGGACAAGTTTTGATCTGGAATAATGCTACCAGTGAATGGGTAAATGGCACTAATGGAAGTGATGTCTATTTGGTTGACGGAGGTACGGCAACATCGATATATACAAGTGGTGATCTAGAATTAGACGGAGGTGGCGCATAATGGCTACAAAATTACAGGTTAGAAGAGATACAGCAGCAAATTGGACCAGTGCCGATACTGTATTGAGTCAAGGTGAATTTGGTTGGGAAACTGACACAGGTTACATGAAAATAGGAGATGGCACAACTGCATGGAGTAGTCTTGCTTACTTCACACCAAGTGGTGCTGATGATAATACAACATACGATCTTGCAGCAGCAGCAGGAGGCGGCGGTGCTGTTGTTTCATTAACAGGATCTGATGCAACATCAGACGATGTTACATTTTCAGCAGGCACACGTATTACTGTAACACCAGTAGGTAATGTAATTACATTTGATGTAGACCAAGACTTAGCAAACTATGATAACACCACTTCCGCATTTATCACTCAGTCAGCGTTTGGCACAACTTCTATCGATGCATTATCAGATGTATCTACAGCAGGCGCATCTACAGGTGCTCATTTAGAATATGATGGCGCAAATTGGTCAACTGCTGCAACTGATTTTTCAACCACTAAATATTTCTTAGGCGGTTTAGCTACAAATAGATTTATTGAATATAGAAATGCTGTAATTACAATTGGTGCAATTAGTTCAGGTGATCCTGTAGATTTTCCAACTGATTCAGGTGCTGATGCAGGTATGGAATGGGAAGTAAATAATCCAGGCACAGATTTTGTTGCTAACATTACTCCTGGACCTGTTAATATTAACAGATCACAATATTTTAGAATTATTATTGATAATACTACTGGTGCAACAAAAGGTAGTATTTCAGGAATACAACGTAACGGCGTTACACAAACTGTTAACTGGACCAATGGAGCATTACCAGTTGTCAGTGGCGACGATGTTTATGATATATACGAATTCTATTGCTTTAGAGGCGATGGCGGTTCAGATGAAACATGGTATGGAACACTATTAACAAACGGATTCAGTGGTACAATAGCAACCCTAAGTGATGTTGATGTAACTGCAAACAGCGGACCAGTTAATGGTTATCTGTTAGCATACAATAGTTCAACAAGCAAATGGGAAAATACCAACCAAATTGAAAATAAAATTAACTATCGTAACGGTTTAAGCACTAGTGGACAAGGCGTAACAGAAACGATGCACATGTATGATACACCTTTAACAATTACAGAAGGTGATGATGTAACATTTGCTTTAACTGCTGGTGTATATGGTAACTCAGGTAAATGGGTTATTGAAGATGTTGATAACAATTTTACTGCTGACATTACTGGTGTTGATTCAGTTACAAGTGTGTATAACAAATGGATAATTGCAGTTAACAACAATGTATCACCAGGTGTAGGTATGACTGCACTTAAAATAGATGGTGTAGCAAAAACAATTAACTGGGCTGGCGGCAAACCTCCAGTAACTGAACCTGGTAGATTTGACGTTTACGAAATTGAAAGATGGAAAGAAACTGGCGAATTAGGTGACGAATATATCTTTGTAAGACATTGGAATGATAATTCAGGCGGCACATTTGACGGTGATTTAACCGGTAGTGTTTACGGCGATGATAGCACAGTGCTTGTAGATGGATTACAAAACAAAATCAATCTTGACAAAACTGTAATGGGCGACATTGCTATTGAGAAAGCAGTAACAGGAACAGGTGAAATATTTGGTTCATTGATAGCAGAAACTGCTTCAAACGAATACAATAAAATTACATTCAAAACAGGTCCTGATACATTTGCAGACAACGGTGAAGTTACTTGGAGCACAAGAGTTCAAGGTAGCTTGACTGAGATATTTGAAATTAAAGGTAGCACAGTAGGCAAAAGCGGTCTTACAATCAACCCACAAAACAATGCAGAAGTTGATACTTATATTGCAGGTGGCAGTGATGCATTCTTGGTTGTTGTAGACGCAGGCTTAGACAAAGTAGGTATTGGTAAGGTTCCAACACAAGGTAAACTTGATGTTAACGGCGATCTTTACGCTACAACAGTTCGCGGTAGTATTATAGCTACTCCAGGTATTGCTCCTGCAACAGCAGGCGAAGCTGGTGAGACTGGTGAAATACGTATGGACAACAACTATCTATATGGAAAAACACCTGGCGGTGATTGGAAAAGAATCGCCTGGACTTCAATATAATCATTGACATAAAGTAGATACGATGCTAGTATAATTGTATGAGCATCGTATCTGACACCTTGACTTTATACTTGCCTGCGAAACGTAAAACTACACCAAGTGGTTGGACCAGTTTCAATGCGCCTTGTTGTGTGCATAACAATGAAAATGCAGACACAAGAGGACGTGGCGGTGTTATATACGAAGGTGATTTAGTAAGCTATCACTGCTTTAACTGCGGCTTCAAAGCAAGTTGGCAACCAGGACGCAATCTAAGTTACAAGTTTAAGAAACTGTTAGAGTGGCTTAATGCACCTGATGCTGATATTACAAAACTTGCACTAGATGTTATGCGAGAAAACGAAGGTGTTGAAGTTCAAAAACACCGTGTTGAAATGCCTACATTTGGCACTGTGCATTTGCCCGAAGGTGCGGAACCGTTGAGCAAACATCAATGGGCAGAAGCAGGACAGTTAGATGAAAACATAGTCAAGGTATTCCAGTATATGCTAGAACGCAACTTGCGTATTGACGACACGGAATACTATTGGTCTCCTAAACTAGGATACAGAGATAGGATTATTATACCTTTCTACTACGAGGGGCGTATAGTTGGATATACAGCCCGTACAGTAGGGGAAAGCAAGCCTAAGTATCTAACTGACTCTCAGCCTGGATTTGTGTTTAATTTAGATGAACAACGTCCTGATAAAGTGTTTACAATACTATGTGAAGGACCTATTGATGCATTACACGTAGAAGGGTGTGCATTAACAGGTAGCGATATAGGAGATGCTCAAGCATTGTTGTTAAACAAACTTGGTAAAGATATATACGTTGTGCCTGATAGAGACAAAGCAGGTAGCAAACTGGTTGAACAAGCAATTGATAGAGGCTGGGGTGTTAGCTTGCCTGATTGGGATGCAGATATAAATGATATAAGTGATTGTGTAGCACGTCATGGCCGATTGTATACATTATACAGTATCGCAAGTGCTGCTGAAACATCACCGTTAAAGATAAGGTTGAAAGCAAAGAAATGGTTTGGTTAATTAACATTATTACATGGCCTTACAGACGTATACGAGAAGAAATACGTTTTAGGAAGCGTCTAAAAGAACTTCGCAAAAAGGATCCGTTTATTTACAAATGAAAAATTTAAGTGCTTCACTGTTTAGAACAGCCGTTTATACATTAGGACACTTTTTAATTGCAGCAGGATGTGTTATGTACATTACTGGTGCAGACTTTTGGTTAGCAGTTACAGATGCAATAGTAGAACCGTTGATAAATGCTGTATGGTTTTTTATATTGGATAGGATATGGATATCAAAAAACGTATAATGGGTACAAAACTATTTTGGCGATTGTACTTCTGGTGGGGTATTCGTCAAGCACGTAAACGTAGATTAGCACGAGAAGCAGAACTAGCAAAGCGTCCACTAATGACAAATGATGAGTATTGGGAGAAAGTTCACAATGATAGAACTAATAATCTATAACATTCTATTTTGGGTACCGTATATTTGGTTATGCAGTTTACCAAAAAAACTAATGCAGACGGCTATTGACGCTGCATGATTACTTGGGGTATCAGTGCTAACAGTCACGATGCTGCGCTGGCAGTGTTCTCTGATGACGGCTTGGAGTTTGCCAGTCACAGTGAACGTTTTAGCGGCGTAAAAAACGATGCACACTTAAATGATAAATTAATAGAGTATGCAAAAAAATGGGGAGAACCTGATGAAATTATTTGGTATGAAAGACCCTTTGTCAAGACTCTTAGACAACTTAGAGCAGGGCAAGGGTTCAAATACTTGGGTAAAAACAATATTAGTCGGTATCTTCGACAGTATGGTATATCTGCTCCTATTCGCTATACTGATCATCACCTTGCCCATGCTGCTGCCGGTTTTTATACTGGTCCTTTTAGAGAAGCCACTTGTATTGTTGTCGATTCAATTGGAGAGTTTGATACACTTACTATCTGGAATGCGGACGAAGAAAACGGCCTCCGGAGAATATATTCACAACAATACCCACATTCGATCGGCCTCTGGTATTCGGCCTTCACGCAACGAATCGGATTAAAACCACAAGAAGATGAATATATCCTTATGGGTATGGCAGCGTATGGTGACCCCCTACGGTTTTTCAACGAAATAATGGAAGAATTTATACACGTACCCAATCCGGATAGCAGCCCACGTATCAAATTCAAACACAATTTACATAGGGGGTGCTTGTGGTGGAGACCTGAACTAAATACTCCACAAGACCTTATGGACATAGCGGCTGCTGTACAAGCAATATATGCGTACTTATTGAAGATTATCAGCAACTGGGCTAGATGGAAATCACCATCGGGTAACCTTGTTTTAATGGGCGGGTGTGCATTAAATTGTAGTGCAAACAGTACCATTGTCAAAGATTGGAATGACGTATGGATTATGCCTAACCCAGGTGATGCAGGGTCAAGCATAGGTGCAGTGTTAGCACATAAAAAACAGTTTATGTCTATACCGCATGTGTACACAGGCTACGAAATAGAAGGAGAATATCCTGTTGAAGAAGTTCTACATGAGTTGCTTACTACTGGTATTTGCGGTGTCGCCAATGGCCGGGCAGAATTTGGGCCCAGAGCTTTCGGACACCGTTCCCTCCTTGCAGACCCTAGAGGAGCCGACATCAAAGATCGAGTCAACAACATCAAGCAGAGACAGCTTTTCAGACCCTTCGCCCCAGCAGTATTGGAGGAACATGCAGCTACCTATTTCGACGGACCTACAGGACCCTTCATGCAATACACTTCAACTTGCAAGGATCCTGGACTACCTGCAATCACGCACGGGGACGGCACCTCTAGGGTACAGACAGTTTCTACAAATCAAAGCGTGGGCTTTAGAAAACTGCTAGAACGTTGGTATGAAGAAACAGGCTGTCCTATATTGTTAAATACATCGCTAAACATAAAAGGCAAACCCATTGTAAACACTGTAGAAGACGCAGTAGCATTTGAAAAACATTACGGAGTTCGAGTATGTACGGCTGCTGTAAACAAGTAAAGCCCGATATGCACACAGATTATATTACTGTTGACACGCATACATATTGTGTTACAATACATTATTGTAAAAATTGTGGCAGTCTAAAGACAACAACAAACGTTAGGCACGTAAGAAATGACAACAAGACAGAACACTGATTATGGATATGATATCCAAAAAGTATATTTAGAAATGTTTATGACAGACGCAGAAAGTTTTGTGCGCTGTCAAGGTGTATTTGATCCACAAACATTTGATAGACGTTTACAAGAGTCAGCAAAGTTTATCAAGAATTATGTAGAAGAACACAATGCACTTCCTACATTTGATATGGTAAATGCTGCAACTGATAACAACTTGAAAGATCCAGGGCAACTGCAAGAAAATCATTATGATTGGCTATTGCAAGAATTTGAAACTTTTAGTAGACACAAAGCACTAGAATCAGCAATTCTAAAAAGTGCTGACTATCTTGAAAAGGGCGAATATGGTCCAGTAGAAGATATGATCAAACGTGCAGTACAGATTGGACTAACAAAAGACTTGGGCACAGACTATTTTGCAGATCCACGTAGTAGACTAGAAGGTATTAAAGACAAGAACGGACAGGTAAGCACAGGCTGGCCTAGTTTGGATAAGAAGCTGTTTGGTGGATTTAACAGAGGTGAGCTGAATATTTTTGCAGGTGGTTCTGGTTCTGGTAAAAGTTTGTTCTTGGCTAACTTGGGTGTTAACTGGTGCTTGGCAGGCATGAATGTATTGTATCTAACTTTTGAACTTAGTGAAGCATTGGTTAGTATGCGTGTAGATTCAATGACAACTGATATTCCCAGCAGAGATATTTTCAAAAGTATTGATGATGTAGAAATGAAAGTGCGCATACTTGGCAAGAAGTCGGGTGCGTTCCAAGTCAAGTACATGCCCACAGGTAAAAATGCAAACGACTTGAGATCCTATATCAAAGAATATGAAATCAAAACAGGACGTAAACTTGATGTTGTGCTTGTAGACTACTTGGACTTGATGCATCCAAATGCTGTAAAGATTTCAGCAGAGAACTTGTTTGTTAAGGACAAGTATGTGTCAGAAGAACTACGTAACTTGGCTATGGAACTGAACACAGTGTTTGTTACAGCGTCACAGTTGAACAGAAGTAGTGTTGAAGAGATTGAGTTTGATCACAGTCACATATCAGGTGGTATTTCAAAGATCAATACAGCAGATAACTTGATTGGTATCTTTACAAGTAGAGCAATGCGTGAACGTGGTCGCTATCAAATCCAGCTTATGAAAACACGTAGTAGTTCAGGTGTTGGAACTAAGGTAGATTTAGAGTTTGACGTAGACAGTTTACGTATTAGAGACTTAGGCGAAGATGAAGAATATCAAGAGTTCCAGAAGCGTAAGAGTACTGTGTTTGATCAAATCAAACGTGGCAACGGATCGCCAGCAGTTGAAAAACAAGATCCAAGCGAAGGTGATACTGTGGGCAAAATCAAAGCAGAAGCAGACAGCACAGCACTGAGACAGTTCTTGGGTAACTTGGGTACTGGATGAGATACTATTTAGGACAGTGCGAGTATAAATGGAGTCACACCGAAAGTGATTTGGAAAAACTATGGGTGCGCAGAGAACTAGGTGACGAACTGTTTAAGACTGTAGAAAGCAACAACTGGGAATGGACACTGATAAGAACTAACAGCCAAAGTCTACCCAGCGACATTTATTGCCGTTGCGACATATATGTTGATTCTCTTGACGACAAACTAGACACACATTTTGCACTCAAATTTCCACAAGTGAAGCCGATCTCTCTTGCTAAATAACTTGCGTTTACAAAAACGTATAGGCAAATTATTTAGACTACAAGAGGCTAACATGGCAACAGATTTAGAAAATATACAAAGGCTATTAGAAAGATTCAAAAGGCCAGTACCACCAGGTACAGAATATCAAGAGAGACTAGTTGAAGAGTTTGAGTTAATACTTAACCTACGCTTCACTGAATACTTCCTACAAATATGTGACATTATAGACCTCACCACCGACATCAAGCATATGACTAGAGGGTCGGCGGGTAGCAGCCTTATCTGTTACTTGCTTGGGATTACAGACGTGGATCCCATCAAGTGGAAGATACCTGTGGCGAGGTTTATGAACCCACTCCGTGATGACCTACCGGATGTTGATATCGACTTTGAACATTGGCGACAAGGTGAAGTTATGAATCGCATATTCAAAAAGTGGCCCGGCATGACGGCAAGGTTAAGCAACTATGTCACGTACAAACCAAAGAGTGCCAGACGCGAAGCGGCCAAACGCTTGGGCGCCACAGGTAGACTTCCTAGAGGCTTTACATATGAATCAGTAGGGGTAGACCCTGTTGAAGCCAAACGCATTGAACGCAAACTATTAGGCAAAAAAAGAGCAATATCAAAACACTGTGGAGGCATCGTAATGTTCACTAGAAAACTACCTAAATCACTAATCTCAGAAGACAATCAAATACTATTAGACAAACACGAAGTTGAGGATTTGGAACACCTCAAAGTGGATATCCTAGCCAACAGAGGACTGTCACAACTGTTGGAAATAGACCCGCATACAGCATTAGAGGACTATCCAGAGTATGACGACAAGGCTGCTGCATTACTGTGTAGAGGCGATGTACTGGGCGTTACACAAGGGGAATCACCTGCTATGCGTAGACTGTTCCGTGCAATACAACCCACGTCAGTGTACGACTGTGTGTTTGCTACAGCAATGGTACGTCCTGTTGCTATGTCGGGTAGACAAAAAGCAGCAGTGTTCCAAGACTGGAGTCAAGAGACACTGCAAGACAGCATTGTGTTTGAAGACGATGCTATAGAAATTATAAGTAACATCATAGGAGTAGATGCATATGAAGCAGACAGTTACCGTAGAGCGTTTGCTAAAAAACATGATGAAAAGATACTTGAGTTTGTGGAACGCATGGGCAACAATCCAAGACGTAACGAAGCAATGGCTGCACTACAAGAACTCTCAGGATTCGGTCTTTGCAGGGCTCACGCTGTTAACTTGGGCAGACTCATATGGGCCCTTGCTTATCAAAAAGCACACAACCCAGAAGCATTCTGGAGAGCAAACCTAAAACATTGTCAAGGCAGTTACAGAGGCTGGGTATACCAAACAGAAGCACACAGAAGAGACATACTAACAGAACCAGGCTGGTGGCACAGAGGCTTTCCTCCAGGGCTAGGTGTGCAGCAAAGATTTTTAGAACGTGTTAACTTTGCAGGTGTTATAGCCAACGGTAGAACCTTCCGTGGCAAGAATGGTCGTTATGTTACGTTCTTAACATTGGGTACAAACTATGGCGAGTATGTGGATGTTACTGTGCAACGTCCATTCCAATATAGAGATGGTGACATAGTATCGGGTTCAGGTGTGATACGTCATCAAAACAACAGCGACTATATAAACTGTACAGACGCACGACTATGGACATTTGCACAGTGGAGACGAGAACAGTTTGGAGAATATAACTGATATACACATATTTGGTGACAGCTTTGCAGACCCTATCTGGGAAGGTACTTGTATGCTGCACACTTGGCCTAGTCGACTAGCCAAACACTACGGACTAAGGCTAACCAACTATGCACTGCAAGGCACAGGCCCTGAATACAGTTTACAACGATTATTTGAAACACCTGCCCCACCTGAGGGCAGTGTTTGCATATTCATAATCAGTGATGTGGATAGAATGAACCTGCACGGTTATTGGAGCAGTCCTACTGAACAGGTGCATCTAACAAGAGATACTAGACCGTTCAGTAGACAACTTATCAATCATTATCTAGTAGAAGAAACATACCTACTGAGGACTGCTCAAGCAATAGCTGCTGTGAACAGTTTGAGTGTAAACTATGCTAGGACACTGATACTGAGTATTTCACCTGTGCCTGTGGATATACGATTGGATCCCAGTGTAGAATTTGTTAATATAGGTTTGATAGATCTCAGCCATGGCGAATACAGTAAAATAGATTCACAACAACCATATGTGGATCATAGACCCAATCACTTCTCACCTGAGAATCACGATCTAATACTACAAGAACTGATCAATTGGATTGAGCAAAAAACCGTACCTGAGTTTGATTTGCTTCAGGCCATCGTCTAATACCCAATGCACGATTAGCTGGATATAGATCGTATCGCACTTGATTGCTTTGATTGCCACCCAGTATTACCCAATATTCTCGACCGTTCTTGATGCGTGTCTCCACATAGAATCCTACATGTCCTTGCCAACCCTGATTACCTCTAGGAAACACAACTATATCTCCACGTGTAATATCAGACTTTTCAATACGATCACCCCAGGTTAAAAAACTTCTTGCCATCAATGGATTTGCACTCACAGTGTCAGATCCTGGTATCCCGTCTATCTCCAGTACAGCATTAACAAACGCTGCACACCATTCTGTTCGAATTGGATCTACGCCTGTCAACTCACGCAACTCAGCTCGATCCTGCCTCTCCGACAATCCTATATACTCTTGTGCTGTTACAACTGGATTGTTTGCAACAGGCGTACAAGCAGAAATACAGGCGATTGCCCCAACAAATAAAATGCTCCTCATGGAATATTTATAAGTATTGTATGCGAAAATTTCTCGAGACCTTTGTACACTATTGTTGCAGCAGATGCATACACCTTGTTCCTGGACACAGAGCACAGAGTAAAAGACCAGGCAATCATGCACACAACGGTGAGTTCCTGAGAATGATCAGCAACATACGACCCAGCAGTGACGGCTTTATTGCAGCATATCATGCATGGCGAGATCTACCAGAACGTGGTCCTGATGAATACGCAGGACTCAAAGGCGAGTGTAGAGAACTACTAGCTGAACACATGAGAAATCCTGCGAACACACAACCAAGAGACGCAGAAGAAAGTGCTGTGCGCATACTGTTGGATCACTGGGATAACCACTATATAAGACACGGACCAGAACATCTATGGGCAACTGACTACAACAAAGACACACGTTTTCCTACACTGATAAGTAGACATGATATTGGTGTTGCTGTACGAGCACCAAACAGTGAATGGTTTGCTGTGGATCTAGATGCACATCCTTTCCGTGCATTTGAAGAACATCCTGTGGAAAACACTCAAGGACCACCGTGGGTGTACACTGTAGGACTGCTGCCAGAAAGAATATTCCAACGATTCTCAGGTCGACTGTATCATCCTAACGATAGAGATCATTGGTACGCACAAGTAGCTGTACCTGCACGATACTGGGTATTCCTCTACAGAGATCTAGACGAACACGCACTACACCGAGATGAACATGAACTGAATAGACATCATCTTAAAACCGCAGGAGTGCCTAGAATACACTATGACGATTATCTACTGCTGGTACAAGCATATACA
>Ga0255764_10003473_pt1 | contig 12533 bp, 6 predicted proteins | sample 071ome_30_FD_179964 | JGI IMG/M metagenome (GOLD analysis project Ga0255764, IMG submission 179964) | Coastal salt marsh microbial communities from the Groves Creek Marsh, Skidaway Island, Georgia - 071406AT metaG (version 2) | ecosystem: Environmental > Aquatic > Marine > Intertidal zone > Salt... | reverse complement strand
TTGCCTCGAGAAATCGTCGACGCGAGCGACCGCGTCGACGTCTTCGTCAAGGAAGCCAACAAGGAAGCCAACGGCGGCGCGCAAGCGCTCAATTCTTTCGCCAACGAGGTCGACGTCAAGCGCGGCGAACTCAAGGCACAACGCCTGGCGCGTAAGGCTGCCGCCAAACGCGCTGAAGACACCACCGCGTCCTCCGCGCCGAGCGTGTTCGCCGCTTCGGGCCCTCGTCCCGCCGTCTCGCCGCGAGAGTTCTTCGACGACGCCAGCGGCTTCGCCAAGCGCAGGATCGACGGCGCCGTGAATTCCGTCAAGTCGTTTCAAAACAAGTAGATCTCGACGGAAGTCGCCTCTCTCCGGTTCGTCTCGAGGCGTACGCACCGGTAAAATCTTTGTAACATCGCGCGCTTCGCCTTGGCGAGTGAAAACAATTCGATTCGAGCGAGCGATTCTCAACGTCATCGTCGTCACATTCGCGCCGCGCGGCGCTCAAGCGCGCCTCGCGCGGGAAGGTCAACGATGATGACGACCCCGTCGCGCGAGCGCGTCTCGCGCGAGGGTGTCGTCCGCGTATCGCGCAGTTCGCGACGTCGCGGCGCGCGCGCGCGCGTCTCGTGGTACCTCCTTCTCGCGGCGCTCTGCGCGGCGGTGCTCGGAGCGCTCGCGTCGATAGACGACGCGAATGCTCGTTCGCACGTTTCGAGAGAGTGCGCGGCGCGGCAGGTCGGTGGATCGCCCTCGGTGGAGAGTGAAAACCACTCGTTGAAGTTGACGCCCGCGAAGATAAAACTTGTGGGCGTCGCGGCGTTTAGAGAGACGTCGACGCAGGTTGTGTTGACGAACGCGCTGGAGAAGGAAGATTTACTCCTGCACGCGATATCAACGGATGACGAAATGTTGCAGGTGCTGAACTTTAACGGCGAAGAGACTTTTCTCGCGGGGGAGAGTAGGATGTTTACGTTTTCGTACGTCCCGCGCGACGTGGGCGAGGCGTGGATGACAATCGTGTATCACACGAACCAAGGGTCGTTCGCGCAGCTGGTGATGATACAGGCGTTTAGAAATCCGTACTATTTCACCCCGTTGGTCGAGACGGTGCCGTTTGACGTTCCGGTGGAGTACGATTTGGTCATGCACAATCCGCTAGAAACGAGCGTCGACGTGAGGAGCATATTCACCATGACTCCGGAGGTGGAGCTCAAACCGTCGGTGTACAAGTTGAAAGGAGTAGAAACGACCGACACGAACGACGTGTCGATGCAGGTGACGCGGTGGAGTTTACTCGCGGGGGAGCGCACCACAATCTGTCGTCTGCGCGTGTTGATACGCAGAGACGAGTTTCTCGCCAGAGATCATCGCGCGAGCGTCCAAGGCACGCTCGCGTTGAATATTTCATCGGAGCCGGATTTGATGCGCGTGCCGTTTGAGTTCACACCGCGACGTGACGTGGTGTACGCGGTGGAAAAACTTCTAGAGTTTGAAGACATGGCGAACGCGAGGGACAAACGAACGAAGCACTTGCACATCTTCAATGCGCGCAAAACAGCCATCGAGATTCGCTCCATGTTCACCGAAGACGCAGATAGAGAAATTTCGATCAAGTTTGGGAGAGGAACGGTGATACCACCGCTCACGACGGTTCGCCTCGCGAGGATCACGCGTACGGGCGTCGTTGAGGGTTATTTTAAGGGGATGATTCACGTGCACACGAACGTGTCTTCACATCCATTGCGGATACCGTACACGGCGCAAGTTACGCACGGTGATCTCACGTACGACGCTGATCAGTTCATCTTTCAAGCGCCGATAGGAGAATACGGCGCGGATGTTCCCTTTGGAACGCACGCAATCAAAAAAGTGGTGCGGATAAAGAATACCTTTAGCAAGGACGTAAAATTGTACGCTTGGAACTTTCCAATGACGGACCTCGCCGTTTTTCCGATAGCTTTTCTGAGCGATGTGGTTGGTAAAACAGTTCGCAAGGGTGAAACATTTGATGTCGAGGTCAACTTTCAACCGAAGAAGTACATGACATCCTTATCGTCAACGTTGACGCTGTACCATAATAACTCAATGTCGGGGACAAAGATACCCATCATCGTGTACAGCGGAGAACTGACCGCGCCGAGTACGGTGGATTTTGGAATCGTGGGCGTCGGATTGAGACGTTCTGTGAGAGTAAAATTCACAAATCTCAATCCCGTTCCGTTGGATGTGCACACGTTGATAATCAAGGGGACTCGAAACGTCAGGGGCTCGACTTTTTCGCTGGTCGAGGAGTTGAGTGGCGACGTTGAACCCGATGAAGTATTCGAAATCGATGGGTGCATCGAAAGTTCTGGCAATGTGTGCACGCAAGTTGTGAAGGGAAGTCTTGAATCAGGCGCATCGCTCGAGCTAAATCTGGTCGCAGCGCCAAGTATCATTGAAAACCTAGAAGAACAACGTGCCGAGATCGCCATCACCACCAGTCTTGGTGTTTCCACAGTCGTACCATTGCAAATGCTTTCGACAAATGGCAAGCTGATAAGTGAAGATGGCGATATTCATATCACGGTACCGACGAGTGAGCTATTTGAGAATGTGATCGACGATTCATCGAAACATGAAGTCATGGTGCACAGCACGCACGACGTCGTGGTGGGTCTTTCGAGCTATTTTGAAACTGAATCTGATTTCTTGGAATTCTCACCGAGCGCCGATACAGCGTTACCTGGCAAATCGAGCTCGATCGGCTCGGTCATTTTCGACACATCGAGACAGAGAAACGAATTATCACACTTCAAGAATACGTTGGGCGGCGCGCAGCACGCGCATATTGCCGACGTGGTGAAACAAGCTGTTTCCAAAATTGACGTGCGAAGTCTCGAGAAATTACAACGCTCGATGGAGAGACTTGACGAAGACGGTGCGCTCACTGCCTCTGGACGTGTTGTGTTTTCTACAGAAGCCCAAGATACTCTTCAAGCGGTGGCGGTCACCGCGAACATCGTGCATCCACGTTTTCTAGATATCTCTTCTGAGGACATCAGCGCGTCGGGTGCGTTAGGACATACGATGGTCGTGTCTAGAGATTTCAAGACTACGATAAGTGTTGTCAATCCTTCGTCAACTCGGACGTTGTGCGTGCGCATTTTACCGGTGCTCACGCATTCGACGAGGACTCGTGGACGAGGTGCAAAACACGCAAAGGACTCGTTGTTTCAAACGAACGTCAAAGCCGCTCGCGCATACGTGAGCGTTGACGAAAACAACTTGTATCAGCGCTCCGCCGATACCGGATTCAGATCAAAGTACAAATTGGAACGTGAAGCGGTGTGTTTGAGACCCGAGCAGAGAATGGATGTTCTCTCTACGGTGTTCGATCCGCACACCAAAATGCGCACGTACGTCGCGTCAATATGCATCAAGAACGATCACACTCTTCTTGAATGCGTCGAACTCGTCGGTCATTCTGGAAATTCTGTCAACGATGTCAAGGTAACACATGGTACGAATACGTACGTCTACACCGCGATGTTTCTTCTCGTCGTTACTGTGTATTTGGCTGCACCGCGTAGAGAAGTTGACTCGCCCGTCGGTTCGCCTCGCGAATTGTCTAGCGACGGGCCGTTCAAAGAACCGTTGCCAGACGTCACGCTCACGGCTGCGCCCGCCTCACCAGAGAAGGCGAAAGTCGACGTCAGCGAAGCAATTGTGCTCGCAACTTCCAATGACGGACGCAAGCCGACAGGGATCGACTCTCCGACGCGTCAAAGTGATGATTCCGCTCTCAATGGGGCGGAGGTGACTTTGGTTGAAGAGACCGCAACAGAACGCGCGGAGACACCCAATCAGCGTGCACAACCCGTGAGAAGAGGTGGTAGAGACCCTACTTCGAAGAAGACTCCGGCTAACAAATCTCTCGTTGAGAAGCAAGTGAGAGGAGGACGAAAGACGGAGAAATCAACACGGAAAGCGATTTCGAAGGAAAATGCATCGCAACTTCAGTCACTTCGAAATGAGGCCGATGACGCGTCGGAGTTACCTCATAAATCAGGGAAACCAGCGAATGCCGCGATTCTACGTCCGCGTTCGGTATTCCGACACAGAACTCTATCCACTGCCTCGTCCGATAAAGCGGCTTCAATCGCTGACGACAACAACCCGGAAGCGCATTTCGACGTGTACAACTCTTTGTTTTCAGAAGTCATCACGAACCAGGGACCTCCACAAATGTCTCCAAGGACGACTACACCCCCGGGTAGTATAGTAGACATCACGCCGCCGCAATCCCAAGCGGGTAGCGTGCGCGATTACGATGTATGGTCCGCGCCGCAAGCCGGCAACGCCGCTCTGCCGGCCGGTACCACTGGACTGCATTCCAGTAACTTATTCAGCTTCACCAACGACACTCAGGCGACGAGATCCGCGCGTTCGTTGCACGGCGACGGTTCCAATACTGATCCGTTCTCGCCCGCGGCGTCGACGCGGTCGCTCTGGGCGAGTATGCTCACACAATGGGAGGAGGAAGGAAGGAATCGGAGTCGCGGAGCGAGTTCATCGCAATCGCAAGAATACTAAGAAACTAGCAAGTGCAATAGTAGTTACAAATCAGATAGTCCTAATGTTTTGAGTGTGTACGCCCAGAGCCTTTTTCGAGCCCGCGTCTCCAAAGCTTGTTTGCTCGGAGTTCGCTCGACGCACTCCGAGGTGAAGTACGGCCCCGTCGTGTCGCTCCTCACGGCTTCCTTACTCGTTGCACAATACAGCGTACAACGCGCGCCTTCGTCCGCGTTCAACAGAATGTGCCTCATCACGGCTCTATAAACAATTTGCACGAGTTTGGGGAGCGTGCGAACGACGTTGGTGACTATGTTCCCTGGATGCAGCACCAACGCTCGCGCACCACAGTTGCTAGCTCGAAGAATTCCGTCGAGCTCCTTCACGAAGAGCACTTCCGCGAGTTTACTAGACGCGTAAGCCGCCTGTGAACGGTAAGCGCGACGCTCAAAACTCATGTCGTCCAAATTCAATCCTTCGCACAATTCATGAAGCTTGCTACTCACGAAGATGACGCGCGCGTCGCCCGTCTCCTCTCCGCGCTCCTTCAAGAGGTCCAAGAGCGACATCGTCAGCAACGCCGGAGCTAAAAAGTTCGCTTGTAAATGCTGTTCGTGTCCATCCTTCGTGCGCACGTACGCACCAGACATGTCAAAAATGCCCGCGTTATTCACGAGAACGTCCAAACGCGCCTCCGTATCGCGAAACTCCTTCGCGAAGGCTCGAACACTCGCGAGACTGTCCAAGTCCAACCGCATCACTCGACACTCGGGCGCCTCCGTGCGCAACGCCTCGGCCTCTTTCGTCCACTGTCGCACCAACTCCTCGCCCTTGGCCGGTGTTCTGCACGCCAAGATGACGCGCGCGCCGCGCTTGGCCAACGAGCGCGCGGTGGCGACGCCGATCCCGGCGGTGGGCCCGGTCACGATGACGGTCTTCCCGCGCACGTTCTCGGTGATGACGTCGACGGATCGATGCGGGAGGTGCTTGCAGTGATACCTTTGGAGCAAAACATCATCGAGGACGGCGAAGAGGCGACCGAGGTACTCGAACATGACGCGCGACGCTGTGGGGTTCGTGATGTGATTTGAGTAACAAAAAACGTTTCGACGAGTCTCGCGCGTGTCGGCGGATGTAACCGCGCTCGTGGCGTCGGTGTATCGGCACGACCGCCTCAGACGGCCATTTGCATTTCAATTTTCGGGTGCGGATCGTAACCGACGATTTCAAAATCGTCGAACGTGAAGGAATCGATGTCCTTCTTCTCTGGGTTGATTTTGAGAACGGGAAACGGTCGCGGCTCGCACAAGAGCTGCTTTTCTAGCGGTTCGACGTGGTTCGAGTACACGTGCGTGTCTCCGCAGCAGTGGACGAAATCACCCGGTTTGAGATCGCAGATTTGCGCGATCATGCACGTGAGCAAAGAGTAAGAGGCGATGTTGAACGGAACGCCGAGACCCATGTCGCACGAGCGCTGGTACATTTGACAGCTTAACTCGCCGTTGGCGACATAAAACTGGCAAAACATGTGGCACGGTGGCAAAGCCATCTCCTTCAACGCCGCGGGATTCCACGCGGTGAGCAAGATACGACGATCCGTGGGATTGTTCTTAATCTTGTGAATGACCTCTGCGAGTTGGTCGACGCCCTTACCCGTGTAGTCGGCGTGCATGTTTGTGTAGTCTGCGCCGAAATGCCTCCATTGGAAACCGTACACGGGTCCGAGATCGCCGACTTCGCGATCCGTCAAACCGATCGAGTCCAAGTATTCGCGACTTCCGTTGCCGTCCCAAATGCGAATGTTCTTATCGGCAAGCTTGTTTGCGTTCGTTTCGCCGGCGACGAACCAAAGCAACTCCTCCGCGACGCCACGCCAGAACACGCGCTTGGTCGTGAGGAGCGGGAACGATCGTCGGAGATCAAATCGCATTTGGTTACCAAAGGTAGATATCGTGCCCGTGCCTGTGCGATCCCCTTTCACCGCGCCTTGGTCGATGATTTCTCGAATCATCTCCAAGTATTGATACTCCTCGTGCTTCACCGAACATCCCGGGGGCAAAAGTTCCGCCGCCTTGGGACGAAACTTACCACTCTCTGGATCCGCGGCGACGTACGTCAAGAACTGATACCGAGCGTCCTTCTCCGTGACGGGCTTCGATTGTCCGTAGAGCTTGTACTTGGTCGCATCGATCTTCGGAATGAAGGCGTCGCATTCGAATTCGCCCTCCACCTCCGTCAGGTGCACCGCCTCGCACTTTTCGCTCTTGAGCGCTTCTTCATAAATTTGCGCCCCACCGATCACGAACGTCTTCTCAACCCTCTTATCGTTCGCCGAGATGGCGCCCAGCGCGTCTTCGATGCTCTTTCTGACCAACACACCCTCCGGCAACGTCTCGGCGCCGTTGTTGTTTTCATCATTCGCCTCGGCCAGTGTCCCGCTTCGACTCAACACAATGTTCAATCGTCCTGGCAACGGTCGAAACTTACCCGGAATCGACTCCCACGTCTTGCGTCCCATGACGACCGCGTTCACGGCTTCTTTATCCACCGTCTCGGTCGTCAACTTTTTAAAATACGCCATGTCCTTGCTCAGGCGCCACGGCAGCGCACCCGCGCGTCCGATCCCACCATCTCTCGTCGCCGCCACCACCACCTGAAACGCCCTGTTCGCGCCGCTCATGTCGCTCTCCGACCGCTGACGCTTCGCCACGCTCTCACCGCCCGCTCCCGGGCCCGCGCGCGCGGTCACCGCCGTGGTGGTCGTCGCGACGAACGCGCGGCTCGACGCGCGCGCTCGTTGATGAATTCCTCGGACGCGCGCGTGTACGCTCGCCGTGAACGCTCGAGACGCTCGCTCGATGGCGCGTCTGTGCGTCGTCGTCGCGCTCGTCGTCGCGCGCGCGTGCGTCGGCGTCGTCGCTCGCTCGCTCGCGCGCGTCGCCGTCTGTCGCGCGCGTCTGTCACCATTTTCAAAAACACCATGATACGAAAACCCATATTGTATCTTACAAAACATATATGAAACTCCATACGTACACGTCCACGTGGGCGAGAGGGCCGAGGGCGACCGACGACGACGCGAGTCGACGACGCGCGACGACCGACCGACCGATCGACGGACGCGGGCGGAGACGGCGATCGTGGACTCGAGACGGATGCAGCGCGACGTGCCGCCGCCGCCGGGCGCGGTGCGTCAGGGAGGACCGCCGCCGGGAACGGGCGCGCCCCCGGGCGCGAGGTTCGGCGCGCCTCCGGGGATGATGCCGCCGATGGGAGGCGCGATGGGGATGATGCCGCCGAGAATGCCGGGAATGGCGGGTGGTATGCCGCCGATTGGTGGTGGTGCGCCGCCGGGGATGATGCCGGGGATGATGCCGGGGATGATGCCGCCGATGATGCCGGGGATGCCGCCGCCGATGATGGGCGGCGCGCCACCCGGGGGAATGCCGCCGCCGATGATTGGCGGACGACCGATTCCGGGACAGTTTCGAGGGATGGCGATCACGCACCCGACGGGCTTATCGCCGAATTTGTTACCGATGTTTGCGCCGAGACCGCCGATGAAGTGGTACCCGCCGCCGGCGAAACCGAAGAAGACGCAGCGCTTGGGCGGCGTGGCGAACGCGGTGCGCGAGTTCGAGGAGGGCAGAGGCGATGAAGAGGTGAACGAGGGCGCTCCGCCGGCGGGTTTGGGGGCGAGAAAGCCAAGTGGGGTGTACGCGATCGTCACGAAGCGCGAGCGCGCGGAGAAGAAGCGCGAGATTCAAGAGGAAAAGTCGCGCACGTTGGCGGAAGAGGGCGCGCGAACGTACGCGCCGAACGACGATCCGAACGCGACGAGCGATCCGTATCGCACGCTCTTCATCGGACGTTTGTCGTACGACGTCGACGAAGAAAAGTTGAAGCGCGAGTTTGAGTACTACGGCGCCGTTTCTTCGGTCAAGTTGGTGCGAGATAAAGAAGGAAAGCCTCGTGGGTACGCGTTCGTCGAGTTTGAACGTGAGGGCGACATGCGTGCCGCGTACAGAGGCATGGACGATCGTCGAATCGAGGATCGACGCGTTATCGTCGACGTTGAGCGCGCCAGAACGTCCAAGGATTGGTTACCTCGACGTCTCGGCGGTGGCATCGGTCGAACGCGCGCAGGCGGGAAACGAGACAACGTGCAAGCACGTGGTCGAGATCGCACGTACGACAGTCGCCGTGAGCGAGAGCGTCGAGACCGCGAGCGAGACGCACCGCGATCGCCGTCACGCTCGCCGTCCCGCGACCTTCCATCCCGTGGACCGCCGCCGCCGCCGCCCGCGGCGGCGTCGACGTCCGAGTCTGAGGAAGGACAGCTCGACGAGCGCGCTCCTCCCGTGCCGCCGCCGCCGCCACCGATGGATCGCGACGATCGCCGCCGCGCCCGCTCGCCGGATTACGACGATTACGACGATCGTCGTGATCGAGGCAGAGCTAGATTTGGTGAAGATAGATACGACAGACGAGGTCGAGGCAGGTCTAGTTCCCGCTCTCGCTCTCGCGACAGATACGAGAGGAAGCGAGGGCGCGACTACTCTAGGTCTAGGTCCAGGTCGCGATCGCCGCGTAGAGATAAACGCGATCGCAGAGATTATCGTTGATTTTACTTGTAAAACAGTGTTCACTCACAAACCGTTCATCCGTCTGTCCGACGCCTCACAGTTGAGAGCGCCCGAGGAATCCAATCATCGAGCGCCGAGCGAGGTGCTCACAACGGGTCAAGCGCACCGCGCGAAAGTGAAACCACCACGCGCGGTGCGCGTCGACGGTACGTGTCTTCTTCGTCTCGCGCGTTGCGAGTTGCGCGCATCCTTCGGTCGTGATGAGTGAAATGTTGGTAAAAGGTCTGATTCCCGCCGCCTTGGGCGCGCCGTTTCACGCCCCTCCGCACTCGAATTCGAGTCGCGCGCGTGCGTGCCGATGCGTACGAACCACGTCCGCGGCGATATGTACCACGTCTCGACCGAGCAATGTCAAGACGTGGAAAGGCGCCGCGGGACACTGCGCTCGCGAAACACCTGAGCTCTCAGATACGCGTCGACAGACGAGAATTCCGTCGGTGTCTCTTAGTAGAGCGCACAACAACGTGGCGTACGCGTGAAAGTCGGTTCTCCGCATGCGCGCGAGCGGGAGGTGTGGACGCGTGGGAAAAGTGTAGACTAAAGCAAGTGCACCTGAACCGAAATCTCCGCTCACGCAATCGCCTTCAGCTTTGAAACCCGAAGAAAGACTGACCGCCAATATTTACATCCACTCGCGATTTGATGCGATCGCAGATGGTCGATAATCGCGTTCCACGGATGGCAGATAAATCCGAGCCGTTTTGGCGACACTTTAACACGCAGGAATGGGAACCCGAGTGGCAGACTCTCGTCGGCGTGTTGGAGCGCGAACACATTTCCATCGATTGGAAGCGCGCGTTCGATCGATTAGAGCACTGTATCGACAAGGAAACGGGACTTACGTCGAGACTCTCGGTGTATAGAGATTGGTTGGGGTACCTCTACGAAGTACACTACGATAAACACGGTGCGCTTTCAAGCACAGTGTTCAGCGAAACACTTCAAGGCTGCAGTTGGGACGTCATCAAAACGTTGCTCGGTCGATCTTTGAAGAGCGCGGACGGCGGAGAAAAACGTTTGTGTTTGCGCGTGCTGCGAGGAATATGTTTGATCGTGGCCTCAGTGTGCGAAACATTCGTAGGAGAACGGATGGAAACGCTTCTGAAACGATTGTCGGACGAAAACGAGACTCAGGAAACAAAGGTTGAAGTGCTCGAGCTCACGCTTGTCGTCATCGCCGATAGCAAAACGTGCCAGCGAGACTTTATGAGACGAAACGGATTGGGGGTGATTTCTGAAATGTATTCTTCAGCGCAGACCGGTGATGTCTTGATGGAGGAGGTGAAGACATTTATAGGTGTTCTTATACGATACATTTTGCCCAGCGGCAAGTCGCAAGCGTTGAGTAAAGCCTTGACCGAGGAAGCGCGCGAGACTATAGAAGAGCACATCGGTGCTGATGCGCTCGCTAGATTAATTGAGTCGTTAGAGGGTTTAGACGTGGGGCAATAAAGTAGGAACGTGTGTAGTCAAGATAGAATTACAGCCAAGGCCAAGGCAGAGCCACGCGCGACACGCCCGACTATTACAGCGAAAGCGTAGAATGCAAGAGTGTTTCATGTATGATCATGCATTACGCGGACGCGTTTAGTCTTCTTCGTCCTCTGACGCGAACACGACGGCGCAGTCTTCGTCAAACATGTCGCAAGCGGTCAGTGGGTTGGACAAGTTGTCGCTGTCCGAGTCCGTAGGCTCTGGACGAATGCCAATTCCTGGATAGATTCGAGGCCTGTTCGCCGGTCCGAAGTTGGCGGTGCGAAGAGTGTAATTCTTGCTGATGGCGTCGTACAAACGCTCGCCCATAAAACTATCCGTCACTTCGCACTCTACGTCGACGAGGACGGAATGAGAGTCTTGGTCCAACCACGCCCGTTCGTGAAGAATGTGTTTGATGGAAGCGCCAACGTCCGCGATCTTGTTGCACACGCCCGCGATTCCGCCAGGGCGATCTGGAACGACGCAGGAGAAGCGCACGAGACGACCGTCGGAGACCAAGCCGCGCTCGAGCACCTTTCCGAGAGTGCTCGTGTCAATGTTACCACCGCACATCGCGACGACAACCTTCTTTCCCTTGAGATGCGGAAGCTTATCCGTGAGAATGGCGGCCAAGCCAGAGATTCCCGCGCCCTCTTGCACGAGCTTTTCGTTTTCGAGGAGTCGCAACATGGCGAGCGCGATGTCAGACTCGCTCACGAGGACGAGCTCGTCGATCAAGTTTTTGACAGTTTCAAAAGATCGAGGCCCAACCGTGGGCACTGCGAGACCGTCCGCGAGCGTGGCCGTTGTCGGTGCCTTGACTGGCTCGCCCGCGTCGAGCGCATACGTCATTGACGCGCAACGCTCCGGCTCGACGCCGATGACTTGGCAGCCCGGCTTGAGCTGCTTGATGGCGAGCGCCACGCCGGCGATTAAACCGCCTCCACCGACCGGAATGATGACCGCGTCGGCGTCTCGCACGTCCTCAAGCATTTCAATTCCAACAGATCCCGCGCCAGCGATGATTTCGAAATCATCGAACCCATTGATGTACTTGAGCATTTCTCCCTTCTCGACGAAATTTTCGCGTGCGTACTGCGCGGCGTCCGCGATGGTATCCCCCTCCAGAATGACGCGCGCCTCCAACTTTTGACACTTGGTGATCTTTGTCAACGGCGCTATCGACGGCATGATCACCGTCACCGGAATCCCCAGTTCACGTCCGTGATACGCCAACGCCAACGCGTGATTTCCCGCGCTCGCCGCGATGACGCCTCGCTTGCGCTGCTCCTCGTCCAACGCCAAGAGCGCGTTCCTCGCCCCTCGCTCCTTGAACGACCCCGTCGCTTGCTCCCACTCGTGTTTCAAATGAATATCGATCCCCGTCAGCGCGCTCAGCGACCGAGAGTACGTGCATCGAGACCGAACCACCCCTCCCGCAACCTTTTCGTACGCCTGGCGCACGTGCTCGTACGAAGGAATCTCCATTCCCTTCTCCACCGTCGCTCCCGGTCGAGGCATGACCGCGCTCGCGCGCGTATCGCGCGCGACGTCCACCGCCCCACCGACGCGCGCATCGCTCGTCCTTTGTCTCGCGCGAGCGACGACACGAGGTCGCGAGGTACCCGTCATCGCGACGCGTCTCGACGACGACCTTTCGATTCCTCGTCCTCGGTCGCGCGTCTCGGCGCGCGTCATCGGCGTCACCGACGTCGCGACCATCATAGACATCATCACGGACGTCACAATCGCGCGCGTCTACGCGTCGTCGTCTGCGGCGCGCGACGCGCGGACGCGATGATGATCGACGCGGTGGATGGATATATCGAAATCCACCGTCAGGGGGGGGGGCTCGACGATTCGGAATGTCGA
>Ga0255764_10003461_pt1 | contig 12556 bp, 10 predicted proteins | sample 071ome_30_FD_179964 | JGI IMG/M metagenome (GOLD analysis project Ga0255764, IMG submission 179964) | Coastal salt marsh microbial communities from the Groves Creek Marsh, Skidaway Island, Georgia - 071406AT metaG (version 2) | ecosystem: Environmental > Aquatic > Marine > Intertidal zone >... | reverse complement strand
GCGGGGACCGATTTCGCTTTCTTGGCGGGCTCTGCCATCTCGGAAACTTTCGCCGGTTCCGGAGTCGAGGCTTTCGCTTTCTTCTTTGCAGGTTTATCACCGTCGCTGCTGCTGCTGTTTTTGATTTAATAGGAGAAAGTGTGAGAGAGAAATCATCAGTAAAGTATTACGACTTTTCGACCAACGCGACACTTACGAGGATGATGAGGAACTGGAGGACGACGAACTGCTGCCACTACTGGAATCTTTCTTCTTCTCTTCTTTCTTGCTACTGCTACTGCTGGACGACGACGACGACGAGGAAGAAGATGAGGACGACGAGTCTTTCTTCTTCTCCTCTTCTTTCTTCTCAGACTCCGAAGAACTGCTACTGCTCGAAGACGACGAAGAAGAGCTGCTATTCGGAGACTCCTTCTTCTCGTCTTCCTTCTTTTCCGATTCAGACGACGAGCTAGAAGATGACGAGGACGAACTGCTCGAGGAGGAGGAGTCTTTCTTCGCCGGCGTCGGCTCTTTCACCTTCTCCGATTCAGATGATGATGAAGAAGAAGATGATGATGAGCTGCTGCTGCTGCTGGAAGACGAGTCTTTCTTCTTTTCTTCTTCTTTCTTCTCGGACGAGGAAGAGGAGGAAGACGAACTCGACGATGAAGAGGACTTCGACGACTCTTTCTTTTTCTCCTCGGACTTGGACTTGGACGACGATGAAGAAGATGACGAAGAAGACGAGCTGCTTTCTTTCTTGGCTTCTTCTTTCTTCTCAGATTCGGAGGACGATGAACTGCTGCTGCTCGACGACTTGGACTTCGACGCCTCCTTCTTCTTTTCAGATTCAGAAGAGCTCGACGAAGAGCTCGATGATGAAGACGAAGATGATGAATCTTTCTTCGCCGGTGCGGCCGGAGTAGCCGCCGGCTTGTCCGATCCTGACGACGAAGAAGAACTGCTACTGCTCGAAGACGAGGAGGATGAGGAAGATTCTTTCTTCGCCGGTGCGGCCGGAGTCGCAGCTGGCTTGTCCGAGTCTGACGACGAAGAACTGCTACTGCTCGAAGACGAGGAGGATGAGGAAGATTCTTTCTTCGCCGGTGCGGCCGGAGTCGCAGCTGGCTTGTCCGAGTCTGACGACGAAGAACTGCTACTGCTCGAAGACGAGGAGGATGAGGAAGATTCTTTCTTCGCCGGTGCGGCCGGAGTAGCCGCCGGCTTGTCCGAGTCAGACGAGGAACTGCTTGACGACGAGGACGACGAAGAGGAGGATGAATCTTTCTTCTTCTCTTCCTCTTTCTTCTCCGAAGAGCTGCTGCTGCTGCTGCTGCTGCTGCTGCTGCTGCTGCTCGAAGAAGAAGAACTGTCCTTTTTCTTCTCTTCCTCTTTTTTCTCGGACCCGGACGAGCTCGAGCTCGAACTCGAACTCGAACTGCTCGACGATTTAGCCTTGGCCGCCGGCGTCTTCTTCTCTTCCTCCTTCTTTTCGGAAGAGCTCGAACTGCTCGAACTCGAAGAAGACGAAGACGAAGAACTGTCCTTTTTCTTCTCTTCCTCCTTCTTCTCTTCCCCGGAGGAGGACGAACTCGAACTCGAGCTCGAACTCGAGCTCGAACTCGGCTCAGGCGCCGACGCGGTCGTTTTCGCCTTCTTTTTGGCGGCTCCTTCCTCCTCTCCTTCTTCTCCATCTCTCTTCCTTTTACTCTCCACGAACATCTTGCACACCTCCATCAGCGAATCCTTCTCCTTATCTAAAACTCTCGGTCCATCGCCGCACTCCTCGAGCGCCGTCTTCACTTTCTTCAGCTGCTGTTCCGCGTTCAGCGCGGTCAGCGTTCGCGAAAATAAACCGGTAGATTTCAAGTACTCTTGTATCAACGGAAGGACGTCCGCGAGCGTCGGTTCACCACCACCCGCATTAGTATCAGTAGTAGTCGTGGTGACGGTAGTCTTCGGTTTTGCCACCGGGGATTTCCCGCCGGACGATGCTCGCGTCGTCACCATCTGCGTCTTCTTCTTCTTCTTCTGCTGCCGCTGCTCTCTTTACCGTAGTTGTATACTTCTTCGCCGCCGCAAAAGAGAGATGGAGAGGAACGAAAAGTATGGATTTCTTTTCCCCAGCGCTCGCGCCGCCAAAAAAAAAAAGTTACAAACTCTCTCTCTCTGTCTCTCTCTCGGGAAAAAAAAAAAAATTAACAAAAATTAAGGGCTGCTGGCTCTCTCTTCCTTTCGGTTGTTTCTCTCGGTTGCACGAACGAAAAAGAAGAGACGGAGCAAAAGGAGAGAAAAAGGAAATTTCAATTTTGTGTAACACCAATTGGCCGTGACCTCTCTCTCTTATCGAGTTTTTTTTCTGTGTTCGTCTCGGAGATTTGTACGCAACAATCTCGCCACTTTTTACATCACACACTCCAAAACACGTTCAAATAAAATAAATGACTGAATCCAAGAGATCGAACGCCGCGGGCGAAAAGTACGCCTTGAGAGGCATCTACGGCTCCGAGCCGTACTGGCCGCAAGAAAAGTTAAAGATTTGCGTCACCGGCGCGGGCGGTTTTATCGGTGCGCGAGGATTCCTTTCTTTTTTTTTGTTCCTTTTCTTTTCCCGGGGGGAGGCGGCCTCTTCCGAGAGATCGCGCGGTTTTGTGGCGCGTTCTTTCTCTCTCTCTTTTCGTTGAGACGAGAGAGAGAGAGACCTTCCCGTTCGTGAACCTTTTCCTTTGCTTTTGCGTCGTCATCGAGCGAGCCGTTTTGAATCGCTTTATTACTCTCTCTCTCTCTCTCGTTCATCGAGTGGTCCCGTCGTCTCGGAGATCTTTTTCGGGGACCGATCGAGAAAGAAAAATCAGCGGCTGACAGCGCTTCTCGAGCGAACAAAATCACAATCAATCCACTTTTTAAAACAACTCGCTGACGACAACTTCCAAACAATATCTCTCTCTCTCGAAATAAAAAAACACAGCCTCGCACCTCGCCAAACGTTTAAAAGAAGAGGGTCACTACGTCGTCGGCGCGGATTGGAAGCGCAACGAGCACATGCCGGAAGAAATGTTTTGCGATGAGTTCATCCTCTCGGATTTGCGCTTGTTTGAGAACTGCGCGAAAGTTTTGGAAGGATGCGACCATTGCTTCAACTTGGCCGCGGATATGGGGGGCATGGGTTTCATTCAATCCAACCACTCGGTTATCTTCTACAACAACATGATGATTTCGTTCAACATGGTTGAAGCTGGCAGAGTTAAAGGTGTGAAGAGATTTTTCTACGCGTCTTCGGCGTGCATCTACCCGGAGGGCGCGCAGTTGACGACGGACTTGTCCGCTGGTTTGAAGGAATCCTCGGCGTGGCCGGCGCAACCGCAAGACGCCTACGGTTTGGAAAAGTTGGCCTCCGAGGAAGTGTACAAGCACTACCAAGCTGATTTTGGCATCCAGTGCAGAATTGGTCGATTCCACAACATCTACGGCCCGTACGGGACGTGGAAGGGCGGCAGAGAGAAGGCGCCGGCGGCGTTTTGCCGCAAAGCCGCGTTGGCTGAAGGCGAGGTTGAAATGTGGGGTGACGGTAAGCAAACTCGTTCGTTCACGTACATCGACGATTGCGTTGAAGGCATCTTGAGATTGACCAAGTCTGACTTTGGCGAACCGTTGAACCTCGGCTCCGACGAGATGGTTTCCATGAACGAGATGCAAAAGTTGGCTCTCGGATTCGCGGGTAAACCTGACATGCCGATCAAGCACATTCCGGGTCCGGAAGGCGTGAGAGGCAGAAACTCGAACAACGAGTTGTGCTTGGAAAAGCTCGGGTGGGCGCCGTCCGTCAAGTTGGCCGACGGCTTGAAGGTCACCTTTGAATGGATCAGCGAAAAGATTGAAGAAGACAAGAAAGCCGGTACCGACGTCGCCTCTTTGGGTAAATCCACCATCTGCGGTACCATGGCCCCGACTGAGTTGGGCGCCTTGAGAAAGAAGGATGGCGAAGAGACTTACGCCAAGTAAACGAACGACGTTTTTTGCGTTTAAATTTACATATTAAACAAATGAACCGAAAGAAGAAGAAGAAAAACAACAAGAACAAAAATAGTAACGAGACCGGGTGTGATGAACAGAGAGAAAATGTTTAAGTGCTTAACGTAGGCAGCCAAAGGGATTGCGGCCGACATCAATGCCTGAATAAAATCAAAGCTTAGCATCATTATCGTGAAGAATACATTTACTTTACAAGAATATACAGTACCACATACTAAAAATTGAAACAAAAAACCGCATCAATTTCATAGTATCGTAAAAATACATTCGCCGCGCCGCCGCGTCTAAATCTATACAACTTTTTAATGACTAAAATACAACCGGTAAGAAGTGCGTCTCACCGCCGGATAAACTCTTCAACTCGTCTTTCTTCTTTTCGACCACTACTGCTCTGCACAAAGGACAAGTCGTGTTGTCCTTCTCGAACCAAGGTTCCACGCACTCTTCGCAAAACACGTGATTACATTCCAATTTAAGTGGCGCTATGATTTCCTTCTGCTGACAAATGGCGCATTCAAACTCTACGCCGAGCTTCTCGATGTCTACTTTTGTGGCCGGCGTGCCGTGAGCGCAACTGAACGCTTTGGAGCCAAACTTGTATCGACGCGAAAAGGCGAGCGTAAAATCTTTTATCGATTGTGAACTTTTGAACAGAGCGCAGGCGAGATAAGAGCCCGAAAGTGCCGAGGAGAGTAAGAGGCCAAACATGCTGGCGTTTTGGAAGAACGCGAACCATATTGGGATTGGGAGAATAATCTTGTACGAAATAGCCGCGTACTCGATAGCACTTATCGCTAAACCTCGAGCGCGGTACGGTCTTCGCGCGTCTTTACCGCCCAACGGTTGCTGGTCGTCGTTTTCGCGCGTCACCATTGTCGTTACTCCACCAATTCCTCCTCCGCTTTCGATATCAACCTCGACATCCTCGTCCTCGTCATCTTTTTCCTTCTTTCGGAGACGTCGCATTCCTCCTCCGAAACCCGCCAGAAACATCTTTGCGCTTTTTGCGTCAAACTCTGAAAGCATCTTTGTCACTTTTCCTAAAAACGAGCGCTCGCTCGTCGTCGATGTCGTCGCCGTCACCGTCGCCAGCACGCACAGACACTTCAACGCGTCAAACATGAATCGCGCGTTCAAGTTTATCGCTATAATCTCAAACAAACCTTCCCACGCGGTGAAATCACTCCTCGTCGGCGTCTTTGCCGTCGCCCTTCTCCACATCTTCGGCGAAGCGCCGACGATATTCTCGTCTTCCAACTTCGTCTGAACTAAAAACAAAAACACGTAGCACACGAAACAACAGTGCGCTAAATCCCGCACCACGTTTCGTCTCGCAAACGTTTCCTTCTTTGCAATCTCCGCGACTAAACTTTCGCTCACTTTCAAGTGCCACGCGAACAGCGCGAGTATCACGGAGACTATCTTCCAGTGCACGCTTATAAACGCAACCGAAAACAACAAAACGTACGGCGTTATCGGTTTCATTTTCCTCGCCACGCGCCGCAAATCCGAGCGCACCGTCGCCTCCGCGTTGTTCTCTCCTTCTTCTCCGTCCACGTCTTCTTCCGTCTCGCCGTCATCGTTTTCTGTTTCTTCTTCTTCTTCTTCTCCTTCGTCGTTGTTGTTGTTGTCGTTCTCGTCGCCAACGTTGTTCACCTCTTCCTCCCGAACGACGACGACGACGTTGTTGTTGTTGTTGTCGGCGTCGCGACGACCACCCCCACCACCACCACCACCCGTCGAAGAAGACGGGCCAGAAGAAGAAGAAGAAGACGCCTCTCTGACCGCGTGCTCGTGCGCGTCTCTCAGCGTTCTCACCGCGTCCGAGAAGCGCCACATTTGCTTTTTCTTTTCTTTTCTCTCTTTCGTTTTTTTGTTTTTTTTTGTGGAGTTTTTGCTTTTCTTCACTCAGAAAAAAGGTCAACGCTTGCTTTCATCTCTCTCTCTCTCTCTCTCTCTCTCTCTCGGGAAACGCGGAATCGAACTCGACCCTCGCGTAACGTGTGACTCACTCGCGCGCACGTCGTCGTCGTCGTCGTCTTTGTCGCGCGGCGGTTATTAGAAAAGAGAGATAAATCAGATGGAGCCGAACGAGGACCCGCCTCGCGTGCGACAGTGCGTTTCCTTTTTTCTTTTCTTTCTCTTTGTGTCGTCTTCTTCTTCCCCGCAATCTGCCATGTCTGTTATTACGTCGTTCGGGAGGGACACAGGAACGCGCTGCTCTCTTTATTTTTTGTCCTTCTGACGCCCCGCGCGTCTCTTTCTCTCTCTCTGCGTCTCATCAGATGGCTCCATCGATTTGGACTTCAGAAGTATTCGGAAACCTTGCGAAAGTTGACGAACGAGCAGTTCTTGGAGTTGAAATTGCACCCGGACTTCGCCAAGCACGAAATATTCGACACCGCGGATAAGCAAAAGTTGCAGAAAGCGATTTCAGTTTTGCGGAAGGAGAGGGCGAAATGCGTTGGGTCGTCACCGAGGAGAAGCGAGGGCGGGAGTTCGATATCATCGTCGAGTTCATCGACGTCTCCGAGAAACGCGGATGGGTTTGCGGCGAAAACGCCGAGAAGTACCGGAGGCGGCGGCGGCGGAGGAGGAGGAGGGAGCACGAGGAGGATGAGCTCGAGCGTTCCGCCGCATCAGCAGCAGCAACAACAAGATAAGCACAACCAAGTGTATCAGAGAAAGCGCACATCGTCAACAACAATATTAGCATCGTCTGTGGCATCGAATAATACTTCCACCGAGCCGCTCGAGTCGATGAGAAATAATACAAGCAGTAGTAATTGCACGGACTCGAACACCGTCGTCTCCGCGTGGCAAAAGAACAATTTAGTCAACATGCAAAGAAATAAGCACACAAACGCAGACAGTAATTATAAATCAAATGACGAAAATGATGAAGATCCACGCATTCGCGTCGTCGTCCGAGCGCGTCCATTAGCACCTCGCGAGATTGCAAAGAATGAACGCAACGTCTGCGACGCCGACCCGGACTCGAAGACTTTGACCGTCTTTGAACCAAAAGTGAAAGTCGATTTGACGAAATACACGGAAACGAGCGAATTCGTGTTTGACGACGTTTTCGGTGGATACTGCTCGGACGATCGCGTGTACGAAAAAACCGTCGGTCCTTTGGTTCGTTCAGTTTTGTGTGGCGGTAACGCGACGTGTTTCGCCTACGGTCAAACCGGGAGCGGCAAGACGTATACAATGGCACCTTTGCCTACGAGAGCGGCGAAGGAGTTGTTGAGTGGCTTTGCCGAGTTCAATAAAGCGTTCGAGGAAGAGAAAAAGAAGAAGAATGAGAGCGAGGACGGATCGAACGATGCAACTTCAAACAACGAAGACCAAGTTGGCCCAAAAATTGAGCTTTGGGTTTCAGCCTACGAAATATACGGAGGTAAGGTATACGATCTGTTAGCTTCTCGTGAGAAACTTCGCGTTTTAGAAGACGCGAAGAACCAAATGCAAATCGTCGGTTTATCCGAGTTCCTGTGCGAAAATGTGAGTGAAGTAGAAACGTTGATTGAACGGTCAGCCTTAGAGAGGTGCGTCGGGCAGACGGGCGCCAACGCGGAAAGCTCGCGATCGCACGCCGTGATTCAATTGTGGATAAAAGAGCGATTGATCCCACCAAAAGCTCGAAACGGACGTCAAAGAAGTATTTATCAGCGTCAGCAACAGCACGACTTGATGATGAATTCGCATCGTCATCCGCAACTTCAAAGCAAGAGATATCATCGAAGGCCGCTTGGAAAATTTTCTTTCATCGATCTCGCCGGCTCCGAACGCGGTGCGGATACTACCGACACCGACCGCCAGACGCGAGCTGAAGGCGCTGAAATCAACAAATCATTATTGGCGTTGAAAGAGTGCATTCGCGCGTTGGATGGTGGCGCGACGCATGTCCCTTTTCGAGGATCGAAGTTAACCGAAGTTTTGCGAGATTCGTTTTTAGGCGATAGTCGAACGGTGATGATTGCGTGCGTTTCTCCAGCCGCGGGAAGTTGCGAGCACACCTTAAATACGCTTCGTTATGCAGACAGAGTGAAAGAATTGAGGAGTAACGTTGTTGGAACGCTATCCTCGTCGTCCTCGTCATCATCATCTTCAATTGGCGATGCTCCGGCGAGAAAGGCGTCGCTTCAAACACCCTCGCAACATGCTCCTACTCCTGTAAAGCGAAGACCGGCTTTTGATCTCTCGTTTTGTTCACCCGAAGGTGAACAAGCAGGAGAAGACAATGCTCTTTCGCCTTTGTCTTCATCTTTGGGTTCGACATCCTCTGAGAGAACGCTCGATCGACATCGGCGGTCAGATAAAAAGAAGGAAGGGACGACCGAGAAAGAACAATCATCGCTAAATCCACTCGACAAAGACGACAACACCACCAACGATAATATCAATGACGACTATAACGACTATAACGACTATAACGACAACTATAACGACGACGACGACGGCTACTCGGAAACTTCCCAACTTCTCTTTGAAAAACACGCCACCTCCCTCTCCCCGCCTCAACTTCAACGCCAACACGAAAAGCTCATCGAAACCATCTTAAAAGAAGAATTCGATTTAATCGACGCTCACCGCGCGCACGTGGAACAATCCGTCAGCCGCGCCTCAGACGCCGCCGAGCTTCTCCGCGTCGTCGACGAACCCGGTTCCGCGGTGGACGAGTACGTCTTCGCCTTGGCTAACTCGTTAGAGAGACAGCGCAAAGAGCTCGATCAGTTATCGGCGCGCGTGCGAAGGTTTCAATCGCACCTGAGGAAGGAAGACGTGCTGTCAAAATTAAACATGAGCGGCGCAAAAGCAGGCGCGGCGACATCGACGACGACGACGAGCGCGAGTTTACGAGAGCAATTTTAGCAAAAATAAAAAGAACCACGTTAATGATCACTTTTACACGCATTCGCTTTTCGCCTCTCTCTCTCTCTCTCTCGAAACCTTCTTTCCTTCGTGTATTTTTTTTTCCTTTCGTCACTTCACCTCAAAAACCACGAGAAAAGAAGGAAACGCTCGATACTAAAGATGACGTTCGACCGCGAGCGTTTAGAAGCGCTCTGGCAACAGCACGTTCAACGACGCCAGCAACGATCGCTAGAAAATGGGCGCACCAAAACCGACGACGACGATTCGCTCTTCGCTTTACATCGCGTTCTTCTCGTCGAGGAAGATTGCGACCTCGAAACGCTTCGATTTATTCACGAAGAAAAAAACTGCGCTTTCCATCCGGAGAGTTTACCGATCGCGGCGAAAATATCCTCTTTAAACAACAACGACGAAAACGAAAACGTGGACATTATTCGATATTACGCCGAGCACGTCTCGTTGCGTCACCTTCAAGTGAATCAACGAATGGTAAAACGAGCGGTGATGTATTGTTGCAAGTATGGGAGTTTGAACGCGCTGAGATGTCTCGTCGAAATCGCAAACAGGCGAGCACCGAACGTGTCGGTGTGGTCGCCGTGGTGCTTGTTTTGGGCCAAACGCGAGGATCGTCGAGATATTTTAGAGTTTTGCTTAAACAGCGGTTGCCCGCGCGTGCACTTATACAGCAACAACGAGTTATATTCTCAGGAAATCGTCGGCCGACCGATTCGAAGCGGCTCGCCCTTTTATCGCAAGTGCATGCGAATCGAATCTCGTCCGCGAAATCTCCCGTACTGTTGCGAAACGCACAGAACGTGTCGCGCGTGCGGCGGCTTTGGTTTCGTCCGAAAATCCACGCCGCGCAACAGAAACGGCGTTTCGTTCCAGAAAAAAATCTCGTGCGACGCCTGTCTCGGTCTCGGCGTCTTCTTCTTCCCGCCGGGAGATCAACAAGGCGATATTTTCTACCATGACGCCGCTTTTTGAAGAGAAAGAAACGTCAAAAACACGCACAACAAAAGAAAAAAAACAAAAATTGAAAAACCCTAAATTTGCCTTTTTTGGCTCACACAAAAAAAAAGAGCGCAGACGTGGCCCAACGAGCTGCTAGCCACGAGTTCCAAAATCTCCTCTCAGGGGTCGTTATTTCCCCAAAAAACAAAAGAGTAATCGTCATTTACAAGTTCTTCTTGAACACGCGCGAAACGCTCATCACACGCACACACGCGCACGACTGATCTCTCTCTCTTCCTTTGAGAGAATAAAGCACACGCACACGCAGCGGAACGCACGCTCACACCAAAAAAAATGTTACGTCACGCCACCAGACGCGCTTTGCGCCCGCTTTCCAAAAATGCGAGCGTCGCTTCGACCAGCATCGCTCCCGCCACGTCGACGAGGACGCCTTTGTCGTCCGCGAGCGACAACGTCGTCGCGCGACAGCAGTCGAGAGGTAAACACGAGGAGGCAAAGTCGAAGGATCCGAGATGTCAGCACGACTGGTCGAAACCGTTCCACGCGAGTCCTTTGCCGTTGGATGCGGCCGGCGGGCTTTTGGAGTACTCCGTCGTGTACACGGACCGTTCCATGAACCACATGTCGAAGCCGTTTTGCGAAATCATGAAAAACTTGAACTCGACTTTGAAAGAGGCGTACAACGCGACGTCGGTGGTCATCATGCCCGGTTCGGGGACGTATGGTATGGAAGCGGTGGCGAGACAGTGGTGCTCCGGGAAGAAGGCGTTGGTTTTGCGTAACGGTTACTTCTCGTACAGATGGACCGATATCTTTGAGCAAACGAACATTCCGAGCGAGACTATCGTGATGAGAGGACAACCGGTGGATCCGGAGAACGCGCAGCCGCACTTTGCGCCGGCGCCGATCGAAGAAGTCGTGAAGACAATCATGACAGAGAAACCGGCGGTGGTGTTTGCACCGCACGTGGAGACGTCGACCGGTATCATCTTGCCGGACGACTACATCAAGCAAGTCGCGACCGCGGTGCACGCGCACGGCGGTTTGTTTGTTTTGGATTGCATCGCGAGTGGCCACGTGTGGGTGGACATGAAAGAAACCGGCGTTGACGCTATTTTGTCCGCGCCGCAAAAAGGCTGGACCGGTCCGGCGTGCTCGAGTGTTATCATGCTCGGGGAAAGAGGCACTCACGCCACGAGAAACACGACGAGCACGTCGATGGTTATCAACATGAGAAAGTGGTTGGAAGTTATGGATTCGTACGTCAATGGCGGATTCGCGTACTACACGACCATGCCGACGGACGCGTTGTCCTTGTTTAACGGCGCCGCGAACGAAACGAAGAAGATTGGTTTCGATAAAGTCAAGCAAATGGCGTGGGATTTAGGCATGGGCACGAGAAAGATGATGGAATCGAAAGGCTTGAAGTCTGTAGCCGCGCCTGGTTTCCAAGCGCCTGGTGTGGTCGTCTCGTACACCCCGGAACCGAACATGTTCAACATCTTCAAGGAGAAAGGAATGCAAATCGCCGCGGGCGTGCCGTTCATGATCAATGAGCCGGCTGGTAACTTCACCTTCCGCATCGGTTTGTTCGGTTTGGACAAGGTTGTCAACAAAGACCGAACAATTAGCATCTTGGAAGAAAAGTTGGACGAAATCTTGCCGGAAATCGAGAAAGCTGAAGCTGCCAAAATGGCCTAATTGCTATATTTTATAATGTGTGTGTATCAGGAAAAAGAAAAGAATGGATTGAAATCAGAAAGCACGGGCTTAAAAAGAGCGCGGGAGAGAGGAGAGCGCGCGAAAGAGAGAGAGAGAGAGAGAGAGAGAGAGAGAAGAAGGAAAGAAGGAGAGATAAAGTTGTACAATACGTCAAAGCGAATCGTTATCGAAAAAACACATTATAATACGTAGAGAGTGCAGTTGTAAAATCACTATTATAACTACTTGAAAATAAGCCAGAGCTGTCTTCTTTAGCGAGCGCGCGAACATCCGCCTCGAAAACAAAGGCACCCTCCTTTTCATCACACAAACCAAAGTCGTTAAAAAAATCACTCTCGCTCCCACATGTCCATCTGCTCCCGTCTCTCGCCGCTCAAAAATACGCTCCTCCTCGTCGCGTCGAGACGAAGCGCTCAGCAACAACGCGATAATAACAACGCGCATCGTCGCGGGATGTTGTTTTCGAGCGTCCGCACGAACGTCGCTACTTTCGCCGCCGTGAATGAAATTCGCGGGGAAAACCGTCGTGGCGGCTCTTCCTCTTCGGGAGGAAGAGGCGGGAGAGGAGGACGAGGCTCCGACCGGCGTCGATCTGGTTCGTCGTCCGAAGAGGACTACAAGATAACCTTACGCAGCATTCGGAAAAATTCGAAGCGTTTCGATACGGACGAGCAAGTTTCGAAGATGTACGCGGCGTCGGCGTTGTTGAAAAAAGCGTACGAGTCGGGCATGCCCGCGGTGACGCTCGCGAGCGGGAAGGCGAACATTTTTATGGACGGGAATCCAATCGTGTACGGCGGTGCGATCGATTCTGTGCAGAATAATCCAAAAGATGGCCAAGTCGTCGGCGTGTTCGATCATAATAATCGACCAATTGGATGGGGAACGTTTAATTCGAGCAGTATGTTTCGCGTGCGGATGTTGGAGTTGGCGAAGGAAACTGAGTCTCCAATTTTGATTAAAC
>Ga0255764_10003458_pt1 | contig 12558 bp, 7 predicted proteins | sample 071ome_30_FD_179964 | JGI IMG/M metagenome (GOLD analysis project Ga0255764, IMG submission 179964) | Coastal salt marsh microbial communities from the Groves Creek Marsh, Skidaway Island, Georgia - 071406AT metaG (version 2) | ecosystem: Environmental > Aquatic > Marine > Intertidal zone > Salt... | reverse complement strand
GCGAACGAACACCCGGGTAAACAGCGCACGAGAGAGCAGAACGCGCCCGTGCGCTGACTATCGGGTCGCTCTCCCGTTTTCAGTTTCCTCGGACGTTTTTTTTTCTCGTCTCTTCTTTTTTGCTTCTCCTCCGCGCGTCAGAGTTCGCCCTTTCGTTCGGCGCTTCCTCGCGCACGGCACGAACGATCGAACGAACGCGTGGACGTTCATGTAATGTAACGACACGAATCACCATTCGGGTCCTTTTAGTCCCATCCCGTGTGTGATAAACATTTCGCGATCGTGCGCACGTGATGTGTCGAGTACTAGTTCTTTTGTATAAATGAATGGAGCGATCGTCGCTCCGTCTGTCTGGCTAATAATGTGGTGGTGACGATGATGACGATGATGTGTGTCTATTTGGTTGCGTACGCCATCTCGTCCTGTTCGGCGGCAACCTTTTTCAAAATTTCGAGCGTCGAGTCGTGCCAGTTTTCGACGCGTTTTCGCGTCAAGCACCAGTTTTCTCCGTGACGCGGATCCGCCTTGATGCATCGCTCAGCGACGGCGTTGGCGGCGGTTTCACCGGAGTTTTGAAGTTCAAATTTGTAGTAGCTCGCCCAGTGGTCGCCAATGTCCGGAGCTATGGTTACGGCGCGGTTCCACCAGCTGCGAGCCTTGTCCAACTTGCGATCGCTCCAAAACAAAATGGCAATGGCGGCGATGATATGAGGGTCATTGTCGCAGCGCCGCAGTGCGTCGACGGATTTGGACTTGCGTTGTGGGCGCGGTGCCATGCGCACAGATTCGGCGAGGAGTAGTCCACTGTTTGGACACTCTTGCAAGGCGCGAGCAATGGTGGATTCGGCGAGCTGCGAGTTGCCGCTGGCGTGTTCTTGACGAACAGCGGCGAGCCAGAGATGTTCGTTCGCCGGATTCTTGCCGCGCGCCGTCTCGAGGATGATTCTCGCCTTGGATACGTTACCATTCTTCAGCTCAAACGCTGAGAGCGCGATCCACAAGGGCACGGCGTTCGGACACTTCTTCGTCCCTTGCGTGTACGCCTCTCTCACCTTGTCGGCATTCTTGGCTCCGCCTCGCTCCTCGAGTTGACCCAGCATGATCCAAAGCTTCCAAAACGTGGGGAACTTTACTATGCCCTCGTCCAGGAGCTTACGCTCCGCCTTTTCGTCGCCCGCCTCGCGCTCCACCATGGCTGACTTCATCCACACGCGCTCGCAATCGAGCAACGTCGTTCTCGCCTTGGCGAGAAGCATGCGCGCGCGATCGAGCTCTCCGTTTTCAAACTCCAATTTGAACGCCGCGAGCCAGATTTCTTCCGACTCTGGGTTTGCATCGAAAGCAGACTGCAAGATTTCCCGCGCGCTCGGGACGTCGCCGCTGAGCCAGCGCTCTTTCGCTCCCATGAGCCATAAGATTTCGGCATTTGGACAAACCGTCACCGCCTTGCGCAAGACGGCGTCCACCGTATCTGGAGTACCGAACCTCTTCTCCAACATAGCCGCCTTGACCCAGAGCCCCTTTTTGTGAGAGAATCCAGAATCCAAGGCGTGCGCGTAGATGGCTCTCGCCGTCTCCGCGCTCTCGCGTTTCATGCATTCTTCCGCGTCCGCCTTCCAGGTGCGCTTCTTGTCCTCCTCCTCCACGCCCTCGCCGATAGTCGCCTTGATGATGGCGCGGCACGTCGCCAGCGACGGGGGATCGCTCTTCTCTGCAATTTCTGCCTCTTTGATCCACCCCTCGCGATCGATGGTGACGCCGTGTGATTTCAAAGACTTGATGGCGCGAGCGATAATCTTGTCCAACATTTTTTCATTCCCGTTCGCCTCTTCGAGTTTCGCCGCGGTGATCCAAATTTGCGGTTCCCGAGGTAGGGTTTCCCGAGCCTTGTTGAGCACCTTTCGCGCGTTCTCTGGGGTTTCTAACCGCGCCAACGCGAGCCAGAGCTCGACGTGTTGCGGACAGCACTCTGTCGCTCTGGCGAGCAAGACTCTGGCGTCGTCCTCTGGACTCAAATCGACGAGCGCCTTCCATAATCGAACCGAGTTCGGAACATTCTCGAGCGCCCGACGCAACACCCGTCGCTTGCGCTCGTTTTCATCCTCCAACTGCGCGGCTTGCATCCAAATCTTGACCGAACTCGGAAGAGATTGCACCCCGCGCGCCAGAATAGCCTTTGCGTTTTCCGGCGTGTTGAGTCTCGCCGCCTCGATCCACACGTCTTCATTCTTCGGACACTCCTCGCAACCCTTTTGCATGAGCGTCCGCGCTTGCTGAAGCTTACCCGCGAGTTCCTCCAAACGCGCCGCCGCGATCCAACCCGGCGCGTGCTTTGGATTCGTGTTGATGACGCTCTTGAGCAACAACCTCGCCTTTTTAATATCTGAAATTTCCGCCGCGCTCGTAATCTTTTGCGACCCCAAACTCGTGAGATACCCCTTCGGATCGATCGTGCTCTGCCCCGTGACGCTATCCGACAACCTATCGAGCTTCAACCCGAGCACCGTTCCTCTCCCTTCACCCACCGCCGTCAAATCCGCCAGTTCCCCTCCTCCTCCCGCTCCTTCTTCTCCCGCTTCGCTCGCCGCGCTCGTCGTCTCCTTCTCCGCCAACGCCCTCGCCAACAACGTATCCGGCGGCGGCGCGAACCCCGCGTTCAGCTTTTTCCGTTTAACGCTGTAATCCCCAATGTCCGGGATCGCGTCCCACTCCGCGTACGTCACCTCTTTCAACCCTCTCCTCAAATCCTTAAACCGTTCCGAAGCCGTCGGCCGCGCGCGTCTAAACTTTTCCAACGCGTCCCGCTCCTTGCTCTCCCTCGCCTCTTTCCTTCGTCCGTCCATCCGCGCGTCGATCGACGCCCATATCTCATCCGCCTCCGCGTCGTCGTCGTCGTACGTCGTCGCGTCGCGCGCGAACAACCCGGCGGCGCCGTCACCGTCGCCGTCATCCGCTCTGGAATCGTCGTCCTCGGCGCCACCGAGCGAACGCGTTGAACCGATCGGCGCCTGTCCCGGCCCGATGTCCGACCGCGTGGTGAACCCGGCGGCGCCGCGACCGAGTCCGGGGACGTACCCGGCGGGCGGTGGGACGTCCCCGTACGGCGCCACCGGGTTCCGGAGCGGTCGCTGCATCGGATCGCGCGCGTCAGAGTGAGACGATTTCGATTTCGATTTCGATCCATCATCATGGGCGACGGCTCGGGGATGTACTTCGGACGGCACGCGGACGAACCGCCCCCGCCCGAGGGCGCGAACCCGTTCGCGGCGGCGCCGGCGGGAGATACCGACGACGTCGCGCGGATGATCGCCGAGGCGAAGGCGCAGTGCGAGGCGCAGAGGATCGCCCGGGAGGCGCAGGAGGCGATCGAGCGGGAACGGGAGCGACGGGCGTTCGAGGACGCGGGACGGACGTACGTCGCGCGGAGGAAACCCGGGGAGGCGACGGAGGGAGGCGGGGACGCGGAGGGGGGGACGCGGAGGCGAGGGGTTGTCAAGGCGAAGAGACCGGGCGGCGGCGGCGGGACGACGGAGGACGCGCGCGCGAGCGGTTTAGCGACGAAGTCGGATCCGAAGGCGTTCGGGGGGTTTTCGTCGTTTCTCGGCGGCGGTGGCGACGGCTCGAGTGGGGGGGAGGGGAAACCGAGCGTGTTGTCGAGATTGAGCGGTCGGGCGGAGGAGGAGGAGGAGGAGGAAGACGAGGACGAAGACGAGGATTACGAAGACGAAGAGGACGAAGAGGAAGAAACGGAGGATGAAGACGACGAAGACGAAGAGGAAGACGAAGAGGAAGAGGAAGAGGAAGAGGACGAAGAGGAAGAAGATGCGACGGTGGCACTTCCAGCGATGACGTTTACGAAACCCTCCACGACGCCGACGTTTGGATTTTTCGCCCCGCCGCCCGCGTTGACAAAGGAAAACGCGCACACGCAACGCACGTACGTTCCCAAAAAAGCAGAAGAAGACGAGGACGGCGACGCGGACGACGCGAAGAATGAATCCGTCGTCGGCGCCGTCGCCCCGTCGTCCACGAAGACGAAGTCGGCGTTAGCGTTAGAGTTAGGTTTGTAAATAAAAAGCGAGACATCGCCTTTGCGACGCGCTTGCAATTCCAATCCAGATTCGCGCATCACCTTAAACGTCGACGCGGGATCGCGTGTCGCGGGCGACAGACGCGTCGGATGAGGATGGAACGAGGACGATGCGAACGCGCGCGCGGGCGTCGGCGTCGATGGAGCGGGATGGCGTGGGGTACAGTCGTCGGAACGATGATGATGATTGCGACGATGGTTACGATTCGAACGGTTGAAGGAACGAGTCTCTACGACGAGTCTCGGCAACAGAGTGTCGACGGAGAAGGCGGAGGAGGACGGCGACTTCTCGCCGCGGGGTCAAGGTACGCGGTCGGGGACGCGGTGACGCTGTACGCGAACAAGGTTGGGCCGTTTCACAACCCGAGCGAGACGTATCAGTATTACGACTATCCGTTTTGCCGAACGCCCGAAGGCGTGAAACGTAAATTCGAGGATCTCGGGGAAGCGCTGGGAGGGGATAGGTTGGCCCGATCGCCTTATGAGATTGAGTTTAAGAAGGATAAGGAGAATGCGAATCTGTGCACGCAATACTTGGAACGGAAGGAGGTGGAAAAGTTTCGCAAATCGGTGAAGAATGATTATTACTTTCAAATGTCGTTGGATGATTTGCCGATTTGGGGATTCATCGGCAAGGTGGAGAAGATCATGCGACCAGGTGAGGAGGCGGAGAATAAGTACTTTTTGTTCACGCACGTGCACTTTGAGATTTCGTACAATGGCGACCGGATTATCGAGATTAATCTGAGCACGGATCCGCTCAAAACAATTGATATCTCCGCCGACGAAGCCATGTCTGTGCGATTCTCCTACAGCGTCTCTTGGAAGGAAACGACGATTGCGTTTAAAGATCGCATGGAAAAGTATTCTAGATACTCCTTCCTTCCGGAACATATGGAGATTCACTGGTTTAGTATCATCAACTCTTGCGTCACGGTTATCCTCTTGATGGGTTTCTTGGCGTCCATCCTCTTGCGCGTCTTGAAGAACGATTTCATCAAGTTTCAAAAGGATGAGGAAATGTTAGAGTCTCAAGAAGAGTCTGGGTGGAAGTACGTGCACGGAGACGTCTTTAGATTCCCGCGGGGTAGATCGCTGTTTGCCGCCATCATCGGCACCGGAACGCAACTCTTGGTTCTCGTGGTGTTCGTCTTCACCCTCGCCGTGTTCGGTGCTTTTTATCCGTACAGCATGGGTGCGGTAACGGCGACGTGTTTGATTGTGTACGCCTTCACGGCTGGGATCGCGGGCTACGTCTCAGCGACGACTTACAAGCAAATGGGAGGTGAGAATTGGGTGCGCAATGTGTTGTTGACGTGCATTCTCTTCTGCGGCCCACTCGGTCTCGTGTTTTCATTCTTAAACACCGTAGCCATCGTCTACCGAAGCACCGCGGCTTTGCCTTTCGGTACCATTGTCCTCATCATACTAATGTGGGCAATCGTGACGATTCCGCTCACCATCATGGGTGGCATCGTCGGTAAGAACTCCAAACGTGATTTCAACGCTCCGGTGCGGACGACAAAGTATCCTCGGGAAATCCCAACGCTGCCGTGGTATCGATCGACAATCCCGCAGATGTGCATCGCCAGCTTCTTGCCCTTCAGCGCCATTTACATAGAGTTATTCTACATCTTTGCCTCTGTGTGGGGTCACAAGGTGTACACCATTTACAGCGTGCTCTTTGTGGTTTTCATCATCCTCATCCTCGTGACGGCGTTCATGACGATTTCTCTCACATACTTCCAACTCACGGCTGAAGATCACGAATGGTGGTGGCGTTCGCTTCTTTGTGGAGGCAGCACCGCCGTCGCAATCTTTGGCTACTCGTTCTACTACTATCACGTCAGAAGCGACATGACGGGATTCATGCAGAGCTCATACTTTTTCGGTTACATGGGCATTATCTGCTACGGCTGGTTCCTTTTGCTCGGTACCGTCGGGCACAAGGCGAGTCTCGTTTTTGTTCGTCACATTTATCGCGCAATCAAGTGCGATTAGATCCGGCGCTTTCGTCGAGATAGTAACAAGTAGAAAACACTTAGCATCGCGCGCGCGTTAGAGATTTTTACATCCACTTGAGAAATTGTGATACAACAAGTTGAGAGGCAAAGAAAACGAACGCAGCGCGTCGCGAAATCACTTAGATTCCTCGTTCAAGGCTGAGACCGCAGCTAACGCGGAGATGGCGGCGGTTTCGACGCGAAGACGCAGCGCCCCCAAACCCACAGGTCTCGCTCCCGCCCGAACCATCCGCTCAATCTCCTCATCGGTAAAATCACCCTCCGGTCCAATCAGTATCCTACCGGATCTCGCTACATCCGCACCAGCCGCGCGCACGACGTCCCCGATAGGCGGCGCGCCAGCAGCCGCCAAGAGCGTCAAACGCGACGATCCGTCTCGCTCGATTTCTGCGCACAGCTCGGCGACATCCGTCGGCGCATTGACAATCAATCCACACGCTCTCAGGCTCTGTTTACTCGCCGCGTGCGCCACGCGTCCCCATCGACTCTCCCGCCCACTCCCTTCTCCCTTCCCGATCGCCGCCGACCGCTCCGTCAACAGCGGAGTCAGCGTCCTCGCCCCGAGCTCCGCCGCCTTTTCCACCAACCAGTCGCCTCGGCCGCCCTTCAACCCGCCGAACGCTGCCACCACCTCCCAATCCATCCCGCTCCCCAATTCGTCCTCAATCATCGCTTCCACCTCCACCACCGCTTCGTTTCCTTTCGCCGTGGTCTCCATCAGCCGACCGAGACCGAGTCCACCGACGCCATCGCACACCTCGAGCGCGTCGCCCGGTTTGAGCCGCAGCGCGCGCGTCGCGTGTCGGCTCTCCTCTCTCGACAGCGCCACCCGCGCGCCGGCACCGAAGGGTTCGTCGACGTAAAATCTATGCAGAGACGGTGCGTGGAGTCGTTCGCTCGTCGTCGATCCCTCGTCTCCGCCGTCGTCGTCGTCTTCGGTTTTCTTCGCTGCGAGCGCCGACGGGTGGCTCTCGTCGTGCACTTTTTGTTGACGCAAACTCGACGTGTTGAGCGCGTGACGCGACCCCCACGGCGCGAGGCGCCGCGCGCGATGGAGGTCGACGCGTGGGAACGCGCGCGAGGCGACGGCGGTCGCGACGGTGCGGGCGAACGCGCGCGACATTGGTGCTGGTGCGCGGCGGCGAATGGAGTCAAGGCGCGAGTCGAGTGCACTTTTTGTGCTTAGACATTAGTATGGGTAAACAGTGATTCATTCGGAACATTGGTTCGTTATCGATTTACAACTTTAAAAGAACCGACCGGCGAGCACGACGACGGCGACGGCGGCGACGATGGACCCGTTCGCCTGCACGAAATCTACGGCTTGTTGGGCGTGGTTGGTCGCGACGGCGACGGCGACGCCGATGCCGACGCCAAAGAGGAATAAAAAGTATGCCGACCAATCCGGGAGCTCGCGACCGGCGATAAAGGTGCCATGCGGAGGCGGACAGACGAGGTCGCCCCGCTTGAAGCCAGAGCCGAGAAGGGAGAGCTGGAAGCGTGGAATGATTTGTGCGCAAAGCGCAGACTCTTCGACTTCAGCCGTCGCCAGGGCTCTGCGCGCGCTGGCGGTGGTGTAGTGGTCCATGAGCGAGTTGATGATGCCGGTGGTGACGTGTTCGGTGAGGTTGAATTGCGTTGACGGTTCCTCTGGGAATTCGTCGTCGAATTCGCCCGCGAAATCGTGCTCGGACGCCACCCAGGCGCCGTTGAAGCTCTTCATAAACTTGTCGAGAGACTCTAAGAGTTGGAATCTACGGTTCTTTTCTACGATGAGAGCGTCGATTTTCGCTGTCGACGTGAGGTAGTCGCTGACGCGAGCGGCGCACCTGTTCATGCGCTTCTCCGACAGCTTCTCCTTTTCCTCCATGTCTTCGCACATCACCTTACCGTCCGAAGTGCTCAGGCTCGCCTCGTAGTTGCACAACCGCCTCGCCGTCGAGAGTAAACCATCGAGTTCCTCTCTGCCATAGCTCATCGATTCTAGGACGCGCTGCATGTCCGAAACCGTATCGAGCGTCGAAGGCCCGTGCACAAACTGTTCCATCTTGTCCGACATGCGTCCGACAGCCACACCTCCGGCGTTATCGCGCACTTCATCGAACGCGTGTCCGATACCCGTCTTGAGACGAGCCAGCTCTGTTTCCAACATGGTCAAGTCGTTGCCCGATCCACCTTCCTGACGCAACTCTCTCGTCGTCATAATCTTATTCCGCACCTCATCGAACCGCTTCATGATGGTTTCAACCCGCGAAACCATCACCACGCGCTGTTCTTTACATCGCGTCTTCCAAATCCTGTTCACCTCGCGTCGACACTTGGCTTTCGCTTTGATGCGCGTATCCGTCTCTGTGCACAATCCTCTCGCGTGTCGCTTGCACAACTTAATCTCCGTCCGAATCGCCTCGCATACCTCTGCCCGGTACCTACACGCGACGACATCAATTCCCGTAAAGTTGACGGGCGCGTGAAACGGCGCCGTGTTCAGCGGCGGCGGGCACCGCTCGCACTCGTGTTCCGGACAACTCAAGCCTTTGGTGTTGAACACGCCCGACACGTTTACCGTCGGAAGCGCCTCTGCGCGCGCCTCAATCGCACCGACACCTGCGTCATCGTCACAAAACCATTCGTTTTCACCGCGCTCGTCAGTCTCTCTGCGCGTTCGTTCGCCAGTCGCGTCGCATCGTCGGGATAATTAAGCGAATCAAGTCGCTCGATTGCACAATCCAACGTTCCAACTCGTACGCATTTCGACGTTCGCGACGACGTTCGCGCACGCACCAGTCAACGCGACGACGACGAGCGCGCTCATCGTCGTCGTCGCCGCCGTCGCCATCGCGACGCGACCGTTCGTTCGTCGTCCTCGTCGCATCTTTCGTCTCGAACGAACCCCAAATCGGCTCGATTTCAGCCTCTGCAGAGGCGAGTTGTGACGCAGCCTCGATTGTTTTTACAGACGCAAAGACTTTCTTATCATTACAAACGCGCGACACCGAGGAACGAATCCGTGACGCGTGCGCGACGGAGAAAACACAGAGATGACGCGGTCACGCGTCGTCATCGAACATCCCGGGGAACCCCGCGGCGATGGTGACGGTCGTTCCCGAATCGAAGCGTTCCACCTTTTCCGCGTCGGCAGCCGTCGGCTTCTCGCTCGCGCCGGCGTCATCGCCCCCATCACCGCCCCCGTCGTCATCGAACAACCCGAGCGCAATCTTCTCCGCGTCTCTCCGTTCTTTTCTCGCCGCGATCCGTTCCTTCCGCGCGCGCTCTTCGATGTCCTTCGCCGCTTGTTTCCTTCGTCCATTCTTTCTCTTTCGGTACCCAGTCACCCACTCTTTTCGTTTATCGTCATCGAACGTCGCCTCCCCGAACACGAGCGTCGTAGACTTGTGTTTCGCGACGCTGCCTTTTTTAAACTTTTTTTCCGGCGTCTTCTTCTTCTTCTTCTTCGACGACGACGACGCGCCTCCGCGTCGCGGTCCGCTTCCTCCTCCCGGCATGCGCGGAACGGCGGCGTTCGCGTCTCGTTGTGACGCGCTCTTGGATTTTGGTAGACAGCCCGCACACGCCGACGCGCGACGCGCGACCGCCTCGCGCGTCACGCGGAACGGATTTATAAAAATTATCCTCGGTCGTCTCTCGCGTCGCGACGGCGGTTTGGCGTCGCGACGGAAGACGGAAGACGGACGGACGGACATGCGTTCGCAGGGGAACGGCGGTTCGAGTAAACGCGAACGAACGACGAGGACGACGTCGACGACGCGCGGGCGACGCGGGACGGAGACGGAGACGACGACGTCCGTCGGGGATGAAGAAACGGTGGAGGAATTACAGAGGGCGGTGAAACGGATGAACACCGGGAACGGGTCGCGGGGGGTGCTTCACGATGTCGATGAAGATGACGAAGCGGCACCAAACGTGGGATTGGAGAATGAGACGACGACGAACGAACCGGGCGGAGGACGATTTCGAAACGGATGGAACGGGGTGATGGAACGCGCGGTATCGACGTACACCGAGGTGAACGCGATGCTTCGGGGTTTACACTTTGAAAGAGTGCGGCGCATGCGGGAGAGAAACATTTCCGACGAGTAGAACGAGCGAGCGATTTTAGAATTTTAGTTACCGGTAGGTAGTTTGTGAAACGAACGTCGGGATCGACGGGAAACGCAGTGTAAGAATACAAAAGAGTGCAGCGTGTACAATCATTTCAATCGTCGTCGTACCAGTGTACAGGGTTTTACATTGCAACGCTAATCGTCGCCTACGCAAAGTCTAATTTTCCTCGACGATGGGCGCGTCGACCCACTCTGACGTCGCGACGACTCTATTAGCCGGTTTCGGCGGAAGAAAGGTTTGGATCGCAGCCGTTGGACTTCCGCCTTGGGACATGCGCGCCACCGGTGAGCTCTCGTGCGAGTGCGGTCGCGAGCTCGGAGATTTCGGTGGTCGACCGCTCCACGACTGTGGTACAGACGGGGCGATGTTGACGCGCAAATTGGCGCTTCTGAGCTGCTTGGCGCGCGAATACGAATCCTTCTCGTTTTGCTGCGCGCGACGCAACGCGGCGCGATCTTTACCGTCGAGATCGACGGATCGATCGTCTTCGTTGACGTCAATATCGTACATGCTTCCGAATTCAGAAGCGAGGTCTTCATGCGACAGTTGGACAGAACCAAAGTTGACGTGGGAAGGCGCGCGACTGTCGGAATGTACGCTCGTCATGTCGCTCTGCGCGTATTCACTGAGGTTTTCAATGTCGAAATCCTTGTCGCGCATCTTTTTGTACTTTCGGATCGCCTTGCTTATGTCGCGGTCGTTATTCAAAGAGAGTCCGCGAGTTGCGTCGTCGTCGTCACCGACGGTGAAGTCCGATTCCAACATGCTCCTTGTTTCGACGGCGTCCAGATTGGAACCTCGCAACTTCGTGGAGCTAGTCGAGCCTTGCATCTTACCACCGTTTTCTCTAGAGAGCAAACCTGCGCGCTCGCCGGCGTTCGCAGCCTTAGATCGGCGGTAGTAATGCTCCTTGGTCCGCGGTCCGCACTTGTCGTCCCAGCTCCCGGCAGCAACGTACAGGCAACACGCCGAAATCACCAAACCTACGACGGAAATCAGGGACATCGTCCCGACTCCCGTGCTTCCTGTGGGTTCCCAGCGCATCAGCTCGGCTGAGGCGCGGACGCCCGCCATCACGAAACCCATTTCGAACACCATCTGCCAAATTTCACCCTTGCTGCACGACTGCTCGGCGCCTCGATCGACGTCGCTCAGTTCAACGTCACCGAAACCAATCTTCGGCGTCCGCAGGTGGCTCACCGGAGCGTCCCGTGGCGGGAAATTCAAACCTATAATCCCGCGCAAGTATCCGACGCAGTTCACGGCGATCATTCCGAGCGAGAAACACATGTGCGGAATGATCCAACTCAACTTGCGCAGCGTCGATCTCGCCGTGCTCACCGCTTCGCCCGTCGATTTAGGTGGTGAAGATAACGCGCTATCGACATCTGTCACCGCAAAAGTGTCCCCCTTCAAGATGAGCAACACTGGAAGGAAGTACAACCATACGGCTCCGTGCACGAGATGATGTGCGTTTCCAAGCCAAATACCGTCAACGATGAGTTCGGGGAGCACGAGCAACCAAACCGTGAGCAAAAGCCACTGCGCCGGGCGAAGCAGAGACGCCGCGAACCACATGCGCGCAAAGTTACCATTCAGTATGCCAATTTTCATCTTGCCCGAAATCCCATTGTACGAGTTGAACATGACTTCAATCAAGTGTCTCTTCATCAAGTGCGCCCACGTCCACATCCAACGAAGTTGTTGAGACTTGTACGCACTAAGAGTCGACGGCAACTCGGTCTCGACGACGACGTTCGCGGCAGCTTTACCGGTGTAACCCGACATGCGCGTGCGAATAGACATGTCCGTGCCTTCCAGCGCGAGGAGCGATTGATCCCAGCCTCCCACGGCGCGAAGCGCCGCCGCGCTCCAAATGGCGCCGCTCCCCGTCTTGAGAACGCACCCAAAGGCTCGAATGTATGCCCTGTTACCTACGATGGAGTCAGCCTCCATTTTGAATGCCTGATGCATCGTCAAAAAGTTCTGCGTCGCGTTTCTAAAGCTCAACGCCGGTTGAACCACGGCGACTTCACTCCTACGCTCGGCTTCGTCATCGTAAAAATACGGAATAATCTTCTCCAAATAATCCTCCTCCAACATTGCGTCTGCATCCACCACGACGATAAAGTCCGCCGACGTCCGAGTTCTCGCGTACTCCAGCGCCGCCGCTTTGGTCTGTCGAGCCTTTCCTCTCAACACCTTGCTCGGTCGAATCGCCGCGCACACCACGCCCCGTTCTCTCCAATCCGCGCACGCCGCGTCCACCACCTCCTCCGTCCCATCATTACTCTCATCAATCACCTGCACCTCGATCAAATT
>Ga0255764_10003436_pt1 | contig 12614 bp, 10 predicted proteins | sample 071ome_30_FD_179964 | JGI IMG/M metagenome (GOLD analysis project Ga0255764, IMG submission 179964) | Coastal salt marsh microbial communities from the Groves Creek Marsh, Skidaway Island, Georgia - 071406AT metaG (version 2) | ecosystem: Environmental > Aquatic > Marine > Intertidal zone >... | reverse complement strand
ACGCCCTCGACGCTGAAACGCTGTTAGGCCGCCGCCTTCGCCAATCCCTTCGCCAAGGGGCCGTCATCCCGCCCCGCGCCACGGCCGCGCCCCTGTGGGTGCGCACGGGGGAAACGATCACCCTCGCCGCGGGCACCGGGCCCCTCGCCGTACGCATGACCGGAACGGCCCTCGCGAATGGCTCCGCCAACGATACGGTGCGCGTCCGTAACGGACGCAGCCAGCGCATTCTCCAAGGCCGGGTCACGGGCCCGGGAGAGGTTCAGATTAGTTTTTAGAAAAAAGCCGAAAAAGGGCCTTAAGTTCCTCCAAAGCCAGCCGATACCCCGAATGAAGCCAATGAGTAGAGGGCACACGCAATGAAAATTGATGGCATGGATCCCCGCCCCGCGGGCACCACAGCCGGCGCCAAGAGCGCACCGATCGATGCTAAAGCGCTCACCGTCGGGCAGGACACGGTCGCAAAGGGCAGTGAATACGCGCTGCGTCCCGCGGCCATTGATATTACCGCCGATGGCCAGGCACTGAACGATGCGGCAGAGCGCATCCGCCAAACCCCCGAGGTCAACCAAGCTCGGGTGGATGCGGTGCGCTCCGCCCTGGAACGGGGCGAGTACACCGTAGACGCGACCCGTGTTGCCGATCGCATCCTTGATCTCGAAGAGGCGCTCTAAGGAGCCGATCATGATGTCTTCTTCGGCGTCAGTCCCCTTCGCGGAAGCCGACGCCTTTAGCGACTCGCTTGCCCATCTTGAGGCGGCCTGTCAGCACTTTTTTGAGGCCCTTCGGAGTGAACGCCGGGCCCTGCAAGCCCGCGACCCCGAGGCTCTCATGGAGGCCACGGGGCGTAAGTCCAAGGCCGCTCAACAACTGAAGGCGGCCCAGGATCGCGCCTCCGCTGCCGCTGAAGCGGCCGCCTTCCCCGCCTCCATGGAGGGGTACGTCGCCTGGGCCCTTACCCACTTCGAGACCGACAATCACCTGAGCAGTCGCTTTAACGCCATGCTCGATCTCATGGGCCAGTGCGCGCGAGCGAACGAGCTAGCCCGGCAAATCATCGATGCCCGGCTGGCGAGTACGGACGAAGCGCTTCGCGTACTCCTTCAGGGCCCTTGCGCACCCGCCCCCACCTACGGCAATGATGGAAACCGCTCCCGTTCGGGAAAGGGTTCGTCCCGCGGTGCTGCCTAAGAAGAACGCCTCGGGAGGGTCGGCTCAGGACGCCGACGCTCTCATCGCCCATGCCCGCCTGGCCGCCCAATTTCGGCGCCTTGATTTCCTTAGCGTCTGTTCCGTGGAAGAGCGCCTGGATATCGCCGATCACTGCGCCGCCTTCACCTTGGAGACGGCGCACCCCCACACCGTAGAGGACCCGGAGACCGCGCTGACCTTTGTGCTCACGGGCTCTCTACGCCTAGAGGGGGACGGCGGCGTTAACTGGCTAGACGGAGATACGCCCCAGGCGCGCAGCCCCCTACCCGGCGGGGCCCGTCTAAGGGACGGGGGAAAAGCGGAGCGCGCCCAGCTAATTGTCGTGCCGACGGAGGCCCTTCAGAACCAGCGTCGGGGCGACCGCCTTACCCCAGCTCCCCTCGAAGCGCTGGTGGTGGAGCGGCTCTTCGCGGATTTCGACGCCGGGACGCTGCGCCTGCCCACCATGCCTACGGTGGCCTTTCGCATCCGGGAGCGCGCCGAAGATCCCAACGTCAACCTCCAGGAAGTGGCCGATATCGCCCAGACCGACGGCGCCATCGCCGGTCGCCTGCTGCACGTGGCGAACTCCGTGGCCTTTGCCAATGGTCCTCGCGTCCGCAGCGCCCTGGCCGCCGTACAGCGCCTGGGGCTTCGCACCACCCAGCACCTCGTCCTGTCCCTCGCGCTGCGGGAAGTTTTTGAATTTAAGGGGCGGGGCGTTCGACAAGCGGCCACCGAGGGCTGGCGGTTCAGCGTCGCGGTCAGCGCCGCCGCCCATGCCGTTGCCGGCCGTGCCGGGCTCGACAGCGAAAAGGCACTGATGGCCGGCCTGGTTCATCAGATTGGCCGCGTCCCCGTGCTGGGCGCACTGGAACGCGCCGGCGCCCAACTGTCCAGCGGGACCCTCGAGGCCCTCCTGCGCGTTCTGACGCGCCCCGTTTCTCACTTGGTTCATCGCTACTGGGATTTAGACCGTAGCTGCCTCGATGCCATGACCTTCTGGGACCAATGGGATCGTCAGCACGACGGAGCGGGGGACTACGGCGACGTGGTGCAGACCGCCGCTTGCCATTGCCTGGCGCGGAAAAATCGAGAGAACGATCTACCGGCCTTAGATAGCCTGCCGGCCTATCGGCGCCTCGGCTTCAACCCCGAGGAGCGGAAAAGCCTCGAAGAAGAGATGAACACCAGCATCGGGATGATGGGCCCACTGCTTCAGGGCTAATGGCCGTCAACGACTTCAGGAACTTGCCATGAAAGCACTCCTTGGCCTTGTCATCGTGTTCGGCTCCGTCGCCGGGGGCTATGTGCTCTCCCACGGGCAACTGGGCGCCCTCTGGCAACCCTTTGAGCTCATTATTATTGGGGGCGCCGCGGGAGGCGCCTTTGTGCTGGCCAATCCCATGCCCGTGGTGAAGGCGGCGATGGCGGGCATTCCCGGCGTCTTTAAGGGCAGCCCCTACACCAAGGCCTACTACCTGCTCCTTCTCAAGCTGATGTACGAGCTTTTTACCAAGGCCCGAAAGGAAGGGCTCATGGCCATCGAAGGGGATATCGAAGATCCCGAGGAAAGCGAGCTCCTCGGCCGCTACGAAACCATCAAGAAAGATCACCACGTCCTCGAGTTTCTCTGCGACTACCTGCGCATGGTGGTGAGCGGCGGCATCAGCCCCTTCGAGCTCGACAACCTCATGACCGCCGAGCTCGACACCCACGAAAAGGAGGGCCACGCCCCGGCCCACGCGCTGCAACAGGTGGCCGACGCCCTCCCCGGCTTCGGCATCGTCGCCGCAGTGCTGGGGATCGTCATCACCATGGGCATGCTTGGGGACCCGAACACCGACTCCGCCGCCATCGGGGGCCACGTCGCTGCCGCGCTGGTCGGCACCTTCCTGGGGATCCTCCTTGCCTACGGGGTGGTCTCTCCCCTGTCCCAGGCCGTGGGCCAGCGCGCGGAGGAACAGGGGCAGGTCCTGGAATGCATCAAGTCCTGCATTCTTGCGCAGCAGCAAGGTTACAATCCGCAGATCGCCGTGGAGTTTGGCCGGAAAACCATGGCCGGGGAGCTGCGCCCGAGCTTTTCTGAGCTCGAGAACTACCTGCGCGGGGAGCCCGACGAGGGATGAGTACGCCCGCTCCCATTATCGTTAAGCGCGTCATCAAGAAGGGGGGCGGACACCACGGCGGCTCCTGGAAGGTCGCCTTCGCCGACTTCGCCACGGCCATGATGGCCTTCTTCCTGCTGCTGTGGATCATGGGCAATGCTACCCCGGAGCAGCGGGGCGCGATCAGCGAATACTTCAACAACCCAAGCCCTACCATCGGGGAAAGCATGGCTCCCTCCCCGAGCCCACTCCTCGGAGAGGGCGGCAGCTCTCCAACCCTCCTCGATTTGGGCGCGCCGGTTTCCGCCACCGGACCCACGCCAGAAAATGCCGATCGCTTCGAGGACCAGCTATCGGGGAAGGATTTGGAGCTCGCTGCACAGCTAGCGGATCAAAAGCGTTTAGAGGCCCTACTCGAGTCGCTGAAGGAGGCGGCAGATAAGAGCCAGGCGCTTAAGCCCTATAAGGACCAGCTCCTTCTCGACATCACCCCGGAAGGGCTCCGCATCCAGATTATCGATAAGGAAAACCGTCCCATGTTCGGCAAGGGATCGGCGGAGCTGAAGGACTACACCGTGGGCATGCTCCAAAAGATCACTGAGGTGATCAACGCCGTGCCCAACCGCATCAGCATTACGGGGCACACAGACGCCTACCCCTACGCGGGGCGGGAGAACTACAGCAATTGGGAGCTCTCCACGGATCGCGCCAACGCCGCGCGACGCACCCTTCAGACCAGCGGCCTGGCCCTGGGCAAGGTGCAGCAGGTGGTGGGCTTCGGGGACTCCGTATTGTTTGTGAAGGAAGACCCCTACTCCGCCGTGAACCGGCGGATCAGCATCGTAGTACTCACCCAACGCGCCGCAGACAGTCTGGAGGCGAAGAGCCGCCAGCCCGTTTCCCTGGAAACGCTAAAGGGCGTTGCCCCGAGCCGCGAACTAGCCGCCCTCGGCCCCTAGCGCTGGGCCTAGTAGGTCGCCGCATCCCCCTTCGCCAGGTTCAGCCCCTGGATCTTCGCAAAGGCCCCGGCTGCCCCTGCGGGGACGGCGCCCTCCCCCTCCAAAAGCCCCAGCGCCGCGTGGGCAATCCAGGCCGCGGAGACCTCAAAGTGATCGCGGAGCGCATCGCGGGATTCGGATAAGCCATAGCCGTCCGTGCCCAGTACGGCATAGGGGCCCGGTACCCAGCGGCTGATCAATTCGCCCAGCGCGCTCATGTAGTCGCTGGCGGACACGAACACCCCCTCGGCGTTTTCAAAGGCTTCCGCGACAAAGGGGCGACGCGTCGACTGCGGGTCGAGGCGCTTCGCCCGCTCCGCGGCGCGCCCGTCCCGGGCCAGCTCGCCGTAGCTAGTAACGCTCCAGACCGTGACGGCAATCCCTTCCGCCAGCAGCAGCTCCGCCGCCGCCCGCACCTCCTTCATGATCGCGCCACTGCCGAGTAGGTTGGCCACGGGCGCAGGGGCGCCGGCGTCTGGCGTGCGGTGCTCAAAGGCGTAGAGGCCGCGCAGGATGCCGTCGATGACCGCCCCTTCCGTGGGCGTGCCCAGCCCCGGCAGGGCGGGCATGACTTCATTCTGATTGGTGACCGTCAGGTAATAGAAAACATCCTCGCCCTCGCCATACATGCGCTCGATGCCATCGCGAATGATCACCGTCAGCTCGAAGGCGAAGGCCGGGTCATAGGCTTTCAGGTTCGGCACCGTGAGGGCCAGGAGCTGGGAATGGCCGTCCTGGTGCTGCAGCCCCTCGCCGTTCAGCGTCGTCCGCCCGGAGGTACCCCCGAGCAGGAAGCCTCGGGCCATGGCATCCCCGGCGGCCCAAATCATGTCCCCGACGCGCTGGAAGCCGAAGATGGAATAAAAGATGTAGAAGGGAATGGTGGGCACGGCAAAATTGGCGTAGGCCGTCCCGGCCGCTAGGAAGCTGGCCATGGCGCCGGTTTCGCAAATGCCCTCCTGGAGGATTTGCCCGTCCGAGGCTTCCCGATAGGGGGCCAGGGTATCGGCGTCCACGGGCTTATAGTGCTGCCCCGCCGGCGCATAGATTCCCGCCTGCCCAAAGAGCCCATCCATGCCAAAGGTGCGGGCCTCGTCCGGCACGATGGGCACTACGTAACGCCCAAGGGCCGGATCCTTCAGGAGCGTGCCCAGCAGGCGCACCACGGCCATGGTGGTGGAGAGCTCCCGTTCCCCGGACCCCTTGAGGAACGTCTCGAAGGCAGCAAGCGGCGGTACGGTGAGGGCTTCGCAGTTCACTTCCCGCCGCGGCAAGGACCCGCCGAGGGCCTCGCGCCGCGCCCGCAGGTAGGTGAGCTCCGGCGCCGTCTCCTCCGGACGATAAAAATCCGCCGCCTCCGCGGCCTCCCGGGGCAGAGGAATGCCCAGGCGCCGGGCAAAATCGACCCGTTCCTCCGCACTCAGATTTTTCTTCTGGTGCACCGTATTCCGGCCCTGGGAGCCGGCCCCCATGCCATCGCCCTTCACGGTTTTCGCGAGAATCACCACGGGCTTACCCACGGAGCTCACGGCTTCCGCGTAGGCGGCGTAGAGCTTCTTCACATCCTGGCCGCCACGCTTGATGGTGGAGATCTCTTCATCGGATAGAGAATCCATCAGCGCCTTCAGCGCCGGGGTCTGCTCCACCCAGTGCTCCCGCTGGAGGGCGCCGGGGGAAACGGAGTACATCTGGTAGTCCCCATCCAGCGCCTCTTCCATGCGCTTGGCCAGATGCCCCGCCGTATCCCGAGCCAGCAGGGGATCCCACCCGGAGCCCCAAATCACCTTGATGACGTGCCAATCGGCACCGCGGAAGCTCCGTTCGAGTTCCTGAATAATTTTCCCATTGCCGCGCACGGGCCCATCTAAGCGCTGCAAATTGCAGTTGACGACCAAGATGAGGTTATCGAGCCCCTCCCGACTGGCCATATTGATGGTGCCTAGCACCTCCGGTTCGTCGCTCTCGCCGTCGCCGAGGAAACACCAGACCTTACCGCCGTTGGCGGGCTTAAGGCCCCGGTGCTCGAGATACTTGGCAAAGCGCGCCTGATAAATGGCCGAGGGGGTGGAGAGGCCCATGGAGGCCGTGGGCAGGGTCCAGAAATCGGGCATGCGCCGGGGGTGGGGATAGGACGACAGACCGCCCCCGGGGGTGAGTTCCCGGCGGAAAGCCCGCAGCCGCCGCTCCTCAAAGCGCCCCTCGAGGAAGGCGCGGGCGTAGACCCCCGGCGCCGCGTGGGCCTGAAAGAGGAGCTGATCGCCGCCGTAGTCAGCGCTGCGCCCGCGGAAGAAGTGGTTAAAGCCCACCTCCATGAGCGTCGCCGCCGATAGATAGGTGGCGATATGCCCCCCAACGCCCTCCCCCGTATCGAAGGCCTTGAGCACCATGGCCGCCGCATTCCAGCGCAGGAGGTTTTCCAAGCGCCCTTCCAGAGCAGCCTGCCCGGGATAGCGGGGCTCGAGATGGGGGGGAATGGTATTCAGATAAGGCGTATTCAGGGCCGCCTCGGGCATCACCAGCCCAGCCTGGGACGCAAACTGCTGGAGACGTCGCAGAAGTTCTCCGGCGCGTTCATCGCCCTGGAAGCGGAGCACCGCCGCCAGCGCATCGAGCCACTCCTGTACTTCCTCCGCCCAAGCGGGTTCCTCCTGCCGACCCAGCGTCTCTTGCTTGCCCATGATCATCTCCCTGCCTCGGCCCCCAGTATACGGGAGCCACGCCCCCTGGCAGGTTACCCTCAACCACTTTTCCCGTTCGGAGCCCTACGATGAGTCAACGCCTTGCCGGCAAATCCGTCTTCCTTACCCACGCCGATCGCTACATGGGGCCGGCCATCCGCACGCGCTTCGAGGCAGAGGGCGCCCGGGTGCAAATCAGCACGGACAGGCCCCAAAGCGCCGAGGCCGGGGAGGCGCTACTCAGCGACGTCGAAGGTCTTGATGTGCTCGTGGCCAACCTGGCCTTCCCGCCCCAGCCTGCCCTGGTCGATGCCATTGATGACGCGGACTGGCACGCCCTCTTCGACCACTTAGTGCATCCCCTTATGGGCCTTGTGCGGGGCGCCGCCAAGCGCATGAAGGCCGCCGGTGGGGGTCGAATTATTGCGGTGACCAGCGCCGCCCCGCTGCGCGGCATTCCCAAGAACGGCGCCTACTGCGCCGCCCGGGGGGCCCAAAACGCCTTTCTCCGCGCCGCAGGACTGGAGCTGGCCCGGGACCACATCTCCGTAGCCGCCATTGCCCAGAATTACATCGAGAACGACACCTACTACCCGCCGGAACTCCTTAAAGACAAGCGCTTCCTGTCCCGCATGCGGGAGGTGGTCCCGGCGCAGCACATCGGCGACCCGACTGCGACTGCCGATCTGGCACTGTTCCTAGCGACGGAAGCCCAGTTCATGCCCGGGCAAATCTTTCCCCTGGCGGGGGGCTGGACCACCACCCTATAAGGCGCGAAGACCAGGTGCAGGAGGGGGCCGCTCTGGGTACCATCAGGGGGTCCACACGGGTATCCAAAGGGGAGCATTGGGGATGACAACAAGACAGAACGCACCCGCGCGCTGGGCCCTTGCGCTGCTTGGCGCAGCCTTGCTAGCCGGCTGCGGCCAGGAAGCGAGTAACAGCGCACCGGCGGAAGCTGCCGCCAGCACCAGCAAGCTCAGCGCCGACGCCATCCGCGCCAAGGTGGCTACCGTTGATGAAGCGGCCATCATCGCCGCCGATCCGAACAACTGGCTGGCCCACGGCCGCACCTACGACGAGCAGCGCCACAGCCCGCTTGCGCAAATCAACGCCGACAACGTGGGCGAGCTGGGTCTGGCCTGGTACTGGGATACGGGAACCACCCGAGGACTAGAGTCCACACCCATCGTGGTCGACGGCGTCATGTTCAATACCGGATCCTGGTCTACCGTATTTGCGCATGACGCTCGTACCGGCGAGCTGCTGTGGAAGTACGATCCGGAAGTCCCCCGGGAGTGGGGCGTTTACGCCTGCTGTGACGTGGTGAATCGCGGTGTCGCCGCCTGGAAGGGGCGCATCTACGTAGGGACCCTCGATGGTCGCCTCGTCGCTCTAGACGCGGGCACGGGAAAACCGGACTGGTCCGTTCAAACCACCCCGAAGGATCGTCCCTACACCATTACCGGCGCACCGCGGGTGGTCGACGGAAAGGTCGTCATCGGTAACGGCGGGAGCGAGTACGGTGTCCGGGGCTTTATCACCGCCTACGACGCGGAGACCGGCGATCAGGCCTGGCGCTTCTACACCGTGCCTGGCAACCCTGACGATCCCATCGAGGGCGAGCACCTCAAGGCAGCCATGAGTTCCTGGCGCGGCGGAGAATGGTGGAAGGTCGGCGGCGGCGGTACGGTCTGGGACTCCATGGCCTACGACCCCGAACTCAACCTTCTGTACATCGGAGTCGGTAATGGTGCGCCTTGGAATCGCCACATCCGAAGCCCCGGGGGCGGAGATAACCTGTATCTGTCATCCATCGTTGCGATCAATCCCGACGACGGCAGCATGGTCTGGCATTACCAGACGACACCGGGAGACAACTGGGATTACACCGCTACCCAGCACATGATCCTCACGGAACTTGAGGTCAAGGGTGAACAACGTAAAGTCATCATGCAGGCGCCGAAGAACGGTTTCTTCTACGTGCTCGACCGGGAGACGGGGGAATTCCTTTCCGCCGAAGCTTACGTTCCCATTACCTGGGCGAGCCATGTAGATCCGGAAACGGGGCGCCCCGTGGAGAACCCTGGGGCGGACTACGCGGAGAAGCCCGCGCTGACCATGCCGGCGCCCTATGGCGGCCATAACTGGCACCCCATGACTTACTCGCCGAGCACGAATCTGGTCTACATCCCTGCGCTCGACCTGCCCTTTATGTATGGGCAAGACAATGCTTTCCGCTACAACCCGGCGACTTGGAATACGGGGGTTGAATTCGCCCTCACGATCCCACCGGATTCCATTACGGAAGAAGTGGCGCTGCGGGCTATGGTAAAGGGCCACCTCGCCGCCTGGGATCCGGTCGCACAGCGGGAGGTATGGCGGGTTCAGCACTCGGGCTCTTGGAACGGCGGCCTCCTGTCCACCTCCGGCGATCTCCTCTTCCAGGGCCGCGCCGACGGCATGTTTGCGGCCTACCAGGCCAGCACCGGCGCCCTCCTTTGGGAGACCCCGGTCCACACGGGGATCATCGCAGCGCCGGTCACCTGGGCCGTTGACGGGGAGCAATATGTAACCGTGGTTGCCGGTTGGGGTGGCGCTTTCGGCGTCGCCTCGGGCATCCCGGCTCAGGATGGCAACGTGATTCGCGGCGGCCGCATCCTGACCTACAAGCTGGGCGCCACCGGCTCCCTCCCCACGCCGCCCATGCCTGAGGCCCTACCCACGCCCCCGCCCATGACCGCCTCGGCGGATACGGTGGGCCAGGGCGAGCTGCTCTATCACCAGAACTGCAGCGTCTGCCACGGCGGGGGGGCGGTGTCCTCCGGCGTACTCCCGGATCTGCGCTACATGGATGAGCAAACGCACCAGATCTTCCAGGGCATCGTTCTTGGTGGCGCCTACAAGGAGAAGGGCATGGTGAGCTTCTCCCACGTACTCGATAGCGAGGGGGCTGAGGCCATCCATGCCTATCTGATTAAGCGCGGCCACGACGCCATCGAAGAGCGCCGCCTGCTGGCGGAGCAAAGCCAAAGCGATAGCGCCCCTGCCGGCGGCTAAGGCCTTCAGACCGTTAAAGCGCCCGGCCTCGTGCCGGGCGTTTTTTTGCCGGAACAAAAGGGGATGCCCGTGCTGTCCTATCTCGTCATCGATGCCTTTAGCGACCAACCCCTTCGGGGTAATCCCGCCGCCGTGGTTTTTGGAGGCGACGGGCTTGAACCTCGGGACATGCAGCGCATTGCCCAGGAAATCAATCTGTCCGAAACGGTCTTCGTACTGCCCACCGATCACCCCGAGGCCGACTACCGAGTGCGAATCTTTACCCCGCGAAGCGAGCTGCCCTTTGCCGGCCATCCCACCCTTGCCACGGCCCATGCCATGCTTCTGCGCGGCGGCCTAAGCGGGCCCCAGCTGACCCAGTCCTGCGCCCTGGGCCTTATCCCCCTCACCGTGCAGGCCAAGGGTCCAGAGCGTTGGTTTATCGAAATGACCCAGGGGGTACCGAGCGTTGTTGTGCCTACGCTCGATCGGCAGCTTCTAGCGGAAGCCCTCGGTTGCGCTGCAGACGCCCTGACGGTCCGGCCACCCGCGGTGGTATCCACGGGCGTGCCCTGGCTTCTGGCAGAGCTCGACGGACCCGCGGCACTGGAAGCCCTGGCCCCCGACCCCCACCGCCTGGCTCCCCTATGCCAAGGGCTCGGAGCCCTGGGCGTGACGCTCTTTTGTACCCTGCCTCCCGGACAGGACGCCGCCTACCGCCTGCGCAGCTTCGCCCCGGGGGAAGGCATCGGAGAGGATCCCGTGTGCGGCTCCGGCCACGGGGCGGTCTGCGCCTACCTCGCCCAGGGCAGCGGTCAGCCCGAAGGCGCCTATGAGGCCGAACAGGGCGTGGAGCTGGGACGCCGGGGCAAGGTTTGGGCGCGCTGGACCACCCCGGCGACGGGACTTGCGGTGCATATCGGCGGCACCGCTTCCGTTTTCGCCGAGGGAACGCTAGTCCTTCGTTAGCGCCACCAGCACTTCGCGCTTGCGCGCGCCAGCGTAGGGAAAGCGTCCGTGCATGACCTGACGGTTGTCGATCAAGGCCAGATCCCCGTCCTGCCAGCGCAGGGGGACGGTCAGCGCCTCCGCCAGCGTGACCACCGTCTCCAGGAGCGCCTCGGGAATCAGGGTGCCATCCCCAAAGCTGACCGGCGGAGGCTTCCCCTCACCCACAGCCTTCCAGCCCCGGCCGGCAGCGATCACCTGATTAAAGAACGTTTTTCTCCCATCGGGCAGGGTGTCCACGGCCGGCAGCACCGGGGACGTCGCGAGGAGAGCATCATCCTCTAACCACTGATAGTCATAACCGAGGTCTTCTAAGCGTTGCTCCGCCCCGGCTCGGGAATCGGCTCGAAGCGTGCTCCCCCAACTGCGACCTTGCCCCGACGCCGCTTCGTTCTGCCCCGGCATGCGCGTGGTGTAGCGCACGCCCTTGGCTTCGAAGGCCGCCGCCCCGGTCGCATCGACTTCACTCAGGCGGCGATAGAGCACGTCGGACCGGCAAAGGGGGGTCTCTCCCCCCTGCTTGGCCGCGCTTTGACAGAAGAAAAAGAGCTTCTCCGGCGGAAAGGGCGTCTGCGCCATCTCGTGGTGCAGCAGGATATTCACCTCCGGCGGTGCTTCGTTCGCCGTAAACACCCGCGGGGTCTTGTTAATCCGCACCGCGTTCGAAAGGGACTCCTCATAGGTAAAGGGCGTGAAGCCAAAAGCCCCGGAGAAGCGGTCAAAATCTTCCGCAGACCAAAGGGGAAAGCCGCGAAGCAGCAGGGCCCCCTCCTGCGCCAGCGCCCCGAGCAGCGCACTCCGGTGCTGCCCCAGCCACTGGCAAGCGTTGTCCACCGTCGCCAGCGCCGCCGGCGCCTCGACCATCGGGGGGAAGGTTGGCTCAGTCATAGATGGGATGAAAGGTGCCGAAGGCCTCTTCACAGAAGGCGCCCGGATCATTGAAGCGGCGATTGCGGTTCAGCCCGCTGAGGGCCGCCATGGCCTCCTCATCCAGCGTGAAGTCCCGAGCCGCCAGGTTCTCCGCCATGCGCGCCGGCGAAGTGCTCTTCACCACCACGGAGGTGCCCCGTTGCAGGGCCCAGCGCAGCACCACCTGCGCCGGGGTTCGGCCATGGCGCTCGGCGATGGCCTGCACCGCCGGGTCTTCGAGCACCTGCTCCCCGGCCTCTGCCATGCCGAGCTCAAGGTAGGATCCCGCCCCGAGGGGGGAGAAGGCCGTCACGGCCAAGCCATAGTCCTTCGCCAAGCGGATAAGGCGCTCCTGCGTCAGATAGGGATGGGCCTCGATCTGTAAAACAGACGGGGGGCGCTGGGCATAGGCCATGAGATCGTGCAGCAGGCCCGAATTGTAATTGGCCACCCCGAGATGACGAACCTTCCCTCCCGCCTGAAGCTTCTCCATGGCCGCCCAAGTCGCTTGGAGGCTGACGGGCGCCCGCACCATGGCCGGCTCCGGCGCCTCGGGATCAAAGACCCACTCCGGCGGATAGCGCGTTTCAAAGGGCACGTAAGCTAGGGCGATGGGGAAATGGATCAGGTAGAGATCCAGCGCGTCCAGCCGAAGATCCGCGAGCGTTCGTTCCAGGGCGAGG